>Ga0209746_1001033_pt1 | contig 13680 bp, 12 predicted proteins | sample BarGraNGADG00211_3_FD_184496 | JGI IMG/M metagenome (GOLD analysis project Ga0209746, IMG submission 184496) | Arctic peat soil microbial communities from Barrow, Alaska - Barrow Graham LP Ref core NGADG0011-211 (SPAdes) (version 2) | ecosystem: Environmental > Terrestrial > Soil > Wetlands >...
GACTCGTCGCCAACCTTTTTCTATACGTAGTACAATTCTAACCAATGTATAGACTTCCTTACAGTTACGCTGGCAATTATTGCACATTTTTGCCCGTCACGCAATAGCCTGAAATCTCCCCATCGAAAACTCACCACTCCTTCAGAATCAAACCCTCCCCTCCTGGCAGCCTCTCGATCACCCCACCGGGCACGACCGCTTTCGCAAGATATTCCGACCACTGGGATCGTTACTGCGACCTCCGCCTGGGCGATGAAGTCCCCTTCGATCAGCAAGCTTACGTCCGGGACATCATCCAACGTATGCTGCTCTGCCGTGACCCGGATGGCGGCTATGCCCGCTATCTCTGCCCCGGCTGCCAGTATGAGCATCGCGTCCCCTTCTCCTGCAAAACCCGTTTCTGCCCCTCCTGCGGCAAGGTCCGCGCCGGTCCACAGAACGCCGGACAACCCGTGGGTGTAATTCAAGAGAAAAGTGTTTTGCGCCGCTAACGCGACGATCATCGCGGCAGGCATAACTAGCACCCACCAAGTGAGCTGCGAGACAAGTGAAGGGGTTGCAGGTACGCTCGTCGTTCTAGGTTCTGTAGTCATAGCACCTCCAAGTCATCGCGCAATGACCATGCCTTTCAAGGCGATGGCCATAAGCACAGCGCCCTATAACGCACCATCGGAAATCTTTTTCTGCTGCGCTGCAATCTCTGCCATTTGCGCCGCCGCTCTGCTCCCTTTAAGGAAGACAGGAGGCTCGCAGTATGCGAGCCTCCTGCTCAAGTGTTCGTAGTTCCCGCGCCCTCAGGACGCTGGTTTTGTGCTAAGAACCGCCACCGCGATGGACATGGAGAGTGCCCTGGAAACACAGCGTGCCAAACACGTTGCCCGGTGTTGCTATAGGGCACACGTGCATCACCGTGTATTCCCCAGTCAGTTGCGCGCCCTTCAGCCACCCCTGCGTGACGACGCCAGTGATCACCGCTGTGCCCGTTGTGTTGTTTTGTGTTACGTGGACATCCGCAATAAAGGAGTGTTTCTTGCCGTAGAACTCATAACGAGCGTTGGCTAGCCAAAAGCCGGGCTCCTGAGACAGGTCGTCGCTAAGAACTTCCCCGGCATAACGGCCATTGCCGACATCGCCCCCGACGACGCCCGCCATGAAAACCCCGGCAAGCGATTGGTAATAGGCAGGCGACGAGGTTGCCCATTTTGTGAAGGTGAAATTGAAAGTATGGCCTTTCACGCCGCCCTCATCAGCCCGGGCAAATTGTGCCGGTGCTACAGCAAATAGGCTGGTGACCACCAGGACGAGCGCGAAGAGCATCCTCCAAACTCTTATAGACCGGCCTTTCGTCTCCATGGTCTTAAGTCCTTCATTCATCAGGTTTTTCATTTTATTCTTCTCCTTTATGAAATTGCCAAATATATATAACCACGAAGGAACACTGCCAATCAGCGCAAACACCAGATCACTTACACGGATATCCATATCGACCAGGCATCGCTTGATCGGCATGAGTACGTGTAAGAGGGCGAAGCAGTTCATGTTTTAAGCCATATTTACCTCCTATTACTGTACAAGATCCGCTTTTATTCAGGTGGTTGATTGAACAGAGTTTTCCCCGCTGGTTCTGAGGAGAAGCTAGTGTCTTTGAATTAGGTAATCCTGTCTGTGCCCAGCCACCGTTTGGCGGCTGTTTACCTGATGGTCAGTTCTACCAATGGAATAACCTTCTCAATATTAGGTTAAATAAGCATTACAGAAATTACTCAGATCAAGATCATCCTATCCCCAAAATCATTTCTTCCTGCCTGATGATGTACCAATAAGTAATTGAAAATCTATTATCCATCCGCCTGTTAGATGATTTTATTATACATATTTTTACAAATATTACAATATTGGGAATAATTTCACAAAGACCACTTATAGCCGCTTAGCTTTTTACTAAGCCGCCATTTAGTAGCGACCAACAGCTTATGGATCATTACTGAAAGCAAAGCATTTTCATGCCATCTACACAACGTCCCCGAAGGGGGCAACAAACCCCATCCCTCTGGATCAGATCCACTATGGGGGGCTGTCCCAATATGGGCAGCCGCGGATAAGATACCGTGCCTTCTATACATCTACGGTTCTACACTTATAGATGCAAAGCACTGTGTAGCTCAGAAGATGCACAAGGGAATACCCCGGCAGAACAGTCCAGACCAGCTATTCAATTGTCATACCCCCCATGTTCACTTTTGACCTTTTTCCACCCCCCCTAATACCTGACGACACCCGGGGGAATTATTTACGAAAATTGATAACAACATCGCTGGTGGCTTGAACTGACATAGGCTCGTCTTCCTAAGAAAGTGTTCTTTATCTTGGTTTTTTTCTGCATCGAATGTGACGTACAATACTCCTATCAATCCAATCAAAGGAGAATCATAATGGAAATATTAGATTACATGCACCGTCAGATGGCCAGTATGCGCTCCATGGTGGACATGACCATGAAGGATGTTACTGTTGAGCAATTCAACTGGGCCCCGCCGGGAACCATGAACACGATCAGCGCCACGTTTATTCACTTAACCAGCGTAGAAGATCACTTCGTCCAGGGTATTCTGCAGGGGAAACCCAGCGTTTGGGATGCTGGAGATTGGAGTGAAAAGACTGGCATTAAGAAGACCCCCGGGATCGGTGAAAACTGGGATGAATTTAAGCACCTTCACTTGCAGCCTGCAAACTTGCTTGAATATCAGAAAGTCGTATGGGCTGCCACGGATGACTACTTGTCCAACTTTACCGCAGAAGATCTGGATCGCAAGGTAATGCTTGGAAAGCGCGAGATGACGGCTGCCGAGCTGCTGATCATGGTAATCCACCAATCGCTCAGCCACGCCGGTGAAATTGCCGCGCTGAAAGGCATACAGGGCGCGAAAGGTTTACCCATCTAAAGATGAAGGAATAGACGATCAAGCCGTCAATAATATACCCCCATGGTTCACTTTTGATCTTTCTACACCCCAATAATACCTAACCGTCAGGACAGGCGGGGCAACCAACCAAAAAATGGGGGAGGAGCACTTGCTCGGAGGTCAGGTTGCTTTCTCGATGTAGTTCAGAAGGACCCAGAGCAAGAAATCGCCGGGTGTGCCCAGCGGAAAGGGCAGGGCCGCGCGCAGGCCTTCGTTATCCAGGAAATGCTGGCGGTCGAGCGTGACGAAGAAATCGGTCCCGGACTCCCAAGCGTCGGCCAGCACGCGCCCGTCGCCGGGGTGACCGGTCAACGCCAAGGCCGCTTCGTAACGGGGCCCTGGAGCGGTCCCCGCCAAAACCAGCCCCACCCGGTCGAGCAGCACAGCCAGTTTCCCGAGCAGGTCCGGCGCTTTGCGGCGCAAGTTGTTTTCGATTTCAGACAGTACCTGCGGGCTGACAGCAGGTGTCACCAAGCCCGCTTCGGCCAGTTTCAAAATCTGGCGCGCCCCGCCCGAGTCGGTCCACAGCCCGGCAAACAGGGCGCTGGTATCGAAGAAAACCTTAGGCCGGTCGGCCATACTTCTCGCGTTCCTCGCGCAGGGCGGTCAACATGCTTTCGAGAGACTCGCCGCGCTCGGCGAGGGCGGAGCCAATCTCGTCCGCCATGCGGTCCACCTCCGACCGGCGCGGGCTGATCACGAACGCCCCGCCCAGGTCGATCACGGTCATTACGTCGCCGGATTTGAGCTTATAACTCTCGCGCAGCGATTTAGGCAGGGTGAGCACCCCGCGCTGTGAAATTTGAGCAGTCAATGTTTTACCCATGGAATACTCCTGTTCTTCTGAATTTCAGAATAGCAGAAAAACAGCAAAACAACAATGGGTTAGTCAATTAAAAAAACACTACCATCACGTGGGGTAGTGCCATACTTTATGAGATCCAACATTCGTAAGTACTTCGCGAAAGGGGTTGTGTAGTGGCAGCTTTCGTTGCTTTTTAGCCGAACGACTGAAGTCGTTACTACATTTTCGTGATCTACTTTTTGTATTTCTAAATATCCAAATTCCTGACGGCCTTGGCGTGGGTCAGGATAAACCTCTTGCGGGGGTCCACCGCGTCGCCAATCAGCATGTCGAAGGTGCGGTCGGCCTCGGCGGCGTCGTCCACCGTCACCTGCAGCAAGGTGCGGTTGACCGGGTTCATGGTCGTGTCCCAGAGTTGCACCGGGTTCATCTCGCCCAGACCTTTATAGCGCGACAGGCTGACTTTGTCGGGGCTGACGCCCAGCGATTTCAGCAGTTTATCTTTGTCGGTATCGTTGTAGGCGTAATGGACCTGGTTCTTGTAAGCCAGGCGATAGAGCGGCGGCTGGGCGATGTATAGGTGACCGTCGTCGATCAGCGTGGGCATGTAGCGGAAGAAGAAGGTCAGCAGCAGCGTGCGGATGTGCGCGCCGTCCACGTCGGCATCCGTCATGATGATGATGCGCCCGTAGCGCAGGCCCTCGAGGTCGAAATTATCTCCGATGCCGGTGCCCAGGGCCGAGATGAGCGCCCTGACTTCGTTATTACCCAGGATTTTATCCAGCCGGGCACGCTCGGTATTCAAAATCTTGCCGCGCAGGGGCAGGATGGCCTGGAAATGCCGGTCGCGGCCCTGCTTGGCCGAGCCGCCAGCCGAGTCGCCTTCCACAATGTAGAGTTCGGTCTTGGTTGCATCCCGCCCGGAGCAGTCTGCCAGTTTGCCGGGCAGGGTGAGGCTCTCCAGCGCGGATTTGCGGATGACCAGGTCACGCGCCTTGCGGGCCGCGTCACGCGCCCGCGCCGAGGTGAGACACTTGGCAATGATGGCCCTGGCCCCCTGCGGGTTCTCTTCGAGGTATGTGCCGAAGGCCTCGCCCACCACCTGCGTAACGCAGGTTTGCACTTCGGGGTTCATCAACTTTACTTTGGTTTGCGACTCGAACTGCGGGTCCGGGTGTTTGATGCTGATGATGGCGGTCAGACCCTCACGCGTGTCGTCGCCGGAGAAGTTCGGGTCGGCTTCCTTGAGCAGCCCGCCCTTGCTGGCATAATCGTTGACCACGCGCGTCATGGCTGCCCGCATCCCGGTCAAGTGCGTGCCGCCGTCCACCGTGTTGATGGTATTGGCGAACGAGTAAATGGACTCGGTGTAAGCGTCGGTGTACTGGACGGCGAATTCGATGCCGATCCCCTCGATATCCTTTTCGACGTGCACCACCGGATGCAGGGTCTCGCGGTTGCGGTTCAGGTAGCGCACGAAGGAGGTGATGCCGCCCTCGAAGTAGAAAGTCATTTCACGGTTGGAGCGCTCGTCCAGGAAGTAGATGGTGGTGCCGCGGGTAACGAAGGCCATCTCGCGGAAGCGCTGTACGAGGGTGTCGAAGCGGTATTCGAGCGCTTCGGTGAAGATTATTGGGTCGAACTTGAACGTGGTCTTCGTGCCCGTTACGCCGGGTTTGGCCTTGCCGATCACCTTGACCGGCTCTTTTGGGTAGCCGCGCTCGTAACGCTGGAAGTGGACCTTGCCGTCGAGCTGGACTTCCACCTCGCACCACTCCGAAAGGGCGTTGACGGCGCTGACGCCCACCCCGTGCAACCCGCCGGAGACCTTGTAGCCGCCACCACCAAATTTAGCGCCAGCATGCAGGACGGTCATCACCACCTCGAGGGCGGACTTCTTTTTCTCCGGGTGGATGTCCACCGGGATGCCGCGCCCGTTGTCGATGACGGTGACGGACAAATCGGGATGGATGATAATTTCGATGCGCGTACAGACCCCGGCCAGGGCCTCGTCAATCGAGTTGTCCACCACTTCGTAGACGAGATGGTGCAGGGCCTTGATATCCGTACCGCCCACGTACATGCCGGGGCGGCGCCGGACGGCTTCCAGTCCTTCCAGGACCTGGATATCTTTTGCGGTATAACTTCCATTTACTGCCATAAATTCCTCCCCGTCCCGTACCCCGTCAGAGAACCGGGGCTAACCGAGGGATTCGGGATGATATGCTAGAAACGGGACTATCGCAAACTATGCTTTCGCTGAAGTTGCCTGCCGTTGAAGTTGTTCGAAGACCACCTTCAACCAGGCATTAATATCACGATAATAGACAAAACTGGCCGCCAGCAGGGCCGTAGAGACGAAAGCGTGCCCGGCGATACCGACCAGCGTCCACCACGAATCTTTCTGCGGGGTATTCCATAGAAAGTTCAATCCCTGATTGAGCACCACAAACGTCAATAAGAACAACCCGGTATTGGGCAGGGTGAAGCGCACCATGTGCAGGCTATTTATGATGGCCCGTAGTGCATTCATTTGCAAGGTAAAAATGCCGTGCGCAGAGAAGAAGATCGGCATCACCAGCCAGACCAGGATCATCGCCCCGGCAAATAACACCACCTGTCCCAAAACCGGACTGATGGCCGTCAGGACCGACAACACCAGCAGGGCAGGCACCCCGAAGAAGAACATCAGTCCCATCAAGATGAGCGAAAGGAATACAGCTTGTTTCAGGGATTTCCAGAGCGAACGCACTTCCGATTTAAGCGCCACTTTGGAAACCCAATAATAGTACAAAGCGCCAATTATCCAGCCCAGGAAGACCAGGAATAATGCCCAGCCCAGGATCCCGATGAACGGACCGGCATCCAGGCTCACCGGAACCCCTAACGGGTTTTGCACAGACGTCTCGAAACTCAACAGGCTGGTGGTCCCGACCGGGAACGTGCGCAGGATGACAAACAAGTTGAATTTATCCGCAATGTCTGTCCAGCCCGTCTGAACGGTGGCCAGGTCCGGGAAATTGGATGGGAAAGCGCTCGCCAGCGAAGGCAAGCGGCCAATCAGCGGTTGGAGGAATTCCTTCAGACGCAGGTGCGGGCCGAGCCACAGGAACAGGTCGAGCAGAACCGGCGGCAGGATGACCGCAATGTGGTTGGCTACAGAATCAAATCCCGCCATCAGTGAGGCGAGCAGACCCGGAGGCGGGGGGAGTTTACCTTGCTCAGTTTGCATAGACATTGATTGCTTCTTACTGCTCCTTGCATAAATTTGTGAACTGAAGCAGCCAAAAAGCAAGGAAAAAACGATGATTTGGGTTCAAATATTTACGCAGTACCCTGTAATATCAATCTGTGAACTTGCTCTTTTGGCTTACAGCACCCTGTATTCTACCACACGGCGAAATTCGTACAGATGTTCTGGTTTTCTGAGAATCGCCGTGATGATGAGGTAAATAGGGGGTGTTGAGCGGGCTCCGCCCGCCCAACACCCCCATATCCTTCCCTCTAACACGGGAATTCCCAAAGACCCGTTGTTCTGGCTTTTGGAGTTCACACTGACGTTCTTGATCTACGCTTCCACTGCCACCTGCGGCAAATCCTTCATGGCTTGCTCGATTGCATGTGCTGGATACTCATAATCCACCAGTTCGCCATTCAGGTAGGATTGATAGGCAGTCATGTCAAAGTGCCCGTGGCCAGACAGGTTGAACAGGATGACGCGCTTTTCGCCTTTGGCTTTGGCATCCAGCGCCTCGTCAATCGCCACGCGGATGGCGTGCGCGGATTCTGGAGCCGGGAGGATGCCTTCGGCTTTGGTAAACTGCACCGCAGCATCGAAGGTCCCGATCTGTGATACAGCAACCGCGTCTATGTATCCGGCATCGTACAACGCCGAAACACTGGGAGCCATGCCGTGGTAACGGAGACCACCGGCGTGAATACCGGCCGGCATGAAGGTGTGACCGAGCGTGTACATCTTGACAATGGGGGCCATCTGGGCGGTATCGCCATAATCAAAGGTGTAGGCGCCCTTCGTCAAAGAGGGGGTGGCGGTCGGCTCGACGGCCAATAGACGCGTGCGCTGTCCGTCTTTCAGGTTCTGGCGCAAGAACGGGTAGGCAATCCCGGCGAAATTCGAGCCGCCGCCCACGCAGCCGATGACCACATCTGGGTATTCCCCGGCCAGGTCCATCTGCTTGAGGGCTTCCTCGCCGATGACCGTCTGGTGCATCAGCACGTGGTTCAACACCGAGCCGAGGCTGTATTTCTTCGTCCCGCCGGAGGTAACCGCCACTTGCACCGCCTCCGAAATGGCGATGCCCAACGAGCCGTTGTTGTCGGGGTCCTGGGCGAGCAAGGCACGCCCATATTCCGTGCGCTCCGATGGGCTGGCAAAGACCTGCGCCCCGTAGGTCTGCATGAAGATGCGCCGGTAGGGCTTCTGGTTGTACGAGACTCTGACCATGTAGACTTCCAGGTCAATGCCGAAGAAGTTGCAGGCCATGGCCAGCGAGGTACCCCACTGGCCGGCGCCGGTCTCGGTGGTCATGGCTTTCGTCCCGGCGACCTTGTTGTAAAAAGCCTGCGGGATGGCCGTGTTCGGTTTGTGGCTGCCCACCGGCGAGACGGACTCGTTCTTGAAGTAAATGTGTGCAGGCGTGCCAAGCGCCTTTTCCAACCGGCGGGCACGGACGAGCGGGGTCGGGCGGTAGAGTTTGTAAATCTCGCGCACTTCCTCCGGGATTTCGATGTAGCGGTCCGTGCTGACTTCCTGCTGGATGATTTCCATCGGGAACAGCACCGAGAGGAACTCCGGCGTGATCGGCTCTTTCGTCATCGGGTTCAACACCGGGGTGGGCGGGACAGGGCTATCGGCCAGCACGTTGTACCATTTTTTTGGCAGGTCGGTTTCGTTCAACATAAAGCGGGTTTGGTCAGACATGGGTTATCTCCTTTCAGGGATTAGGTATTCGGGAATCAGGTAACCAGGGGCGTGGGAAGGAGAGAACCTTCAGGGCGGGTGAAAAGCGATGTAAAACATGGCAACTTCTCCAAGATAGAGTCCGTTTAACAATAAGTATCAGCAATCGGATCAACGCTGTCATACTTGGCCGAGCTATGGCTCTGCAGACCCATACGGGTTTGGACCTCCTCAATGGTTTGCCGGGCGATGAGTCTGGCTTGATCTGTGCCGGTATGCAGGATTCCCATGAGCATCTTGGGCTGGGCGATGAATTTTGCACGACGCTCCCGCAACGGAGACAGGTAAGTATTGAGTACTTCAGCCAGGCGTTTCTTTATCTCCACGTCGCCTATTTTGCCGGTCTGGTAACGGGCTTTGAATTCTTCCACTTCTTCCGGGTTCGGATTGAAAACATCGTGGTAGACGAACACAGGGTTGCCCTCCACATGACCGGAATCATTGGAATGGATGCGCGTCGGGTCGGTATACATGCTCATCACCTTGCGCGCCGTCTCTTCGGGTGTATCGCGTAAATAGATGGCGTTCCCGTAAGAAGTATGCATGGTACGGTTGTCCACTCCCGGCAAGCGTGCGGACTTGGAAAGCAGAGGTTCAGGCTCGGGAAAAAACTGCCCATAGGTCTGGTTAAAGCGGCGGGCTGTTTCGCGCGCCAGTTCGATGTGTGGCAACTGGTCCTCGCCCACCGGGACAGTGTTCGCTTTGTAAACGAGGATGTCTGCCGCTTGCAAGACCGGGTAGGTCAACAGGCCGAGCGAGGGCTGGAGGTTGAGTTCTTTCACCTGCTCCTTATAGGTGGGAACACGTTCCAATCGCGCCACCGTCACCAACATACTGAGCAGTAAGGAAAGTTGGGCATGTTCTGGGATTGCCGATTGCAAGATGATGGTCGCCCGCGACGGGTCAATCCCCGCTGCCAGCCAGTCGGCCAACATATTGCAGATATTATCCTGGATGCGTTCCGGGTGAGCATAATCGGTGGTCAGGACATGCAGGTCAGCGACCAGGAAGAAACATTCATAGGAATCCTGTAACTTCGCCCAGGCTTCCAGAGTGCCGACCAGATGACCAATATGGCGGGGGCCAGTGGGGCGGTGACCAGTGAGAATACGCTTCTTGAGCATGGCAGTTTCCTTTCTAAGTTAAACACAAACGCGTTCGTCCGTAGAACGGGACGAACGCGTAGTCCGTGGTGCCACCCGAATTAGGTTGACTTAACAAAAAATCCCTGCATGATGCACAGGGAAAAGCCAGCCTCACTCTTGTCGGTCAGCTAGTCTTACAGGTTTGGCAAGTCTTGCTCGTTGCGCCTGGCTAAGTGACCTGGCCCTGATAACGGTGGCCGCTCCGGCTTGGGTTACTCGGCTTGCGCCTTTCGCCTTGCAACTCTGAGGTCCATTCAACTCCATCGTGCGGGCAGGACTTTCACCAATTACCGCCTGCTCTCTGGCCCGCCGTACGAGGCTTACTCGTCCTCTTCAGCGTCTTTCAAGTATTGGGTGTGATTATATGCAGAAAAGCGAGCTTGTCAATGGTTGAAAATTCGAAAGGATTATTTTGGTTGGTTCTTTTTATATCCGGGGCCTGCGTCCGCCCCAAGCCAAGCCAACCAGAATCACAACCACCAGCAGAATGGCCAGAGCAATGATGCCGGTAGTATCGGCATATCCTTGTTCGGGGATTGGGGTGGCCATGGGTGTAAACGTCGGGGGCGGGGTTGGATTAAAGATTGCGTCGCCGGTCGGAGGCGGCAGGAATGAGGTTGGGGACGGGGTCGGAGTTGGTCCGAGTGAGGGGAAATCCGCAATTGAAGTGGAGGTTGGTATTATTTTATCTGCGGATGGAAGGTCGGCTTTTTGGGCCAAATTTTCCAATACAATCGCGGCATGAGCCGGGGCGAACGTGCGCAGGGTCCCGACGAAGAAAGTTACAGCGACCAGGAAGAACAATAGAATGATAAGCGAGCGGGGAAGATGATTTTGGCTCATCGTAGCCCAGAGTATATCATGAGATAATTATTGATATGATTTGCTGATCGCAAGAGCACTCTTCAGCCAGTGAAACAGAAAGAACTTCCCGCGAACATTGCGCGGGAAGTTCTTTCTGGCGGAGAGGGCGGGATTCGAACCCGCGAACCTTTAGGGGTTACACGCTTTCCAAGCGTGCGCGCTAAGCCAGCTACGCGACCTCTCCGTAAGGCGGGCGAATTATACCATAACGAAAAATAGTGAGCGGCAGTTTTTAACTGCCGCCCAATTTACTGCTCCTTGCATAAATTTCTGAACCGTAGCAGCCAATACGCAGAAAAAAAAAACGACAATTTGAGTTCAAATATTTACGCAGTACCCTGTGAGCAACTATTTCCCGTTTGTCGTTTTGGCGGCCCCGTTCAGAGGGTCGGTTTTCTTCTTCTGAGGCAGCGAAATATCGCGCGGCACGAGCATGTTCCAGCGTGAAGCACCCAGGTAAAGGATTTCCAGGATCAAGTCTTCGTAGGAGATCCCCTGGGCGGCACACTGGATGCATAAGTCGCTATAGCCAGAGGTCAGACCGGGCAGGGGGTTGATCTCCAGCAGGCGCGGCTGGCCTTCGGCGTCAAGGCGGATGTCGGTGCGGGAGACGTCCAGCGCGCCCAGGACAATATGCGCCCGCCAGGCCAGACGATGCAGTTTCTTTGTCAGTTCAGGGTCAAGCTGAGCCGGGCAGATGTAGCTGGGTGCGCCTTCCGAGCCAACCGATTGGGCCTTGGCTTCCAGGCCATAAATGCCGGGTGTGACGGAACGGCTGCTATCCAGCTCCAGAATAGGCAGACGGAGGAAGCCATCTTTTTCATACCACTCGGGATGGCGGGAGTAGAGAACGGTATCGAAGCGGCCCATGATCCCGACCGTGAACTCGCGGCCCGGTAAAAAGGTCTCGACCAGTGCCGGTTGATGGTACATGCGGATGACGTAGTCGGCACGCTCGCGCAGTTCGGCCTCGTTGTTGACGATGGCTTTTTCGGTCACGCCCATGCCGGTGCCCTCGCGGGAAGGTTTGACGAAGAGCGGGAAGTGCATTTCGGGGCGCAGCGGTTCATCGCCGAAGGTAAATTCCTGAAAAGGAGCCACAGGCAGGTTCCGGTCACGCCAGATGCGTTTGGTTAGCGTTTTGTCCAACGAGATGGCATTGGTCATAACGCGCGAACCGGAATAAGGGATTTTGAACATTTCCAGCAGGGCTGGAACCTGGGCTTCACGTGCATCGCCCCCTAATCCTTCGGCAATGTTGAAGCAAATATCGGGACGGGCTTTCTTCAGTGCATAAGGAAGATCTCTATCGGCCTGGATGAAGACGGCCTGGTGACCATCGGTTTCGATGGCAGCCCGGATTTGGTCAATGGTCTCGATGTAATCGAAGTCCGCGCCGGCATCTGGAGGTACATCCGCTGGGAGGGACTTTCCGTGCTCCTTGATATTGGCGAGCACGGCCACCCGCCACGGATGCGCCGGGCGCGGGTCTGAACCGGGAGGTTGATCGTTTTCCTTTTCTTGCAGTGGAGTGGTCATTTTCACCTCTTGATAAGATTTACTGCTTCTTGCATAAATATCGGAACTGAATCAGCCAAAAAGCAAGGAAAAAACAATGATTCGGGTTCGAATATTTACACAGTACCCTGTGGGTTCACATATTTGCGCAGTACCCTGTTGGCGATGAGGAGTATACGCTATTATGGGAAAATAACAAGATGTGAATTTTACTTGTGTAAGAATTATGGGGGCGGCGTCAGAGTCGCGGCAGGCGGAAGGATGAAATTAAAAGCCGCCAAGGTTGCAAAGACAATGACCAGCGCCAGCAGAATCAGGACTGCCAATCCCAACACCGTCCAACGCTAGAAATTGCTTTTCTTTTTCGTTGGGACTTCCCAGGGTACAAGAATCAGCGCCACGGTGATGTTGTCATTCCCCTCGCGGGAGCAGGCCAGATCCACCAGCGCCTGCGCGGCAGACTGGAGTTCCAGACCGCGCACCGTCGGTTCGATGTCGGCATCCTCCACCACGTCGGTCAGGCCGTCGGTACACAGCAGGAGCAGGTCGCCGGGGAGCAGGCACAGTCCCTGGTTGGAGTGCGCCTGGGTGTCGGTCTCTTCCTTCGCCAGCCGCAGACGGGTATCCGCCTGGGGCGTTTTGGAGGAACCCAGATAGCGGCGGATAACATGCACGTTCGGGTGGTTGCGCACATCTTCCGGGCCCAGGATGCCTTTCTCCACAGCCTCCTGCACCCAGGTGTGGTCCACTGTCAACTGTATGAGGCTGCCGTTGCGCAACAGGTAGACGCGCGAATCACACACTGAAGCAATGAACAACTGGCTGCCAATGACCCAGGCGCAGGCACAGGTTGTGCCCATCCCCAGACGCTGGTTATCGTCTTTGGCTTTCGATGCGATTGCATCGCTGGTGACCTGGATGGCATGATTGAGAATAGCCAGCTGATGGCGAATGTCGGACTGGGCCACCATATGGCTGATGATCTCAACAGCCATCTCGGCCGCCACTTCCCCGGCGCGGCGCCCGCCGATCCCGTCCGAGACAACGGCAAACACCGATGGCGTGGCGTCAGTTCTGCTCACGCGGTAGGACGAGACGGCAAAGCGGTCTTCATTCTGCTTGCCGGCCATGCCTGGATGGGTTACGGCGGCAACTTCCAGGGGAGAATTTGTTGTGCGGATCATTTCTTCCCGTGCCCCGTCCCGCAAGAGATTCGGGATGATATCCGGGAACCGGGACTACCCCGCTGAAACCGGGACTACCTCGTCGTTGGGGTGACTTGCGGTGTGGGACGTTCAGGCGGCTTGCGCTGCATGAATCGGTACGAGAACCGCCCAATGTGGAGCACGTCACCGTGCTGCAGGCGGCGGGGAGTTGTCAACTGTTCGTAGTTAACCCACGTCC
>Ga0209746_1001034_pt1 | contig 13679 bp, 9 predicted proteins | sample BarGraNGADG00211_3_FD_184496 | JGI IMG/M metagenome (GOLD analysis project Ga0209746, IMG submission 184496) | Arctic peat soil microbial communities from Barrow, Alaska - Barrow Graham LP Ref core NGADG0011-211 (SPAdes) (version 2) | ecosystem: Environmental > Terrestrial > Soil > Wetlands >...
GATCGAATACTCTTACCCGTTTGACTTTCCCCCCTTGCGCCAACGCATCAGTTCCGTCTTCCACTTTGTTCAACCCACCACCATTCTCATATAACCAGCCCGGGACCTATAATGTAAGATTATTAGTTAACGAGGGTCTGCCAGACCAAGTGAGTCTTTGCAAGACCATCGTTATCGGACCTGTGCCTATTGTAAATCTGGGACCCGACAGGAGCATCTGCCCGGGAACCTATACCACTCTTGATGCCGGCGCAGGATATACAACCTACCTCTGGTCGACCGGGGCAACTACAAGAATGGTCACAGTTTCGGCGGCCGGGACATACTCCGTCACCGTTACAAAAACCGGCTGCACTGCAAACGATGCGGTGAACGTGTCGTTATATACAGTTACACCTGTAAACCTTGGACCGGATACAACCGTTTGCCAGGGACAAACCGTTATCTTCGATGCGGGCGCATGTGCGGGTTGTACTTATCTGTGGATAGACCTCGGTTCCGGTTTAACAGTTGGAACATCACAGACTTTCACAACGAGTCTGGCCGGTATATATAAGGTTACTGTCACAAATACAAGCGGGTGCCATGTTATGGATACAGTCCAGTTGTTAACCATCACAACTCCGGTTGTCACGAATTTCCCCCTGGCAAAATCGATCTGTTCAGGCAATTCAACAAATATTATTTTAACTTCAAATGTTCCAAATACAACATTTTCGTGGACAGCTACCGGTTCCTCAGGCTTTGTTGCCGGTTACGCACCGGGTAACGGAAATACTATCAACCAGGTGCTCACAAATTCAAATACAGTCAATGAAACTGTAACCTATTTTATTACACCGGCATTTGGGAGTTGTCTTGGAAATACAGTAGCATACATTGTAACGGTAATTCCAATTAGTACTGTAAATATATCCATTGTTGCTTCTTCCAATAATATTTGCGTAGGAACTATGGTAACTTTCACAGCCACACCGACCAATGGCGGGATAAATCCTTCTTACCAATGGAAGGTGAATGGACTCAATGCCGGTTCCGATTTTCCTGTTTATACCTATGTTCCGCTGAACGGAGATATTGTCGATTGTGTTTTAACTTCATCCAATATCACATGCATCTCCAATAATCCAGCATTATCCAATGCCATTACAATGATTGTTAACCCGGTTAATATTGTCAATATATCGATATCTCCTTCGGCCAATCCGGTCTGTTCAGGATCAACTGTTACATTTACGGCGACCCAACAAAATGAAGGATCCTCTCCAACTTACCAATGGCAGGTAAATGGCATCAATGTCGGCACAAACAACCCCATATTTACTTTCACTCCGGCCGAAAATGATCAAGTCACCTGTATACTTAATTCTTCCTAAACGCTTTGCATCGCCAATAATCCCGCAACCTCCAACCAGGTCACCATGACGGTCAATGTAAATCTGCCGGTCAGTGTTTCACTTGCTGCATCGGATAACCCGGTTTGTGCGGGTATCGCCGTTACTTTCACTGCAATACCTGCAAATGGTGGCAGCTCTCCATCCTATCAATGGAAAGTCAACGGGATCAATGTTGGTAACAATAACCCGGCATACACTTATAATCCATCAAATAACGATTTGATCTCCTGTTTGCTGACTTCCAACCTCACCTGTACCAGCGGTAATCCCGCCACCAGCAATGCAATCACCATGTCGGTTAACAGTAATCCTATTGTTACTTTTAACCCTTGTTTTGATACGGTTACAACCATCAATGCCAAACCCTTTATGCTCAAAGGTGGAATTCCATTGGGGGGAACCTACTCGGGACCGGTAGTCAATTCCTTAACCGGCGTTTTTACCCCATCACTCGCAGGCATAGGCACACACTCAATCACGTATACCTACACCAATGCAGCACTCTGCAGCACCCTTGCCCATGCCAATATTATCAATTATCCATTTTCAATTGTCAATTGTGGAAGCCCGATCACCGATATCAGGGACAACAAGGTTTATCCTACCGTTCAGATCGGCACCCAGTGCTGGATGGCTGCCAACCTGAACTATGGGTCACAGATAGCAGGATCATCAACTCAAAGGGACAATTGCATAGTTGAAAAGTACTGTTACAACGATATCCCTGTGCGCTGCACCACCGGATCCGTGTTCTATCAATGGGATGAATTGATGCAGTACGATTTTTCTGTGTCGAACCAGGGATTGTGCCCCCCGGGATGGCATGTACCAACAGAAAATGACTGGAATATATTATTTGTCAACTGGACAAACAATGGCTTTGCAGGAAGCCCTTTGAAATATTCCGGATATTCCGGGTACAATGCATTATTAGCAGGTACCAGGTTGTTCAACATCTCCTGGAGCTATGACGGTTTCGCCACCTTCTTCTGGTCTTCAACGGCATATACTTCCACCAAAGCCTGGGCGCATGTGATGAATGATTATGATCCCAGTGTAGCGCTTTATCCTGCAAGCAGGGCGAATGCATTCAGTGTCCGATGCTTAAAGGATTAGATGGCAGAATGGCAAGATCTAAAATGGTGAAATCCCTTATTTAATAAGAGAAAGCCCTTCAAGCGCAGAGGAATCCTTTGGCCTGTTCAGCAGCACTTTGTTGAAGAGCACCTGCGCTTCCCGCATTTTCCCCAGTTTTAGGTTTGTCCAGGCATAGAGAACCAGGCTATCATAATCAAACGGATAGAGGTTTACCACCTTTTCCAGGTATTTTTCCGCTTTTGCATAATCCTTTCTCCCGTAATAAATTGATCCCATGCGATAATTGGCAAGTGTATTCTGCGGGTCAATTGCCAGAATTTCATTGTACTGGGTTATGACCTGGTCCCAGTTTCCCAAGGCGGAAGCCGGATAGACAAACCCGAATTTTGCCTCAATGGAATAGGGTTTCAGCTTCATAGTTTCCTGATAATAAGCCGACGATTCGGTAAACTGACCAGCAAGGTAGGTCACCCATCCCAGGCGCAGGTTGATTTCGTATGAATCTTCCTGGTATACCTTCTTTAAAACGGAAATTGCTTCCGAATAATTTCCCTTCGATTCAAACTCATAACTTTTTCCGAATGCCTCATGCATCACTGTATAGTTTTGGGAGAAGAGGCCGAGGGTGATGAAGAGAAATAGCGAAGTAGCGAAATAGCGAAGTAGCGAAACCTTCGTAATTCGTAATTCGTAATTTTTAATTATTACAGTTTCCATGTGATTCCTCCTATTAAAGTATTAGTGTTATATGGATTATTCTCTGTTTTTAGTGTTTCAATGGGAAGGTGTGTGTCCGGATTAATGGTTTTAACGTAGTACAATTGCTGGTTTTCCTTACGGAAAATCTGGTAAATGAGTGACAGTTGAATGTGTTTATTAATAACAAAGACCAGGTTGGCGCCGGCACGGTAATCAATGATGTCTCTGTTGTTATATATGATTGAACCATTGAAAATATTGGCATTTGTGTAATCACCATAATAAAAGTTTCCTTCGAGCCATAACCAGGGTGCGACTTTTGCCCCTATAACCTGGCTTAACAGCAGCCTAGTATCTTTCCCCTGGAAAAATCCGGTGACGGTGTTGGTTCCGTAAAAATTGAGGTTCCCAAGCGGGTAATAGGTCAGTATAAGCCCAGCCTGGATCTGTTTTTTGTTATTCAGGTTCGACCAGCTTCCGGATAGACCAATATTGAAAATGCCAAGATCTTTGGTTATCGTGAGTGAAGCCACCCAATTGTTGAACGCGGTATCTTTCTGTTCATATGAATAACTTGCACGTGCAAAAGGGAATGTATGATATACATTGTCAATGCTAGTATAAAATGCCGTATCCTGGATGGAATCCATATGGAATCTTGAGTTGATCATGGGGTAGCTGACATGTACCCAGTGGATGGCCGGCATGATCTTAAATCCATCCGGAAGGGTTATTGTTGCGCCAATATGTACTTCGTTCTGACTGATATGGTACCTGAAACTGGTATCATAAATAACCCAGGGAAATGTATAATTATAATTTTTACCAAAGATGGTATCGGTTATACTATTCAAATTATCCTCCCTTTTGTCATATTGAATGTATTTCGTCTTAGTGAAATTGAGGTAGTTATGCGTCATCGAAATACTTACCCGGTTTGAAATCTTCACCTTTACATTGAGATCAGTATAAAAGTTATTGCCATAAAGATCCTGTTCTCCATAAATGCTATCGTGACCCATAAGCGTGGAAAGATTTTTCGGGGCATTGTCACTGCTGAGTGTATAACCGCTTTCAAAATGCACCAGTTCCAAAAAACCGCTTTTTGAACCGGTTGTTTCCCTGTCCTCCACAGGGAAGGTTTCCTTAAGGATATGCGCCTCTTCATTCCGGTTCGTATAAACATATGCCCGGTATAGATAATCTGAAACCATCGGATCTCCTGAATTAAACTGTCTTGCTTTCCTCAGATGCACTGTTGCCGGAATGTATTCCTGCTTTTCAAAGTAAGCAATGCCCAGCCTTACCCGCAGGTAGTAATAATCGATATCCTGGTGCAAGGCTTGCTTGCCGACCACTATCACGCTGTCCCATTTCTTTTCTTCGAAACAATGGTATGTAAGCATATCTACTGTTTTGAAATCGAGCTTTGTTCCTGCCTTTGACGATACAGTCAACAATAGAAAAAAAATCAAAAAGAGGACAAAACAGCTTTTCATCGGCCACTCACCAGGTTAACAGTGATTTCTTTTTCATTTTCGTGGATGACAAACCGCTCGAGTCCGTGAGGACCTATAAACAATTCACACTCCATTTTTTTTATTTCACGGTTCCCGACCTTTGCACATACCATCGACCGCAAACGGAATTTGGTCTGCATCAGTGCATCATCCATGCCCAGGTATTTGAGACTGTATTCCGAATGTGAAAAAATCCAGAATGGCGCAATAAAATCCTGCCCCAGGTTAACTATCCAGTTATTAAACATGTTTACCGGGAACTGGTCTTTTACCAGCAGGTTGTTGTAATAACCCAGCATGATTTTGTAGGCACCCAGGAAAAATTTAAAAAGAAGCGACGATTTGTTCCCCTCAAAATGGGTGAAGTAATGAATATCGCCATCGTTGCGGAAATAAGCATGTGATTTGCTCTTTTCGCAAAAAATAAACATGTTGTTCACTGCGTCAATCTGAACTTCCCAATCTATCTGGTAATCCTTCTCCCCCGGTTGGGCCACATTGAGTCTGAATTTTTGTCCCGGGATAAAATGAAATGCCTTTTCAAGAGAACTATTCTTACTGATATTCGAAACCAGTGCATTGTTTTCAGGAGAAATGTAAGATCTCAATTCGAAAATCCCTGCATTATGAAGAATATAATGGTTGATGGGATAATCAAGTGTTTTGGATCCGATATAGGGTGTTCCCTGGATTTGAAAATGAACGTGTGGCACCGGTGAACGGCCGGAATTCCCACAGCTGGCAACAACCTGTCCTTTCTTCACAGTATCTCCAACTGCCACTTTAAAGCTCTCCTTTTTCAGGTGCGACAGTTTTGAATAGAGTTGGTCTGAATGGCGAAGGATAATTGTGTTTCCCCAATTATGTTCCAGGTCTACCTTGCCGATTTCATTTTCCTCCACTTCATCAACAATCTCTTCCACATGGCCATCTGCAGGTGCAATTACCGGTTTGTTATAAGCATAATAATTCTCACAGTTGTTTCCATCTCCGGAATAGGTAAGCCCCTCCTCATCTGTTACTTCAAAATCCCACGCATGACGCCAGTCGCCTTGGTGCGTGAACTTCCCATTATGGCCCTGGGTCACTTTCCATTCACCCCAGAAAGGTAAGACAAAGGGGAAAAAGAGTGATTTACCAAAACGGGTTTTGTAGTTCACATGTGAATAAAGGTTTTTCTCAGGAGAAAATTGCTGGTAAACCACCAAATGGGGTTTATCATAAAACCGTTCACGGAACTTCAGGGAATAAAGAAAAATCAGCACTACAATGTTGAAAGGCAACGAATAAACCGATAGCTGGAAAATTGAAAATATCACATTGGTGCTCGTGAGAATGATTGAAATAAGGGGTGTAAGAAGGATCACCCATAAAAACGACCATCGCGAAGGGATGATGAAAAACCCGCCAATGGCAATCGAAGTGAGGATAAAATTAAAGCCGATGAAGCTGGATGTGAGTTCCTGGATGTCGGCCCCGATAAAGATATAATAGGCATAGGCTGAAAAGAAACCTAACAGGGAAAGGATAAATGCAATTAGTGAATAGATGAGAAGCCCTATCGCAACAAGAATCCCTGCAAAGAGATGATATTGGAAGAAAATGGCCCCCAGCGAAGTGAAATAAAGCCGGACAGATCCATAGATCCTCAAATCTGTCAGCCAGTTGTAAGATTCTACCAACCGGTGCCCACCCAATGCAAACATTTCGTTGGTCATGAAAATACCCCGTTCGCTGACATGAAGGGCGGTAAATTGCCGGGTGGCAAGGCTTACCAGCCAGGTTGCAAGTAAAAACGAAAGGCTCAGGAAGGGCAATCCGTATTTTCCTACTACCCCCTCAACCATCAAGGTTAGAAAAAGGGTAAGCATCGAAGAAAATGCGAGCACAATGAAAAATTCCGATCCGGGTTGATAGTATACTCCGAGAGCCAATCCTACCAGCAAGCTATTGAATCCGTAATATCCCTTCTTTATGTTCATCCGGTTAAACCCGATGAGATAAGCCATTGCATTCGATACTATGATGGCGATTAATCCACTCAAACCTGCCCAGAAGTCGAAAAACGATACCACCATCAGGATCAGCGCGAAAATCTTGCTGTTCGAAAAGAAAATCTGAGTATAGCTGTTCACTATACTTGAGAGGAAGGAGGGAAAGAGATATGTTGTTTTTTTAAAACTCAACGGTCAAATGTTAAATGTGAAGGCACCCGTTCCATGCTGTTCATATTTTCCAGTGATTCCTTAATCCGGATCAGATGCGGTTTTTCATCCAGGTCGATAAGCACCACGTTGGGCCGCAAAGTTATAAACTGCATCCACTGGGTCATATTGTATGCGCCCACATTGTGGATCACTATATGGTCTCCCATGTTGAGCAACGGCAGGTTGGCGCTTTCGCGGATCACATCGATGTTCATGCAGAGCGGTCCATACAGGCAGGTATCTTCTGAATAATGGGTGAACGGCTGTGCAGGGGTGATCTTGTGATCGTACCAGAAGGATGTAAAGAGGATATTTACCCCGACATCGATTATGGTGTTGCGGCGGCCGGTACTGGAACGCTTGTTTGAGATCACTGACCCAAGCAAATAACCTGCCTCATCAACAAGGGCGCGGCCGGTTTCGAGGATGAGCAATGGCAATTTATCTTTTTTGAAATTACTGTTAAGAAGCACTGTGGAAATGGCTTCCGCGAAGTCGTCAAAGGTGGGATTGGTATCGGTTCCCGGAAGATAGGAACCTTTCAATGTATTCTTCGAAGCAAATCCGCCCCCCATGTCGATGTATTTTATTTCATGTTTGAATTTCTGTTCAACGGCAAGCGCCAGTTCAGACAGCTTAGATGCCGCAGTGCCATAAGCAAATGGCGAAAGCATGAAAGTACCGATGTGGCAATGAAGTCCGACCAGTTCCATCTTTTCCGAATGCATGATCTTGTTGATGGCATCCCACGCCTGGCCGTTTTCATAGTTAAAACCGAATCGGTCCCACATAGGATATACACCCGTATCCATGTTCACCCTGATAGCCACTCTCGGACGCTTCTTCAGTTTATCGGCTAATTCTCTGATAGAATATAATTCATCGAGGTGGTCGATGTGGATCAGAGAATCATTGGTTATAGCCTTTGTAAGATCCTGTTCGCTTTTATCCGGACCGTTAAAGATGATCTTCCGGCCATCCACTCCCAGGTTAATGGCTTTGTCGTATTCAAAACCCGAGACCACTTCTGCCCAGGAATCTTCCTGGTGGAAAATATTGCAAATTGCATTCAGGTAATTAGTCTTGTATGACCAGGCAAACTGAACCTTGGGATAGCGCGTTCCAAAAGCTTTTTTGGCTTTTTTCATCGTATCGCGGATGGTTTTCTCAGAAATGACGAACAGAGGCGAACCAAACTCTTTGATCAGGTCCTTTATCGCTACCCCATCAATGTGCGTCATCGGTTCATATTCTGTTCTCGTTCCGAATTTATTCGGCATTCCGGTTTCTAGTTTCTTAATCACCGGACGTTCGTATCTTGTTTTACTCATAGATAATATTTTATTAAAAAAGTGACAAAGTCACAAAGTCACAGAGTCATAAAGTATTTTTAATTTCGCTACGTGCCTGCCGGCAGGCAGACTTCGCTAGTTATTAAAGTTCTCCATAGATTGAGATCTGCTCAAACTCTTCCCTGTCAACAATCATATCCCATGAATAACGCACGAACATCTTTCCAACAGTATACTTTGTAAAGGGTTTTACCTTTTCACCCATGGCCAGTTTGACCAATGCTTCGGGAATGTTTTGTCCGACCCCGACAGCAAGATAGATCCATGCGGGCAGGCGCGGATTGATCTCCAATAGGTAAAGCTCGCCATCCTTATTTTTCATCAGTTCAAGTTCAAATCCACCACGCCATTTTGTGGTACGCAGGAATTTGCGCGTCATATCCAGCATTTCCTCGTCAGAAATCGAAATGCCTCCCCACGCCTTTCCTTTTTCGGTGATGTATTGCTTGCGCATCGGAACAGCCGCAATGGTATTGCCTTTACCATCGCCCAGGCCGGTCACGTTGAATTCAGTACCATGGATAAATTCCTGGATGATGATGGGAAGCCCCCATTTGGCGCTGATTTTATTATAATAGCTCTTCACCTGTTCGATACTGTATGCAATAGAGGCATCGTAAAATTTTCCTTTCACGATCATCGGGAATGAAAATTCCGACTGGAGGCTGTACACGGTACTCATGTCGTGAATAACTTTGCTCCTGGGGACATTGATGTTATACTTCTTCCCGAATTCGTTGAGGTTTACCTTCTGTCGTTCCTCGAATTGGTGCAGGGTTGGAAGAAACATATGAATGCCCATAGCCTTGAGTTTCGTTTCCAGTTTGATAAACGGGTAAAGTTCCGAATCAAAGTTGGGGATGATCACATCCAGTTTCTCCTTTTCATGGATATATTCCAGGCGAGCCAGAAGGGTGTCGATTCCAGCCGTAGGATAAGGGATCGAGTATGTACGGTCCACCAGGTCGTGCATGTAAATGCCCGGCTCAAGCGATTCGTATGACAGTCCTATGATCCTGACATCAAACGATGACGCCTCCCTCAGGGCCCTGATTACCGAAATCCCGGGACCCGGACTGTCGATCGCATTTAACCCGGTGACGGCAATGTTAAGCTTTCGTTTCTTCATGGCTGTCTAAGAGGTTGTGATGATCAAGGATACCGATGAAATCGTGGTAGTCTTTCTCAAATGTGGCCTTATCCGTTGCAAATTTCCCCAATATGAATTTACTGATGTCCTCCGGGCTTTTCTCCTCCCGGAGGAGATTGATAATCTCAACACCAATGGGGTTCACTGAGTAGGATTCACCGGTTACAGGGTTAAACAACAATCCAGCTTCACTGACAGCAACATTTTTTCGGAGTTTCATGGATAAATGATTTTAAAGTGGCATTTAACTAAACAATATTGAGTATTATTCTTTTCTTTTCCGCTAGTACAACGGCATTGAATATTTTTTAACATCTTCCTCCGTGATTCTTCCATCACACAGGATCACCAACCTTTCGACAACATTCCGCAACTCACGGATATTACCGGTCCATTTGATTTTTTTCAAAGCATCGAAGGCATCCTCCATAACCTCCAGCGGGGCTTTTCCCTGGTGTTCACAGATCTCGGAAATAAATTGTTTTGTCAACAGGGGAATATCGTCCAATCGTTTAGAAAGGGGAGGCACATCAATCAGTATCACACTCAACCGGTGGTAGAGATCCTCACGAAAATTTTTATTCTCCAGTTCTTCCTTGATGTTTTTGTTTGTTGCAGCAATCACCCTGACATCAACCGGAATCTCCTTCTCTCCCCCAACGCGTGTAATCTTGTTTTCTTGCAAAGCCCGTAGAACCTTCGCCTGGGCTGAAAGACTCATGTCACCGATCTCATCCAGGAACAAGGTGCCACCATTGGCCAGCTCAAAATCTCCTTTCCGTTGCTTGATGGCAGAAGTAAAAGAGCCTTTTTCATGCCCAAAAAGGTTGCTCTCGATAAGCTCGGAAGGGATGGCGGCACAATTCACTTCAATGAACGGATTTTCTGAACGGTTGCTCATCGCATGCAGCCACCGCGCAACAAGTTCCTTTCCGGTTCCACTCTCGCCGGTGATCAGAACACGGGCATCGGTTGAAGCTACTTTGGCAATGAGGTCTTTAACCTTAAGCATTTCTTCCGACTCACCGATCATTTCATGAACCCCGTTGATCTTCTTTTTCAGGATCTTTGTCTCATCCACCAGGATCGATTTATCCATTGCATTCCGGATCGTAATCAGGAGCCGGTTTAAATCCAGTGGTTTGGAAATATAATCAAATGCCCCTTTCTTTATTGCTTCGACAGCAGTGTCAATTGTTCCATGCCCTGAGATCATGATGACCGGCGTATCCGTCACCAGGAGAATTTTCTCCAGCACTTCGATGCCATCCATTTTCGGCATTTTGATATCACAGAGGATTGCACTGTATTTGTTTGATTCCAGAAGTTTCAACCCATCCGGGCCATCCGCCGCATCATCTACTTCATACTTTTCATATTTCAAGATTTCACGTAACGTATTGCGGATACTTTTTTCATCATCGATCACTAAAATCCTTGACATGGCGTTTGTTTATTTGTTTCAAAGATAAATAAAGTTTGAATACTTTTGTCTAATGAGAAGTTCCGGATCATCGATAAATGGGAGCAGTAAAAAGGCTCAATTTAAAGGATATTGCCTTTTTTTCTGGTTCATGATATCCGGGTGCTGCTTTACTCTTGCCGCACAGACCATTCCGGAAGTTCCGCTGCAGTTTCCCTGGGCCGGAGGCATGAATTCATGCCAGTTCGGTGCCATCGATATCAACCTTGACGGAAAACCTGATCTGGTGATCTTTGACCGTTTCGGAAACCGGATCCTTCCATTTATAAATGAAGGCTCAACAGGGGACATCAGGTATTCCTATCATCCCGAACTTTCTTCCCTGTTCCCTGATCTTCATGATTGGGTCATCTTTGCGGATTACAATTGTGATGGGAAACAAGACATTTTCACTTATTCCCTTGGCGGAGTCAGGGTTTTCAAAAACATCAAAGATACCTCCCTCAAATTTGAACTCATCACCAACCTGCTGACCTCCTATTTTTATACCGGGAAGGTCGGCATCCTGCTTACAGATGTGGATTATCCAGCAATCGCAGATATTGATCATGACGGCGACCTCGACTTGCTCACTTTTTTTGGGCTGGGTTCTTATATTGAATACCATAAAAACCTGTCGATGGAAAAAAACGGAAACTGCGACAGTCTTGATTACAAGCTTTCTGATAAGTGCTGGGGAGATTTCAAAGAAAGTGAAGGAGGAAACAAACTCACCCTGAACATCCAATGTCCTTACAAATATTCTGGATTACCCGATTTATCGTGCAATACGCTATCCCCAAAACATACCGGTTCAACCCTCCTGGCGACTGACCTTGACGGCAACGGGTTGAAAGACCTGATCATAGGTGATGTCGATTTCCCCGACCTGATCGCGCTGATTAACGGAGGCACCATTGATTCTGCACACATGATCAGCCAGGACAGCACATTCCCCGGAAATCCCTATCCTGTTCGGCTCTTTTCCTTTCCTGCCTGTTCTTTCCTCGATATGGACAATGACGGCATCCGCGACCTGGTGGTTTCACCTTTTGATCCAGCCAACTATATATCGGAAAACAAGCGGAGCTGCTGGTTTTATAAAAATACCGGAACCAATGATCACCCGGTGTTTCAATTTCAGACCGATCATTTTTTTCAGAATGAGATGATCGATGTGGGTACGAATGCCTATCCCATTGTTACAGATGTTAACGGAGACGGTTTACCGGATCTTCTGATCGGCAATTACGGTGAATATGATTCTTCTTATTATTTCCAGGGATCATTGAAGTCTGTATTTATATCGAAGATCTCCTATTATAAAAATACCGGACAACCCAATAATCCATCCTTTCTCCTTGTAACCGATGATTTTGCTGACCTTTCCAGGATTCATGGACTGGCATTTTACCCGACCTTTGCAGATCTGGATGGCGATGGTGACCCGGACATGATCACGGGGAATGCTGACGGATCGCTGACCTATTTTCAGAATACTGCCGGTTCCGGTCATGACCCGGTTTTTGCACCTGCACAAACTCAATATCAGAAGATCGATGCCGGGAGTTTCAGTGCACCGCAGTTGTTTGACCTTGACGGAGACGGGTTGCCTGACCTGGTGATTGGAAACCAGAAAGGAACCCTGGTGTATTATAAAAATACAGGGACTTTAGTTTCGCCTGTTTTTACGCATGTGACCGATAGCCTGGGAAAAGTAGTCGTAACAAATCCGTTGATCTCCTATGACGGGTACAGCACGCCTTTCTTTTTCAAGAATCCTACCGGAAAAACAGGCCTGATCGTTGGTTGCGAGGAAGGGAAAGTTCATTATTATACGAATATTGACGTGAACCTGAATGGCACATTTACACGAGCGGATTCCCTGTTGACCGTTCTCTGCGGATCTCCAATACCTTCTTCATTTGGTTACCGGACGGCGACTACTGTTGCGAACCTGGAAGATCCGGATTTTATGGACCTTATCGTTGGAAATTTTTCAGGAGGATTGAATTATTATAGTCATAAAACAAGCCCGGTAGTTTATACAGCTATCGAAGAAAAAGGGCTTGCTTCAGCACCGCAATTTGTGGTATATCCAAATCCGGCCGACCAGCAGGTATTCATCCAATCCGCACAGCGCTTCAATCCCGGGTATTTTCAGGTAACGCTTTACAACAGCCTGGCTCAACCTGTAATTCAAAAAGTTTTCCTTGCCTCCAATCCAATTTCTATCTTTGTAGCCAATCTCCCTGAAAGCATTTATTTTCTTACTGTTTCCCCTCTTTCTCCTCACGGGCCTGTCAACCCATTCACTACCAAAATTGTAGTGATTCATTGATAATCATCTGACTTATTATCAACCTTAATCTCCTTTCTTTTTTAAGATACGGATAATGAGTTATTTACTCGTTTTTTTAAAAAAGTTATTAACAATTCATAAAATATTTGGTGGGGACAGGTGGGGAATCGTGGGGATTCCTATATATTTACACCTTCAAATTTTCCCCCTGCTATGACCATTCTCCACGGTGAATATGAATGCCGTATCGACGACAAAGGACGTATTATCCTTCCTGCCGGCCTGAAGAAGCAAATCCCGCCGGAAGCGCAGGAGAAATTTGTCATCAACCGGGGTTTTGAGAACTGCCTGACCATGTACCCTATGAATGAGTGGATAGAGGTCAGCAGGGATGTAAATCAATTAAACCTTTTTGTTAAAGATCACCGGATTTTTGCCCGCAATTTCAACAGAGGGGCAACGGAACTTCAGCTTGACGCCAGCAATCGAGTC
>Ga0209746_1001035_pt1 | contig 13677 bp, 9 predicted proteins | sample BarGraNGADG00211_3_FD_184496 | JGI IMG/M metagenome (GOLD analysis project Ga0209746, IMG submission 184496) | Arctic peat soil microbial communities from Barrow, Alaska - Barrow Graham LP Ref core NGADG0011-211 (SPAdes) (version 2) | ecosystem: Environmental > Terrestrial > Soil > Wetlands >...
TCATCCTCTACACGTCTGGTTCGACGGGCAAGCCGAAGGGCGTCCTGCACACCACCGCCGGCTACCTGCTCTACTCGGCGATCACGTTCAAGTACGACTTCGACTACCACGACGAGGACGTCTTCTGGTGCACGGCCGACATCGGCTGGGTCACCGGGCACTCCTACATCGTCTACGGCCCGCTGTGCGTCGGCGCCACGTCGCTGATGTTCGAAGGCGTCCCGAACTACCCGCATCCGGGCCGCTTCTGGGAGATCATCGAGAAGCACGGCGTCAACCAGTTCTACACGGCGCCGACGGCGATCCGCGCCATCATGAAGTCCGGCGACGAGTGGCCGAAGAAGTACGACCTGTCGACGCTGCGGGTGCTGGGCACGGTCGGCGAGCCGATCAACCCCGAGGCCTGGCGCTGGTACTACGAGGTGATCGGCGGAAGCCGCATCCCGATCGTGGACACCTACTGGCAGACCGAGACCGGCGGACACATGATCACCAACCAGCCCGGTTGGACGCCCATGAAGCCCGGTTCGGCGACCTACCCGTTCTTCGGGATCAAGCCTGTCGTGCTCAACGAGGACCAGAGCGAGACGCCCGTGAACTCCGGCGGCCGCCTGTGCATCGAGAAGCCGTGGCCGGGCATCATGCGCGGCACGTGGGGCGACCCGGACAACCTGCTGATGAAGAACGTGTACTTCACGACCTTCCCCGGGAAGTACTTCACCGGCGACGGCGCCCGCGTCGACCAGGACGGGTCCTACTGGCTGCTCGGCCGCGTGGACGACGTCATCAACGTCTCCGGCCACCGCATGGGCACCGCCGAGGTCGAGTCGGCGCTCGTCAGCCATCCGCTCGTCGCGGAGGCCGCGGTCGTGGGCTTCCCGCACGAGATCAAGGGCGAGGGCATCTACGCGTACGTCATCCTCAAGACGGGCGTCGAGATCCCGAAGAACCTGGAGAGCATCCTCGCCGGACATGTGCGCGACGAGATCGGTCCGATCGCCAAGCCGGACTACATCCAGATCGTCCCGGAGCTGCCGAAGACCCGCAGCGGCAAGATCATGCGCCGCATCCTGCGCAAGGTCGCTGCCGGTGATCGCGAGATGGAGGCCTTCGGCGACATCTCGACTCTGGCTGACCCTTCGATCGTGAAGGTCATCGTCGAGGGCGCACAGGCCCGGTAGCAGCACCGTACTCGAGAGCGGCCGCGTCCCGGATCCTCCGGGGCGCGGCCGCTTCGTTTCGGACAGATCATGCTGGCGGCTCTGGTAGACTGAGCACTCGCGACAGCGCCCCGGACCGAGCACGGAAGGACCCCTCACGCATGCCCTACGACGACACGTTCCTGCGCGCCTGCCGGCGTCAGCCCACCGAGTACACGCCCATGTGGATGATGCGACAGGCCGGGCGCTACTTGCCCGAGTACCGAGCCATCCGCGAGAAGCACGGCTTCCTCGAGATGTGCCGCACCCCCGAGCTCGCCGTCGAGGTGAGCATGCAGCCGGTCGACCTCGTCGGCGTCGACGCGGCGATCATGTTCTCCGACATCCTGGTCTCGTTCCCGGGCATGGGCTTGGACCTCGAGTTCGCGAAGGGCGAGGGACCGGTCATCCACAACCAGGTCAGGACGGCCGCCGACGTGGCGAAGCTGCGGATCGCCGATCCGCACGAGCACACGGGCTTCGTCATGGAGACGATCAAGATCCTGCGCCACGAACTCGAGCACAAGGTGCCGCTCATCGGCTTCGCGGGCGCTCCCTTCACGCTGGCCAGCTACGCCATCGAGGGACACGGCACGCGCGACTACGAGAACTGCAAGGCGCTCATGTGGAGCGATCCCGCCGCGTGGGACTCGCTGCTCGAGAAGTTCGGGTCGACCACGATCGCCTACCTCAACGCGCAGATCGACGCCGGCGCCCAGGTCATCCAGCTCTTCGACAGCTGGGTCGGCTACGTCGCACCTCGTGACTACGAGCGGAGCGTCCTGCCGCACACGAAACGCGTGATCGACGAGGTCACCGCGCACGGCCGCGAAGTGGTCGAAGGCGGCGTCCCCGTCATCCACTTCGCCAACGGCGCCACCTCCATGATGGACCTCGTGCAGAAGGCGGGCGGCGACGTCGTCGGCGTCGACTGGAGGCTCGACATGGGCCGCGCGGTCGAGCAGATCGACGGGAGATTCGCCATCCAGGGCAACATCGACCCGGTGGCGCTCTTCGCGCCCGACGACGAGATCGAGCGCATGGTCGTCGACATCCTCGAGAAGTTCGGGACGCGCCCGGGGCACATCTTCAACCTCGGCCACGGCATCCACAAGACGAGCGATCCCGAGAAGGCACGGACGATGTTGCGTTTCGTCCACGAGCACTCGCGTCGCATCCGTTCAGGGAGCTAGAGACATGGCACGCACCGGAGTCCTGCTCACGGCGTTCGGCGGTCCCGACTGCCTCGACGCGGTCGCCCCGTTCATGTGCTCGATCATGAGCGCCGAGCCCAGTGAGCAGATGCTCGCGGAGGCGAGGCGCAAGTACCTGACCATCGGCGGGTTCTCGCCGCTGCCCGCGATGGCCGAGCGGATCGCCGCGCAGCTGGAGCGCACGCTCAACGGCATGCCGCTGGCCCAGGTGACCGACGACGACGGAGGCTCTCTCGGGCTGTGGGGTGGCGCTCTCACGTCGCTGCGCACGAGCGAGACCGTTCGCGTTCCCGTGGCCGTCGGTATGCTGCACTCCCAGCCGTCCATCGACGGTGCGGTCGCGCGGCTCGTGGATGCAGGCGCGCGGCAGATCGTGATCGCGTCGCTGTCGCCCTTCGAGGCCGCGGCGACCACCGGAGCGTACCTCGGGGCCGTGAGGTCCGCGCTCGAAGGGCATCCGGGCGTCCGGCTCATGGAATCGGCGTCCTACCACCGATCGGACGAGTTCGTCGGGCTCTACGCCGACAACCTCAACGAGGCGCTTCACGAGGCCGACATCCTGGCGAACAAGGGCATCATCGTCTTCACGGCCCACAGCCTTCCCGTCTCCGACATCGAGGCCGATCCGGCCTACGTCGACCAGTTGCGTGAGACTGCCGCGGCCGTCGCAGCCGGAGCCTGTCTGGGAGACCCGAGTGGCTTCGACGCGCTGCCGGGCGTCGAAGCGTTCGGCGGCCCCGGCGTGACCGCGCCCTGGCTGCTCGCGTTCCAGAGCAAGGGCCGTCGCGGCGGCGAGTGGCTGGGACCGGACCTGGACGACGTGATCGACGCTGCGATCACCGGCGGCTTCGCCGTCGTCATCGTGTGCCCGGTGGGATTCGCCGTCGACCACATGGAGACGCTCTACGACCTCGACGTGAAGGCCGCCGACCGTGTGCTCTCCGCCGAGAAGGAGTTCGTGCGCGTCGCCGTGCCGAACGCCGACCCCAAGTACATCGACGCGCTCGCGGCCGCCGTCCGCAAGGTGCTCTGAACGTCGCACGCACCGATCGCGGGCGCGCCTCACGTGGCGCGCTCGCTCCTGTGAGAGGGGGCTGGTCCGCGCCATGACACACGTCGTCATCGTGGGTGGAGGCATCGCCGGACTCGGCGCGGCGTACAAGGTCCGGCGGGCAGCCGACGCCGGCCATGAGGTCTCGTTCACGCTCATCGAGAAGGACCAGCGCCTCGGCGGCAAGATCTTCACCGACATCGCCGAGGACCCCGAAGGGGGCACCTACATCGCGGACGGCGGGTCGGACGCCTTCCTGACCGACAAGACCGCGGTCCATCGCGTCGCCCGCCTGCTCGGCATCTTCGACGAGGAGACGGGCACGCTCGACGAGACCAAGAAGACGTTCATCGTCAAGAACGGACGCCTGGTCGAGATGCCCGACGGCATCATGATGTTCGCGCCCACCAAGATCGTCCCTATGGCGACCACCTCGCTCTACTCGTGGCCGGCGAAACTGCGGATGGCGCTCGACCTGGTGATCCCGCGCAAGGTCCGTTGGGCCGCGGGAGAGACGGCACGCGACCACGACGAGAGCCTCGAGAGCCTGGTCGTCAGACGCATGGGCCGCGAGTGCCTCGACCGGCTCGCCGAGCCGCTCATCGGCGGTGTGAACGGCTCCGACCCCAAGGACATGTCGGTGGCCGCGACCTACCCGATGCTGCTCGACATGGAGCAGAAGTACGGCTCCCTCGTTCGCGGGTTCCTCGCGCAGCGCCGCAAGGTGGAGGAGATGAAGCGTAAGTACCCGCCGAAGCCCGGCGCCAAGCGACGCACCTTCTTCTCATCGTTCAGGCTCGGGCTGCAGTTCGTCATCGATCGCATGGCGGACGCCGCGGGCCGCGATCGGATCCGGACCGGCGTGGCAGCCACGGCCGTGCGCCGCGACGGTGACCGGTGTAGCGTCACGCTGTCGACCGGCGAGATACTCGCCGCCGATGCCGTCATCCTTGCGGCGGAAGCGTGGGCCACCGAGGCTCTCCTCAGAGAGACAGAGCCGGCCATCGCCGATCTGGTCGGCACGATCCCGTGCTCGTCGTCGGCGACCGTGATCCTCGCGTTCGACGAGGCCGACTGCCCGTTCGACAAGAACTGGCACGGCATTCTCACGCCCGCGGTCGAGAGGCGCTCCCTCACCGGCGTGTCGCTCATGTCCTCGAAGTGGCCGGATCGCGCCCCCTCAGGTCGCGTCCTGCTGCGCGGGTTCCTGGGAGGTCCTCGCGATCAGGCGGTGCTGCTCAAGAGCGACGCCGAACTCATCGAGCTGGCTCGCACCCAGATGGTCGAGCTCATCGGCGTGAAGCCGGCCGCGCGGCCCCGCTACGCCAAGCTCTTCCGCTGGGAGGGGGGTATGCCCCAGTACACCGTGGGGCATCTCGACAGGGTGGCGGGGATCGAGCGGTTGGAGGCCGGGGTCGCGGGCCTTGCGCTGGCGGGCAACGCGTACCGCGGCGTGGGCGTGCCCAACGCGCTCGAGAGCGGGGAGCGTGCGGTCACGAAGGTGCTCGGCGACTTCGGCATCGTGCTCGCCGAGGACGCAGCCGAAGAGAAGCGCGTCTACTAGCGGCCACGGGCGCCGCAGGTCCGCTGCCGGGATGCGGCCGGGCCGGCCGGTCCGCCGATGCGGCCCATACGGAGGGAAGAACGCGTGAAGAAGGTCATCATCATCGGCGGCGGCGCCGCAGGGCTCGGGGCGGCGTACAAGGTGCGCCGTGCGGCCGCGGCGGGCAGCGACGTCGATTGTGTACTTCTCGAGAAGGACGACCGTGTCGGGGGGAAGCTCGTCACCGACATCGTCCGTGACGCCGACGGCGGCGAGTACGTGGTCGACGGCGGCTCGGATGCGTTCGTGTCGGGCAAGCCCGCCATCGGACGCATCGCCCGCATGGTCGGGATCGCCGACGAGATGGTGCCCGCGCGCGAGGAGAACAAGAAGACGCTGATCGTGAAGGGCAAGCGCCTGGTCGAGATGCCCGACGGGATCATGATGTTCGCCCCGACCAAGCTCGTCCCTCTGGCGACGACGTCGCTCTACTCGTGGCCGGCGAAGTTCCGCATGGCGCTCGACCTCTTCCTGGCGCGCAAGGTCCGCTGGGCGGAAGGCGAGACCGCCCAGGACCACGACGAGACGCTCGAGAGCTTCGTCGTCCGCCGCATGGGCCGCGAGTCACTCGATCGCCTCGCCGAGCCGCTCGTCGGAGGCGTCCACGCTTCCGACCCCGGGGAGATGTCGCTGGCGGCGACCTTCCCGAACTTCCTCGAGATGGAGCAGCGGTTCGGCTCCGTGATCCGCGGGTTCCTCAACGAACGCAAGAAGCGCGAGGAGATGCGCCGGAAGTACCCGCCGAAGCCCGGCGCCAAGCCGTGGGCGTTCTTTAACACCTTCCATCGCGGTATGCAGGAGCTCACCGACGGCATGGCCGACGCGGTCGGCCGCGAGCGCATCAGGACCGGCGTCAAGGCGACCGCGCTCGAGCGCACGGCAGAGGGATGGCGTGTGGGCCTCTCGACGGGCGAGGTGCTCGAGGGGGACGCCGTGATCGTGGCCACCGAGGGGTGGGCCGCGGCTGAGCTGGTGTGCAGCGTGGACTCCGAGGTCGGCGCGCTCCTCGGCTCGATCCCGTACTCCTCATCGGCGACCGTGCCCATGGTATTCCGCGCCGAGGACGCCCCCTCGGACCTGAAGTGGTTCGGCATCCTCTCTCCGATCGTCGAGAAGCGTCCGCTTCTGGCTGTGACGCTATCGTCGTCGAAGTGGCCCGACCGTGCGCCTGCCGGCCGCGTGCTTCTCCGCGGCTTCGTCGGCGGCCCCGCCAACCAGCACCTGCTTGCGGAGATGGACGACGCGGCGCTCATCGAGACGGTGCGCGCTCAGATCGTCGATCTGCTGGGTATGAGGCCGGATGCGCAGCCCGTATACGCGAGCGTCTACCGGTGGAACGGCGGTATGCCGCAGTACACGCTCGGGCACCTGGACCGAGTGGACGAGATCGAGCGGCGGTCGGCCGTCATCCCAGCGTTCGCGCTCGCGGGCGGGGCCTTCAGGGGCGTGGGCGTGCCCAACTGCATCGAGAGCGGCGAGCGTGCGGTCACGAAGGTCCTCGGGGACCTGGGGATCGTGCTCGAAGAGGACACTGCCGAGCCGAGCCGGACGCAGCGCACCCACTAGGCGCGACACCTCTCGGGCATACTCGAGATGTGAGCCGTACGCCCGTGTCCGCACGCAGCGCGTCGAAGGAGCCCGCAGTGACCGAACGCGGATTCAAGTCGCCTCAGCTCGACCTCGCCGACGTCGATCGCCTGGCGGGCCGGGCGCGTATCCTGAGGGGCGCCATCCTCACCATGACGTCACTGGCGGCCTCCGGGCACCCCGGCGGATCGATGTCCTCCCTGGAGCTCTACCAGGTCCTCTACGGCTATGCGAACCTCAGGCGCGACGAGCCAGCGTGGACGGGGCGCGACCGCGTCGTCATCAGCCACGGACACACCTCGCCGGGCGTCTACTGCGTGCTTGCGGACAATGGCTTCTTCGAGCTCGAGGACGCCGTGGAGCATTTCCGGCAGGCCGGATCGATCTTCGAGGGTCACGTCGAGCGGTCGGTGCCCGGTGTCGAGTGGTCGAGCGGCAACCTCGGACAGGGGCTCTCCGCAGGCGTCGGCTCCGCCCTCGCCGCGCGAGTCACGGGGGGCGGATGGCACACCTTCGTCGCGATGTCCGACGGCGAGCAGATGAAGGGCCAGGTCGGCGAGGCGCGACGCCTCGCCGCGAAGTACCGCCTCTGCGACCTCACGGTGGTCGTGGACCTGAACCGCGTCCAGATCTCCGGTCACACCGGCGAGGTCATGCCGGTCGACGTCGCTGCGGACTTCGCCGCCGACGGGTGGGCTGTCGCGCACGTCGACGGGCACGACACGGCCGCGCTCTATGCCGCCGTGGCGGCGGCGCACGCCGACGGCGACCGTCCTCACGCCGTGCTCGCGCACACCGTCATCGGCAAAGGCGTGTCCTTCATGGAGGACGATCCCGACTTCCACGGGCGTGGCCTGAAGGCTGACGAGTACGTTCGCGCGATGGCCGAGCTCGGACTCGACGCCGGTTGGCTCGAGCGCGCGCGGGGCCGGCGTCCGCTGCGTCCCGACACGCAGCCTGCGGTGTGGCAGCCTCCCGTCCTCGCGACCGTCCCCGGCACGCCCCGCACGTACACGCGCGACACGCTCACGGACGACCGCTCGGCGTGGGGCCGGGCGGTGCTCGACCTCGCCGAGGCAGACCCATCGCTACCGCTCGCCGTCTTCGACTGCGACCTCGCTGTCTCGGTCAAGACCGAGGAGTTCGCCGCGGCGCGCCATGGCGACTTCATCGAGTGCGGGGTGGGGGAGCACAACGCCGCCACCGCAGCGGGCGCCGCCTCGGTCAACGGCGTCGTGAGCTTCTGGGCGGACTTCGGCGTGTTCGGCTGCGACGAGGTCTACAACCAGCAGCGCCTCAACGACATCAACCAGGCGAACCTCACTCTGGCCCTCACGCACTGCGGGCTGGACGTGGGGGAGGACGGCAAGACGCATCAGTGTCTCGACTACGTTGGCGCCCTGCGCAACGCCTTCGGCTGGAAGGTGATCGTGCCGGCCGACCCGAACCAGACCGACCGGGCGGTACGCGCGGCCGCGGCCATGCCCGGCTGCGTCGCGGTCGCCATGGGCCGGAGCAAGCTTCCGGTCATCGTCGACGCGGCCGGCGATCCGGCCTTCGGCGGCGACTACGCTTTCGCATACGGGACCATCGACGTCGTCCGCGAAGGGACCGACGCGTCGCTGCTGGTGATGGGCACGCCATGCGGTGCCGCCGTCGACGCGGCGGACGTCCTGGAGGCCGCGGGTCTGCATGTCGCGGTCGCAGTCGTCTCATGCCCGCTGGACCTCGACGAGGAGGTCATGGACCGCCTGATGGCGGCCCCGCTGGTCATGACCGTCGAGGACCACAACGTGCGCACGGGTCTGGGCGCGTCGGTGGCCGAGTGGCTCGCTCTCCACGGGCGCGCCACCCAGTTCCTCCGCCTCGGGGTGGACGGCTACCGCTCGTCGGGTACATCTCACGATCTCTACGCGCGCGAGGGCCTGGATGTCGCGGGGATCGCGACCGCACTTCGTGCGGCGCTGCGCGGCTGATCAACCGCTCGGAGAGGCTGTGTGGGGCTCTACAGGCCCTGTGAGGGCCCGCGGGAGGCCGAGTACGTGCGGATGGCCTCGAGTATGTCGCCCTCGTCTGAGGCGCTCTCGGCTATGGTCGCACTGACGCCGTGCTCGGCAAGGATCTCGAGCGCCGCCGCCACCGCCGCGGGCACCGCGGCCTCGACCGCGGGCGTCAGGCCGATCTTCACCGCGCCCATGTCGGAGATCTGGATGCCGATGCAGTCGGCCTCGGGACGGCAGCCCATCAGCATCGCCGCCTCGAGCACGTCCACGAGACGCACGTCGTGCATCGAGTGCTTGACCTGGTTGGGAGCGAGGTCCTCGGGAGAGAGCCGTACGACCGTGCCGGGTGCCTCGCCGGTCCCGTCGACGGCATCGATCACCAGCAGGTAGTTGCACTCCTTGAAAAGGTTCAGGATGCCCATGCCCATCGTGCCGGCGTCGATCAGCGTCACATTGTCGGGGAAGGCGAGCGTCCCCATCATGACCTCCATGACGCGGACGCCCACGCCCTCGTCCATCATCAGCGGGTTGCCGATGCCCATGACAGTGATGCGCTCGATGCTCAAGAGGCCTCCTCGAAGGCGGGGACGGGATGTGGCGATTCTAGCGCACGAAGCAGCGCGCAGGCCCCGACGGGAGGCCCGGGCCTGAAGGCTAGGAAGCCAGTCCCGGAACGACCTCGACGGGCACGCTCTCGAGCAGCAGGGCGCGCTCGTGGGCGGGGAGGGCGGCGCGGGCCTCGTCGCGCAGGCGGTTCGATCCCGTCAGCATCTCGCGCATCATCACGACGAGCAGGTAGCGGCCCGCGCGCGTCAGCGTCAGGCACTCGTCGTCGTCCCGGTCGAAGCCGCCGACCGCGCGCATGAACTGGATCTCGCCCCACAGTCCCCGCTCGACCGTCGTGCCGAAGTCCGCGATGAACCTGCGCTTGTCGAGCCGCAAGCCGAAGAGGTCGGTGACGAACCGGTAGCGCATCATGTCGCGCTGGGAGTACTGCTTGCCCCGCTGCGTCACCGAGAGCCGTCCCGCGTGCACGCGCTCGGCGTAGTCGTTGAGCGAGAACGTGTTGGTGTAGAGGCGTCCGTCCAGGAAGGACTGGGCTCCGGAGCCGATGCCCAGGTACTCGGGGTAGTCGACGATGTACTCGTCGATCATCCCGCCCTTCTCCTTGGACCAGGTCCACGCGCTGGAGTGCTCGAACCCGTGGGCCATCTCTTCGTCGATCACGTCGTAGAAGCGCTTCTCGCGGCTCATGTCGACACGGCCGATCTGCGAGGAGAGCGCGCTCCTTTGACCCGGCGACGCCATGAGCGGGTAGAACGTGCTCTGGTTGCAGCCGGTCTCCTTGAGAAGCTTCGCGTCGCGGCGCAGCATCGCCTCGGTCTGCGACGGGAAGTTGAAGATCATGTCGACGTTGAGGGAGTGGAACAGGTCGCGACTGTTCGAGATGATCTCGAACAGTTCCTTGCCCGACCCGTACTTCTCGTAGCGGTCCATCTGGCGCAGGAGCTTGTCGTCGAAGCTCTGCACCCCGACCGACATCCGGTCGACCCTGCCCTCGAGCCGCTCCGCCAACTCGGGCCCGATCTGGTTCGGGCTCGTCTCCGCCGATACCTCACGGATGTGGAAGAGCTCCCGCGCCAGATCGATCGTCCGGCACAACTCGTCCACTAGGATCGTCGGAGTGCCGCCCCCCACATACAGCGAGCCGAAGTGGTATCCGAGGCCGGCCGCGACGCGCATCTCCTCGCGCAGATCCGCGAAGTAGCGGGTTGCGATGTCCTCGTTGAAGAGGAACCGGTTGAACGAGCAGTAGGTGCACAGCCGCTCACAGAACGGAACGTGGGCGTAGAGCAGATACGTCCTGCCTGCGCCAGGAGCGGGGATCTGGGCGTTCTCCACGGGTCCGTGAGAGGTATACCAGCGGCTGAGCGGCCGCATGACGGCAGTGAGTGCGCGTTCGGCGAGCATGATCATCCCCCATAAGTGCGGTCCATAGCGTGCCGGCGGATCAGTGCGTGCGTGACGCTCGCGTGCCGGCGCGTAGGTCACTGCTACTCACAGGCTTCATTCGACGCCGGCTGCCCGAATCCTGTATTCGAGGGCGACGGAAGGGCCCGGGAGCGTGTCGCTCCCGGGCCCTTCCGTCACTGCGTGTCGCCACGAGCGCGACGCGCGAGCGAGTGCTAGTGCTCGTCTCCCGGCGTCTCTCTCCACAGGAAGATGAGACCCCACAGCGGCTTGAAGCCGTCGATGGCCGCGAGGTACGCGTGGACCATCGTGAACAGGATGACGACCCACATACCGAAGTAGTGAGCGATCCTGATGCCTATGGCGCCTCCGAAGAAGCTGACGCCCGCGGCGAAGAACGGCCAGATCGCCCAGGTGTGCGCCGGCGTGTAGAGCGCGAAGCCGGTGTAGGCCATGAACAGGGTGATGATCGGTGTGGCCAGATAGGCGGTCTTCTGGAGCGCACCGTACTTGGCCGAGATCACGCGCGTGTTGCGGAAGAACGCGTAGTACTTCACGGTCTCCCAGAACTGGTACTTGTTCTCCTTCTGCGGGAGCCAGTTCTTCAGGTCGATGTCCGTCTCACGCGTGCCAAGCTGGTTCGCCGTCTTGACCCAGAAGGCCAGGATGATGCGCGAAGTCAGGTTGATCAGGATGACGAACATCAACACGAAGTGGATCATCCGCGCGCCGTACATGAAACCGGCGAAGAACGGATAGTGGATGTAGAAGCCCGTGAAGGCGAGGCCGATCATGCACAGGAGGTTGATCCAGTGTGTGAACACGAAGATCAACGGATGTGCCTCACGGTAATGCCCTTCGTGCGACATCTGCATCACCTACCAGTGGGCTTGGACATCACAAATGACTGCTTGCCGGTCTTGGGTTCAATCACGTGAACCCCGCATCCGAGTCAAGGGTCGAAGCTGTGCACGATGCGCAGCGCTTCGAGCGGCTTGGTCGGATCGGCGATCGGCGTACCGACGAGCGCCTCTTCCATCGGGCCGCGGACGCCGTTCTTGTCGCGAGGCGAACAGTCCCACGTGGACGGGGTCACGACCTGGTAACTGGAGATCTTGCCACCCTTGACGCCGACCCAGTGGCCGAGTGCGCCACGAGGAGCCTCCCAGAGGCCCGCGCCTTCGCCCTCGCCGGTCTTGTCCACGAAGTACTTCGAGTCCCCACCCTTGACCGCTTCGATGAGCTCGGTGATCCATGCGCCCATCTTCTTGGCGACGAAGGCAGCCTCAAGGTTGCGGGCTCCGACGCGGCCAAGGAGCGACTGGAGTGCGGTGACAGGGAGCGGACCCGCGGCGCCGGCAGCCTTGCCCAGCGCAGCGAGCGTGAAGTCGACGAGACCCTTGACGTCCGGATCGCCGGCGACGTACGCGACCAGCATGCGGGACAGGGGGCCGACCTCCATGGGCTTGTCTTCGTAGCGCGGAGCCTTGACCCAGGAGTACTTGGCATCGGTGCTGTAGGCATCGAACTTGGCCTTCGTCTCACCGACGGAGGGATTGAGGCCGTCGCCCGAGTCGTACCACGAGTGGTCGATGTACTCCTTGATCTGGGCGGGATCCGGCTGCGTGAGCGTGAGGCCGCCGACGAGCATGCCGCGAGGCATCGCGCGCTTGGTCGGATCCATGCTCTTGTCGTCGTACACGCCCCACGCCAGGTAGTTCCCGACGCCCTTGCCGTAGCCGGCGAGCGGGATGTACTGCGCGGCGATGGCGATCGTGTCCGGGATCATCGCGCCATTGATCCAGTTGCTGACTTTCTGCCACCTGAAGTAGATATCGTCCAGCTTCTGCTCGGTCGGGATGAAGACCGTTCCGCCGGGCAGCGAGGTCATGAAGTGCGGGAACTTCCCGCCCATGACCGCGATGATCGCGGCGGCCTCGGACTGCATCTCGAGTGCCTCGAGGTAGTGGGCGACGGCGATGAGGTTCAGCTCAGGCGACAGCTTCATCGCGGGGTGACCCCAGTAGCCGTTGGTGAAGATGGAGAGCTGGCCGCCGTCGACGAAGCCCTTGAGGCGCTTCTGGATGGCGCCGAAGTCCGCCGTCGATGTGCCTGCGGCCTCAGCGAGGGCGTAGGTGTCGGCGATGTTCGCGGACAGAGCGGAGACGACGTCGACGTAGTCGAGAGCCGTCAGGGTGTAGAACCACAGGATGTGGCTGTGCAGGGCCTCGGCGCCCTCGATGATGTTGCGGATGATGCGCGCGTTGTTCGGGATCTTGATCCCCATCGCGGCCTCAGAGCCCATCGTGGAAGCGTGGCCGTGAGAGATCGGGCACACGCCGCAGATGCGCTGCGAAACGTAGAACGCGTCTGACGGAGCGCGGCCGAGCAGGACCGTCTCCATGCCGCGGTACAGACCGCCGGAGACCCAAGCGTCCTTGACCACACCATTGTCGACTTCGACTTCGACGCGAAGATGTCCCTCGATCCTGGTGACGGGATCGATCGTTACTCGTGCCATTACTTATCGCCACCCTTCGAGGCCATCTTGGCATCGTGGACCTTCTGGGTCTCGGTCGGAACGCCCTTGACGCGGCCCTTGGCCGCAGAGCCGAGGCCGTGGGCCACAAGGCCGACAGCTGCGACGCCACCGACGACCGCGCCGATGGTCGACGGCTGGACGCCGCCGATGCCGGGCAGACGGACGTTGGCGTGACGGGTCAGGAACGGCGCGTCAGCGTCGAACCAGTTGCCCGGACCGCCGGTGATGGGGTTGGCGTTCCAGCAACCGATGCAGGGGGAGCCGGACTCCACGCACCACGAAGCGCGGTGGTTCCAACGAACGAGTGGGCAGTTCGTCTGCGTCGTGGGGCCCTTGCAGCCCATCTGATACAGGCAGAAGCCGGCGGCCTCGTCGGCGGCCTGCGTCGCGCTGCCGAAGACGACGAACTCGCCGTTCTCGAAGTGGCCGCGGCGGGGGCAGTTGTCGTGGATCGTCGAGCCGAAGATCAGCTTGGGACGACCAATGTCGTCGAGCTTCTTGAGGATG
>Ga0209746_1001036_pt1 | contig 13676 bp, 11 predicted proteins | sample BarGraNGADG00211_3_FD_184496 | JGI IMG/M metagenome (GOLD analysis project Ga0209746, IMG submission 184496) | Arctic peat soil microbial communities from Barrow, Alaska - Barrow Graham LP Ref core NGADG0011-211 (SPAdes) (version 2) | ecosystem: Environmental > Terrestrial > Soil > Wetlands >...
CCTACTGCTCGCTGCCTACTGCCTACTGCTTTCTGCTTTCTGCTTATCGCCCATGCTCACCAGCCTCCCTCCCCTTTCCCCTCAGACTCACCCTTGGCTGCCTGGTTCCTCTCCGCTGCCTCCTCGCCTCAAACGCAGAGCCTGCCCTGAACGAAAGCGAGGCGGCCAGCCGGGCAACGCCAATGCTCGCAGGCACGGGCTTTATTCCACCAGTGCCCCCCACCCCCACGCCGCCCTCTTCCGATCATTACGTAAACCGCTGGATTGTTCTGCACAGCTTCAAGCCGCTCTGCCCGGCTGGATTGCTGCTCTTAACGGGATTGTGGTGGAAAACCGCCTCAAGTTGAGAGAAATTATTGCCCTCACCGCCCACAACTTGCCGTTCGCCGACCTGTGCACCTGGCTTCGCGCCACAGCCATCATCATCGGAAAACAAGTGAAAGTGGTCAAAGCCTTGCATGAACTCGGCGGCCGGCAGGCGCATCTGCGCCGTCTGGTCAGGGAGCTGCCCGCTCTCCTCAACTGGGAATTCGCCCGGCGTGGTATTCCCGCACAGCCGATATTCGTTCCTCAGGAATTAAATAATTTTCACGCGAATTTGGATTGGCGATTTCCCCGCCTCACCGCTGCTCAGTGGTGGCTCCTGCAGGAAACCTTCGTCTCCTTGCATGTCGAACTCGACTCCTTCCGGAAATATCGCCGCCGCAAGCCTCTGCCCGCCGATCGCATTCTCCTCGAAGGCATCCTGTACAAACTGGCAAGTGGTCTCCGCTGGCAGGATCTACGGGCCAATTACCCTGTGCGCCTCTGTCAGGACCTCTACCGGGCTCTCTACCGGTCGGGTCGCATGCAGGCCATCTACGAGCAGCTCCATTCACATCTCAACGTCTATGGGGAGGCGACCCTGGACGAACTCGTCGAAAGGGGTTGCTTTGTGATCACAGGGAATCGCGTTCATCTTTCACCGTCTGAAGAACTGACCTGGGAGAAATACACCGCCCTGCTTCTGCTCCAGCAGGCCTTCCATGCCCGTCGGGCTATCCAACGGGAAACGGACCTCGAACGTCGCCGCCGAGGCATCTTCTACCGTTTGCCTTCCCTCAGGCTTCCTTCGTCGGCTTGCTCGCTGCTAATGGGCCACCGTGCGCCCGCCTCACCCCAAACAAGTGCCAAAGAATCAAATGGGCGGACTCTTCGCCCGCCCATTTATTCCTGCAATCTCAATCCGGATTATTTTTTTAAAATGATATAGAGGGCGTGGATAATGCCGCCGATGCCAAAGAGGAACACCCACAGAGCCAGGTTGATCCAGAAATTCTTCGTGACCTTGTTGCCCTCGTGCAGGTAGACGGCTAGAGGTGGGATGAAAAGAGCGATGATAATTTTTACTATTTGGTTATCCATGTAATTCTCCTTTATTTGATAGATTGAATGGAATGATCTTACAAAACTTATTATACAATATTTATCAACATTCCTGTCAGCCCATTTTCATATAAATCGGTAAGATGCACCGCATCCACTCGGTTCCAGTATGGCTCCGGTGCAATTGCCGTCACACGCAAATAATTATCAGTCAACCCTTCGATTTGCCAGCCTTCATTTGTGAGGATGGATGCAGCCTCCCACAGGACAGGCATCGTTTTTCCGATGAATTTCCGGTGGTAGGATTCAGCGGAATCGGCCAGGACCGTCCGCAGGGCCGCGCTGCGGGCTTTGACCAATTTGCCGTGCACCTGTCCTTTCATGCGCGCCGCCGGGGTGCCGGGACGGGCCGAGTAGCTGAAAACGTGCCCCCCAGCGAAGTGCATGGACTTGACGAACTCCAGCGTCTCGGCAAACTCTTCGTCCGTCTCGCCGGGGAAACCGGCGATGACATCCGTGGTGATGGCAACCTCCGGGATGGCCGCCCGCGCCGACTGTACCAGCGCCGCGAAGCTGTCCGGCGCGGTCTTGCGGGCCATGCGTCTCAACACACGGTCACTCCCGGATTGCAGGGGCAGATGCAGATGGCGGCACAGGCGGGGATCGCACCACAGGCTGAAGAAATCCGCATCCAAATCCCAGGGTTCGAGCGAGGACAGGCGCAGACGGGGTGCAGATGTCCGGGCAAGGAGAGCAGAGACCAGGTCCGGGATGCGGCGGGCAGGCTGGAAGTCCAACCCCCATGAGCCGAGATGGACGCCGGTCAGCACGATCTCCTGAGTCCCACCATCCAGGGCAGAATGGACATCAGCGACGATCTCATCCACCGGGCGGGAACGCGAGGCACCGCGTGCCAGCCTCGTGATGCAAAAGGTGCAGACGTTGTCACATCCATCCTGAACTTTGATGAACGCCCGTGTGCGCAGGTGCAGACCGGGCAGCGGCTCACGGGCAATCGGCTCGAGGTCGAAGAACTCCTGTGGCAGGCTGAGCAGGTCGGCAGCCAGGCTCTCCTTTTGCAGGTTGGGGACGATGCGGGTCACACCGGGGAGCGACGCAGCCTTGTCCGGTTCAAGCGTGGCCCAGCAGCCGGTAACGACAATGTCGACCGCCCCCAGGCGTTTAGCCCGGCGGATGGCGGCGCGCGAATCCGAGGCGGCTTCGGCAGTGACGGTGCAGGTGTTGACCACCGCCAGGTCTGCTTCGGCGGCGGTGTAAACAATCTCATGCCCGGCAGCCCGGAACTGACGGGCCTGGGATTCGATTTCCGCCTGGTTCAGGCGGCAGCCAATGGTATCGAGAAATATTTTCATAGTTTCGTTGTTCGTAATTCGTAAACTGGCCTTAAGGATGGGAACGATTAACCAATATAACCTTTCACGAATCACAAATTACGGTTTGTAGACTACAAAATTATCAAAACTCACATCCACGCCGGTTTCGTCAAACGCCCCGGTGATGAGACCGGCATCGCCACCGGAAAAATCGGCATCGTTGGTGATTGCGATGGCCTGGCCGTTGACAGTTCCCGTCAGGGTATTCCCAATGCAGTCAAAACGCAGGCGGTTGGGACCGCTGCCCTGCACGATGGCAGCGCTGTACGCCATCATCTCCTGTCCGAGCAGGGAGGCCGATCCGTTTTTTATTTTGCCGATGGCATAGTAACCGTCACTGGAGATAATGAAAACGTAAAAATTATCCATATCCTGGAAGCGGCATATCAGACCAAAGCGGTTGTACACTGGACCCGCCAGCCGGGTCGCATCCACCTCTATTTGTACATCCCCGTAAGTCTGCCCGGAGACAGCCCGCAGATCATAGCCGGCGGACTGCACCAGCATCTGGTAGGCGCCGTCGGCGTATCCAAGGATGCCGTTCGCACTGACCGTCTGGGGCCAGCCGTTGGCAGGGTTGGAGAAATCGTCGTGGTAGAGAGCCTCACCCGATTGTGTCACCAGCTCGGCAATCAAGGAGCTCTGGCAGGCGGTCAAAAAGACGACAAGGAACAAGCCGCGCAAGATTTTCATAGATGGTTGCTCTCACCCGACCCTCTCCCTATGGGAGAAGAAACTTTAGGGAAAATATTGCTCCAACAAACGCCCGGCCTGCCAGCCATAGGTTCCGTTGGGATCTAATGTCCTGGCCAGGCTGAGGTAAGAATAGGCCGAGAGGCGGTCGCCTGTTTGCATATAAACCAGTCCCAGGTGCAGGGCCGGGGCAGCCTGGGTGGGGCTCATTTGGACGGCCTTTTTCAAATAAGTTTCCGCAGCAGTGTAATCTTCCAGCAATAACTCCGCCTGACCGGCGAGGTCGTAGGACCGCCAGTCATTGGGGGCCAGGCCAACCAGTTTGCGCGCCGCAGGCAGACCGGTCACATCTACATCCACGTCGTTGGTCACACTGAAAGCTGCCAGCGCCCGCCAGGTTGAGGCGTCTGCCGGAGCCAGTTCGACCGCCTGGAAATAGTACACGTACGCGGCAACCAGGTCGCCAGTCTGTTCGGAGGCGCTGCCCAGAGCCATCTGCCAACCGGGATTGTCTGGTTCCAGGTCCGCGGCCTTTTGGAAGGCTGCCAGTGCGGCGTCTGGCTGTTCCTGGCGCTGCAAGTATAACCCGTACAGTCCCTGAACCATGGCCGACTCCGGGCCGAAGGTCAAGGCTTGTTCAATTTCGAGATAACCGGCCTGACCCTGTTGCTGCTCCGCCTCGCCAAGCCAGGCCCAGGCTTCGGCATAATTGAGGCGCCCGGCAATCGCATTGCGGAAGGCTTCAACAGCCAGGTCCCATTCGCCCAGCGCTCCCAGCGCACGCCCGGAGACCAGGAACTGGTAGGCGCGGTCATCCGAGAGAAAAGCGGTGTTCAGGGCGTTGCGAAGACTCTGCACGGGGATGTCCAAATCGGGATTGAGTTTGACGGCTTGCATCAATTCGGGCAGGGCTTGTTCGGGGTTGGTGGCGGTAAGCAGAAGGCCAAGAGTGTAGTGGGCGGCGGCATTCTCTGGCTCCAGGGCAATGTTTGCGCGCCAGTATTCGCTAGCCTCGGCGAAGTTGCCCATTGAGCGTTCCGCGGATGCCAAATTACTGGAGGCCTGGGCGAGCGGCAAAGCCTCCTCCCAGGCTTTCACAGCCAATGATAGTTCCCCCCGCTTCTGGTAGGTCATGCCCAGATAGAGCCAGCCCCATTTGGAGATTGCATGGCGCTCAACGGCTTTATTAAAGAAGGTGATCGCGTTTTCTACATCGCCGTCTTGCATTGCCTTCACGCCCGCCTTTTCCCACAGGGACGGCATCCAGGGAATCCGCGCCGCGGCCGATGCGTAAGCCTGCGCGGCCTCCGCCTCGTTCCCCGCCGCGTCGTAACGATCTGCAGATCTCAGGTCCAGGGTACCGGCGATGGGTCGCGGAGCCAGGATGAGAGTCAACAGGGCGATCAGGATCAGGACATGGTTCGGTTCGAACGTCTTCTTCATAATGTCAATAGCTATTATAAATCACGAAAATGGTTCTCTGGGAATTGCTGTGGCGATGGGGTAAATAGGGAACACCCCCGTATCTTTCCCTCTATTATGTACGGGAATTCCCAAAAACCCATGAAAATGGTATACCCACTCTGCCAATAATGGTATAAACTTATGGGGAAGCAGTATAATCGCTCAGGCAGTTACCTATGAATCTATTCTTCAATCAAATTTTCACGCTCCTTACTACCCCTCCGGGGAATCTCATCTACCACGTCCTGCTGGTGTTTACGATTGCCGGAACGCTGCAAGGAGCTATTCTTCTCCTGCGCTCCAGTCAATTTCCCCAGGCGCGGCGGACGGTATTCGGCCTCGGCATTTTACTCGGCCTTCAGGTTATCCTGTTCATTGTCAGCGGTCTGGCGTTGCAGGGATTGATCGACCCGAAAACGTTGTTGCCCCCGCTCGACCGGGCAGTAACGCTGCTGGCGCTGGTCTGGATTATCTGGCTGTGGGCTTTCCCTGAACCGGTGCGGTTGGCTGATTCTGCCACTGTACTGCTCAACTTACTTGTGCTTACCCTCTTTGGCCTGACACTGGCGTTCTGGGCGCGAAACCCGGGGACGAGTTTCAACGCCTCAACTTTCGAAATGATCTGGCAGGGCTTCAGCCTGGCAGTCGTTCTGCTTGGCATTCTGGGGTTGGCCATGCGCAGACCGAACGGCTGGGGCAATGGTCTGGCCATGCTGCTGCTGGCTTTTATCGGGCACCTGCTCACCCTGATCTGGCCGATGGACGGCGACTTTCCCGGATTTGTCCGGCTGACCCAACTGGCCCTGTACCCCATCCTGCTGACGATTGTGCAGCGCTTCCCGACCTCCGCTTCAGTGCGTACGCCTGTTATCGAGACTGATAACTCTTCCGCGGAACCCATCCAGGAACGGCGACGTTACACCACCGATCCCAAGACCCTCCACGCCCTGATGTCCCTGGCCGCCGAGGTCAGAGCTGACAAGATTGGCCTCGCCATGACGCGCGGCATTGCCCATGCCATGCTGGCCGACCTGTGTTTCCTGGTCACCCTGGCCGAAGACAAGAGCCTTTCCATTGCCTGCGGCTATGACTTGATTCGCGAAGTGAACCTGGATGGCATAGCCGTCAACAAAGATGCCATCCCCCTGCTCGCCAATGCCATCCAGCGCGGACGTCCGCTGCGTTTACCGGCCAGCAGTACCTCTCCAGACCTTAAGGGCCTGGGACAAATGCTCGGCCTGACCAATACCGGCCACCTGTTGAGCGTCCCTATCGCCTCGCGCGAGCGCGGACCTCTGGGCGGCATCCTGATCCTATCTCCACATTCCAACCGTCTTTGGAGCGCCGAAGACCAGGCCTTTCTCTCCCAAGTTTCATCCCTATTCATCCACATCCTGGAACGCGGCCAGCGCACATTTCTTCTGGAGACCGAACGTGACAAGGCATATCAGGATGCCCAATTTGCGCAGGAACAGGCTGCGGAAGCAAAAAAGAAATACGAAGAGGCCGCCAAAGAATTGGAAATGGTGCACGAAAAAGTTTCCCAGTCGCAGTTGCAGGCTGAGAACATGGCTGCCCTGCTGGTCATGCAGGAAGAATCCCAGAAAACGATTGAATCCTTGAAAACCCAAATCGAACAGATGCACCCGGCCGGAGAAGTTGGCAGCTTGCCCGGTGACTCCACACAATTGGAACATGAACTGCGCCAGGCCCTCGAAGAAATGGCGCGGATGCAAAACGCGCTGGCAGATGCCAACGTAATAATCCTGAAACTGGAACAGCGTCCCAAAGCACCCATCACCAGTGAACAGGTGGAAGTCATCGCCTCCATCTCTCAGGAATTGCGCCAGCCGATGTCTTCCATCATCGGCTACACCGATCTGCTGCTGGGCGAATCGGTCGGTATCCTCGGCGTTCTGCAGGGCAAGTTCATCGAGCGCATCAAAGCCTCCACCGAACGCATTGGCGGCCTGGTGGACGATCTGATCCAGATTACCAATCTGGAGACCGGCAAGATGGAATTCAAAGCAGAGTCAATTGACCTGAACCCAATCATTGACAATGCCATGGCCTACACCGGCACGCAGATCCGCGAAAAGAACATCACCTTGCGGCTGGATATTCCCGAGGCCTCACCGCACGTCCAGACCGACCGGGATGCCCTTCAGCAGATCTTTATCCACCTGCTCCAGAATGCCACCGCTGCCACCCAGACTGAAGGGATTATTACCCTGCGGGTTCAGTTGCAGAGCGAGTCAAATGAGCACTTCATCTCCATCCAGGTGACGGATACCGGCGGAGGCATCTCTTCCGACGATATTCCACGCGTCTTCGCCCGCCGTTACCGGGCCGAACATTCCCTCATCCAGGGACTGGGAGATACCGGCGTCGGCCTCTCCATTGCCAAGGCGCTCACCGAAGCCCAAGGCGGCCGCATCTGGGTCGAGACTGAAGCAGGCAGCGGGTCCACTTTCAGCGTCCTGCTGCCAGTCCTGCTCGAGGCGGAAGAAGTGAAATAAAATGCGGGATGTGCAGCAGGTTTTCTGGGGAATCTTCACCGCTCTGCTCTCCACCGCCTTACTCTTTGGAGGTTTTTCGCTTTCCCTGGCAGAGGGAAACATGCGTTTGCCGACTCCCACCCTGACGCCGACCACCACTCTGACCTCGCAGCCATCCCCTTCCCTGGTGGATTCTCCCACCCCCCTGTCTCCCGCCTGGACCCCCACCCTGTCTCCCGCCTGGACCCCCACCCTGCCTCCCGCCTGGACCCCCACTCTGCCTCCCCCGCCCACCAAGTGCGCTCCGCCTCCGGGCTGGCTCCCCTACATAGTCCTGCAGGGTGATACACTCTACCACTTGGGTCAGGTCTATGGCATTCCCTTCACGGATATCCAGCGCGCCAACTGCCTGACCAGTTCCAATATCCACATCGGACAACGGCTCTACGTCCCGCCCTGGGCTACGCGCACGCCTTCGCCGACCTCGATCCTGCCTTCCGACACCCCCTCGGTCCCCTGGTTCGATACGCCAACCGAGACACTCATCACTGAGACCAGTACACCCACCGATACCGAAACCGCGTCTGCCACACCAACGCCCATACCACCCACCGATACCGATACCGTCACCCCGTGATATCTATTTAACAGGGGCATTCATCATACATTACTCTATGCGTTCCCGAATAATCAACCTCGCCTGCCTGCTCCTGATAATGGTCTCCGCCTGCGGAGCCCAGCCTTCTGCGCTTGCGCCCCTCTCCACACCCACGACCCTGTACCTGGTCACCGTGCCAGCCGATGCGACCCCCACCGCAACCCCCTTTCAACCGATTGCCGTTAATGACATCCCCAGCCCCTCGCCTGTCTTTACCGAAACTCCACCACCGCTGGATGCCACCTTCGATCCCAATACCTTATTAACCGGCACGACCACGCCACAGTCATTCTACGTCCCGCTCTACGCACCAGACCCGTCACTGACCTTGACCGGCAATGATACGGTCACGTTCCTCCTGCTCGGTTCCGACAAGCGCCCCGGTCAAACCTACTTCCGGACCGATACCATCGTCGTCGCCGTAATCCGTCCCGGGTCCGGGCAGGTTGCACTCATCTCCGTCCCGCGCGACCTGTATGTCTACATTCCCACCGTCGGCATGGACCGCGTCAACGCGGCCTACGAGTACGGTGAAATGTACGACTACCCTGGCGGAGGCTTTGCCCTGCTCAAAGCCACCATCCTGTACAACCTGGGACTCAACATTGACCATGTGGCAATTGTGGACTTCGATGGTTTCCGCCGCATTGTGGATACGTTGGATGGGATTGACGTGCCGGTTTTTTGTTCATACACCGACTGGCACCTGATCGACCCCAGTTATGACCCGGAAAACGAAAACAACTGGGCGCTCTACACCGTCGGCCCGGGTGTCGTCCACATGGACGGTGACCTGGCACTGTGGTACGCCCGTTCGCGCAAGAAGTCCAGTGATTTCGACCGTGGCCGCCGCTCGCAGGAGGTGCTGCGCGCCCTCTACACACGCGCCCTGCAAACCGGCTCGATCAGCAAAATCCCGGAACTCTACAACGATTTCAGTTCCTCGATCATCACCGACCTGACTCTGCCAGACCTCCTGCAACTCGCTCCGCTGGCCCTGCATCTGAACAATGCAGATATCCGCAGTTACTTCATTGGGCGGGACTACGTTACTGGCTGGATGACGCCTGGTGGCGCCAGCGTATTGCTTCCCAACGGACCAGCCATCCAGTCCATGCTTCAGCAGGCTCTCTCGCCCGCGCCCCGCACCACCGATGCGGAAGCGCTGACCGTCGAAGTCCGCAACGGGACGTTCAACCCTGGCTGGGACTCTCTGGCCGCCGAGCGCCTGAACTACGTTGGTTATAACACCAGTATCGCTATTGCCGACCGGCAAGACTATGCCAATTCCCTGCTCTATGACCTCTCCGCTATCCCCGACTTGAACCGCGCCGGCTCGCTGTTGAACGTGCTCGGCCTGCCGCCGGAAGCCTTCGTCACCGCCCCGATACAACAGGATGTGAATTATGTCCTTATCGTTGGTGCGGATTACCAGCCGTGTTTTAACCCGGCGACCATCGCCCCTTAAAATATCGGCTCCCCATCAGGGGAGCCTTTGATTTTATTCGTGCATCAGGCTTTCTTCAGCACCGGCAGGCCATTGGCCGTCTCGCTTACTTTGTAACCGGGGGGGACAACCTCCTGCACACCGGCCTTCTTTTCCTTCGCGAAGAAGTAGAGTGTCTGGGTTTTACCGGTCTTGGTTGTGGTGCTCCTGGCATGCAAAAAATATGTGACACCACGTTTGTTGGTATGACTGAAAGCCATAGGAACCTCCTTCTTGGTAAAAAGCCTGTGACAGTCTTTCAAGCACAGGTGAATAGGAAATTACATTATAAACGTATTTTGACGGGCTGGCGCGTCCAGTTTTTCCACCGGAAAACGGCGCGGCAGGTGCGGTATAATCACGCCCGTGACGAATCCGAAGCGACCGGAAGACCTTTCGGAACAGGAACTGCGCCGTCTGCTATTGGACAAGCGCCATGACTCTCGCCAGAGACGGTTGGAGCGTTTCCGCCGCACGGGACGCGCCGTCCGCCTCGCACCGGACCTGCCACCGGCGGCCCTCGACGAATGGCGTACCCAGCCTCCAGTTGAGGGGCAGCAGGCGGGTTCCGGAAGCCCCGCCCCGTTTCCGTCGAAGAGGCGCTGGTTCGACCGTCTCCTGCTTGGCGTGGAAGTCCTGGCAGTTCTCGGGCTGGCTGGCATCCTCTTCAACGGCTTCGGTTTGCTGCGCACCTTAAATCAGGAAGTCGTCGCCGCCCTGCGCCAGGACACGCCAACTTCCACCCCGCTCATCACGGCGGTAGTCCTGCCCAGCGGGCATACTCCGCCATCCGCGGCCGGCGGGGCGCAGTTTAACGAGGCCGAAATCCCGGAACACCTGCGCCCGCTGGTGCAATCCCTGGCGAACCTGCCGGTGCCCACACCGGGACCGCAGCAAGCCATCCAGATTGACATTCCGGCCATTGGCATCCTGAATTGGCCGATTGTCCAGGGCGACGGCTGGGAGCAGTTGAAAAAAGGCGTTGGCCAACACATCGATTCGGCCAACCCCGGCCAGAATGGTAATGTGGTGCTGGCCGGGCATGATGATGTTTTCGGCGAGGTCTTCCGCGACCTGGATAAACTCCAGCCCGGCGACCAGGTCATCCTGTATACGATGCAGCAGCAGTATGTTTACCTCGTGGCCGAAACGCGCATCGTCGAGCCAAGTCAGGTGGAAGTGATGAACCCCACCAGCGACCCAACCGTCACGCTCATCAGTTGTTACCCGTATATGGTTGATAACAAACGCATTGTTGTGTTTGCGAAACTTCAAAATCCTTAGGAGATTCTATGAGCAAGAAAAACAAACGTCAGGCTCCCCGCCGGGTCTCTTCCTTAACGGCGAAAGCCGTCGAGTTCAACCCGGATTACAGCATCATCAAGCGCGACCTGAAACATATCGGCCTCCTGGCCGGAACGTTCTTCGCCATCCTGATTGTGCTGGCAATTTTCCAGAACCAACTCATCGCTCTGTTTGTAAAATAAAATTGTGGAGACGAGGCATCTTTAGACTGGATGTCTCGCCCCCGCGGCCTCCATGACCTCAGACCTGCTGACCGTTAAACTGGAAAAGCTGACTTACGGCGGCGATGCCCTCGGTCGACTCTCCGATGGGCGCGCCGTTTTTGTGCCCTTTGCTTTACCCGGTGAAACGGTTCGCGTCCACAGCGTTAATGAGAAGCGCGGCCACGTGCGCGCCGAACTGGTCGAGGTATTGGAACCGTCGCCGGAGCGGATTGTGCCAAAGTGCAAGCATTTTGGCGTTTGCGGGGGATGTCATTACCAGCATTTGCCCTATCAAGCCCAGTTAACCGCCAAAACCGAAATCCTGCGTGACCAGTTGACGCGCATCGGCAAGATCGAGAATCCGCCGGTGATGCAGATTGTCCCATCTTCAACCGAATGGAATTATCGCAACCACGTCCAGTTCCATTTAACGAGCGACGGGAAATTGGGCTACATTGATGTCCATAGCCGGAGCGTTATCCCCATCAGCGAGTGCCACCTGCCCGAACAAACGCTGAACGCCCTCTGGCCGGCGCTTGAATTTGATCCCGGCCTTGGGCTGGAGCGCGTCTCCCTGCGCCTGGGTGTGGATGATGAGACCATGTTGGTTTTGGAATCCGAATCCCCCGAAGCACCAGAACTGGAACTTGAAGCCAATCTATCGGTGGTTCACCTGACCGATAACGATGTGGTTGTAATGGCAGGCGATGACCACCTGACAATGAGAGTCAATGACAGAGTCAATGACCGGCTGTTCCACGTCTCTGCGGCATCGTTTTTCCAGGTCAACACCGAAATGGCCGGAAAAATGGCGGTACACTTACTGGCCCATTTATGTGTCTCGCCAGCGACTACTCTGCTGGATGTCTACTGCGGCGTCGGATTGTTCAGCGCCTTCTTCGCCCCGCGCGTTGGGCGGCTGATCGGGATCGAGTCGTCCCCATCCGCGTGCGAGGATTTTGCAGTCAACCTGGACGAATTCGACAACGTTGAACTCTATGAGGCTCCGGCGGAAGATGTGCTGCCCGCCCTGGATGTGAACCCCGATATCGTCATCCTGGACCCGCCACGCGCCGGGGTGGACAAACGCGTCCTGGATGCACTGCTGGATCGAGGTCCGAAAAGAATCGCATATATTTCGTGCGATCCGTCCACACTGGGGAGAGACGCCGCTCGTCTCATTGCCGGAAGTTACCGGCTGGCTCACGTTACTCCATTTGACTTGTTCCCGCAGACTTCCTCTATCGAAAGCATCAGTATTTTCAATAAAGCCTAGAAGTAGCTGATGAAAGTAAATTTTAAGTTGCTCATTGTCATGCGCGTTGACTGAGTAAGGCGCACCAGGAAAAAAGCGGGAATTTGATTTAGACAATTATGGTGTAAAATACCATTATTCTAAGGAGTAACTATGCATAGAAATAATCGTTTACTTTTCCCAATTGCTTTTCTCATTTTTTCAATTTTAGCCTGCAACATACAATCGGCGGGCACATCTACTCCAAATTCGGATGTAGTTGGGACAATAGCGGCGCTGACTCTCACTCCTGAAGGGGTTACCCCTACATCAGGCACTACAGCGACTTCGACTCTTGCTCCCACAACGACAGCCATTCCTACTAACACCACAATAGCCTCCCCGACACCTCTCTGTGACAACGCTCTATTCGTCTCTGAAACAATCCCAGACGGCACTGTTTTTGCACCGGGTGCGGCGTTTACCAAGACATGGCGTCTGAGGAACATAGGGGTCTGTACCTGGACGACATCCTATACTCTCGTGTTTGACAGCGGGGAGAGTCTGAATGCACCGGCTTCGGTCCCATTCACTAGCACCGTCAATCCCGGTCAGGAAGTGGATATTGCGGTTAACATGCAGGCTCCGATACCACCCGGATCCTACACCGGTAATTGGAAGTTGCGAAACGCTTCGGGTGTTCTGTTCGGTCTTGGACCAAGCAATGCAATATTTTGGGTAAAGATTATGGTCGGTGTTCCGACAGCGACGCCTACAGCGGGGCCTGGCCCCTCTACACAACAGGTTTACACACAGGTGACTGCATTAGCTGGCGGAGTGGGGCATGCCGTTACGAATTGTCCTGCGGGAACTGTGGTCACAGGTGGAGGCTTTGCTGGTAGCCAGAACCTGTTCGTCTACAACACCTCAGCCACAGGCAATGGCTGGGAAGTGTACGCCCAGAATCTGACCGGCTCTGACCAGTTGCTCAATTCCTATGCCATGTGCCTGTCGAATACTTCCGGGTCCACTCAGCAGGTGTATACCCAGGTGACCGCTCCGGCGAGTGGGGTCGGCCACGCGGTGGTGAATTGTCCCTCCGGGAGCGTTGTCACGGGCGGCGGTTTCGCCGGTAACACCAACTTCTTCGTATACAACAACTCGGCCGCCGGCAATGGCTGGGAAGTGTATGCCCAGAATCTGACCGGCTCTGGACAGTTGCTCAATTCCTATGCCATGTGCCTGTCAGGTACTTCAGGGTCCACTCAGCAGGTGTATAGCCAGGTGACTGCTTCTGGGAGCGGCATCGGTCACGCCCTGACAGCCTGCCCTTCGGGAACCTACTTGACCGGTGGTGGATATGCTGGCAACCAGAA
>Ga0209746_1001038_pt1 | contig 13661 bp, 12 predicted proteins | sample BarGraNGADG00211_3_FD_184496 | JGI IMG/M metagenome (GOLD analysis project Ga0209746, IMG submission 184496) | Arctic peat soil microbial communities from Barrow, Alaska - Barrow Graham LP Ref core NGADG0011-211 (SPAdes) (version 2) | ecosystem: Environmental > Terrestrial > Soil > Wetlands >...
TCTGGAGCCGCTGGAACGCTTGTCAGTCCTATGATTGGAAAGGTCTTTAGCTATGAAACTGCTATATGTTGCATGTACTTTCAACCCAATGGACCTTAATTCTGGTAGTGGATCAGATTATGATTTATACCATTTTTTCGAATCACAAGGAGTCCAGTTACGCCTAATAGGACCATTTTCGGACTATCCATCCAAGTTGGAACGTGTCTACCGGCGAATTCATCCCCTCTTTTCGAGACGCGGCAGTGCAAAATATTCAATGGCTTTTATTAGAACCAGCGGGAAAAAAGTCACCGAGGCTGCGAAAGACTACCAGCCAGATGTGGTTTTCTCATACTTTTCAGCTCCCGTGGTTAATTTTAAGGTGGATGTCCCGCTTGTTTATATGTTGGACACGACTCTAAAAGGAAATCAAGATCAGCGGCCCTATTTCTCCAAGATCGAGTATTTGCGGATGCTGAACTGGGAATTAAAGGTCATCCGGAAAAGTTCCCGGATTATTACCTGGAGCGAGTGGTCTGCCAATATCATCAGGGATACTTATCATGTTCCGGAGGATAGGATCAGCTTTTTGCCAAGACCGTCATCGTTGCCCCGCCGTTGCATTCCTCAACGAATTGACTTTGCCCCCCCTGACTTTTCAACATTACGGTTGTTGTTGGTGGGGCGCCAGTATGAGCGAAAAGGAGTTGATATCGCGTTACAGTTAGTTGAGTTGCTTCATCAGAAAGGTATTAAAGTAGATCTGCATGTGGTAGGTGTGGATGGTCAAGATACAAATGCGAAGTACTTTAAACCATATAACAAGACTATTTCCACTGAACTTGAAGAGTATGTCCATCACTATCAGTGGGCTCACTTCCTGATCCACCCAGCACGTTTTGAGGCGTCAGGGATTGTCGCGTCAGAAGCTGCAGCCTTCGGTGTTCCCACCATTACCAATGCCGCGGGTGGATTGGCAACGACCGTTCGGGATGGTGTTTCAGGAGTGGTTCTACCGCGTGGTAGCTCAGCCGGTGAATATCTCAATGTGCTCCTGCACTACATGAAACACCCGGAAGAATATGTTCGCCTTCGTCAATCAACCCGAAAACGTTATGAAACGGAATTGAATTTGGATGTGGCCGGGAGAAAAATTCTGAAAGTCATTACTGAAGCAATCAATGCTCGCGGCGATTAAACAAGATCCCTTATGTCGAGAATTCTTTATTTTTCCCTCGATTACACCCCTCACGATCACCGGTTCCTCACGTCGCTGTCGGAAACCGAGCATGATGTGTATTACGTGCGCCTGCAGAGCGGCGCCCGTCAGACCGAGGATCGCCCCATACCTTCCAATATCCAACAGGTACAGTGGGCGGGCGGACAGGGCGTATTCCGCTGGCAGGACTTGGCGAAGCTGGTCTTCGACTTTCAGCGTTTGACCCGCAGGATTCAACCTGACCTCGTCCACGCCGGTCCCATCCAGACCTGTGGACTGATCGCCACGCTGGCGGGAGCCTGGCCTCGGCTGATCATGTCCTGGGGCTTCGACCTGATGCAGGACGCTGAACGCAATGGCTGGTGGCGTTGGGTTACACGTTTTGTTCTGCACCGTGCCACATATTTCACCAGCGACTGCGAAGCTACACGTCAGAAGGCGATCCAGTATGGCATGAACCCGGACCGGACGGTTGTCTTTCCCTGGGGCGTGGATCTCGAACATTTTTCACCGTCTAAAGCCCATCGTCAAGAGCTGACCGGGTTTACCCTGTTTTGCAATCGCTCCTGGGAGCCGCGCTATGGCGTGGATGTGCTGGCAAAAGCCTTCGTCTCGGTAGCAGGCTCCCGGTCCGGCGTGAACCTACTCTTGCTTGGCGACGGGTCGCAAGGAGAGACCATCCACCAGATACTCCACCGCAGTGACATAAGTGACCGCGTCACGTATGCCGGGCAAATTCCGCAAAGTGAATTGCCGCGTTACTATCAAATGGCGGACCTGTATATTTCGCCGTCTCATGTGGACGGTTCATCTGTTTCTCTAATGGAAGCTCTGGCGTGCGGGCTGCCATGCCTTGTCTCGGATATCCCTGCCAATATGGAATGGGTAACCGACGGTGTTAATGGCTGGCTGTTCCAGGATGGCGATGCGAATGCTCTGGCGGCCAAAATCAAGGCGATATTGGGAACTCGCAAATCATTAGCTAAAGTTGGAGAGGCGGCGCGCCGTGTTGCTGAAGAAAAGGCAGACTGGAAGAAGAACTTCCAGAAACTGTTGGAAACATACGAACTGGTGTTGAGATGACAGAGCCAAAAACAGTTGCCATTGTCCAGGGCCGCATGGCTGCCTCCCGTCTTCCAGGTAAAGTATTGCGTGATCTGGGCGGACAGCCCATGCTGGGGCGCGTAATCGAGCGGGTCCGCCGCGCCAGCGCCTTGGACTTGGTTCTGGTCGCGACGACGATCGATCCATCCGACGACCCGGTGGTTGCATACTGCCGCGCCCGGAACTTCCTGGTCTTCCGTGGCGATATGTTCGATGTGCTTGACCGTTTCTACCAGGCTGCACTCCAGTCGAAAGCGGAGGTTATCGTGCGTATCACTGCAGACTGTCCTGTGATCGACCCGCAGTTGATCGATCAAACCGTGGACGAGTTCCGCCGGTCCGGCACAGACTTCGCTGCGAACCGTCTGCCGCCACCCTGGAAGCGGACATTCCCCATCGGCCTGGATGTGGAAGTCTGCACATTCGCTGCGCTGGAACGTGCCTGGAAGGAAGCTGATCAGAGGTTCCAGCGTGAACACGTGATGCTGTATTTATACGAAGGTATCCCGGTGGATGCTTTCGACATGACGAGAACTTCGCTGGCGGTCTCGCCGCGCGGGTTTCGGGTGATGCTCGTCAACCACCTGCCTGATTACGGGTCCAAGCGCTGGACGGTGGATACGCCGGAGGATCTGGCGTTCATGCAACGGGTGTACGCCCGCTTCGGAGGCCGCGACGATTTTTCGTGGACGGAGGTATTGTCCCTCTTGGAGAACGAGCCGGATCTGGCAAACTTAAACGCGGGTGTAGAACACAAATCAGCATTTGATGTTGACAGCCGTCAAAGGTGACACAATCCGCTACGTTGAGCTTTGGCTGTTAAAAAGAGAAATGGTCAAACGACCAATATTATTAAGGAGATGATTTATGACTCAGACACGCATGCTTGTTACTGGCGCAGGTGGATTTATCGGCCACCATCTGGTAACTTTTTTGAAGCAAAAAGGATATTGGGTGCGAGGTGTGGATATCAAGCGTCCGGAATACAGCAAAGTCGATGCTGACGAGTTCGAACTACTCGACCTTCGCCGCTGGGACAATTGTCTGCAAGCAACTCGCGGCATTGACGAAGTTTACGGTCTGGCTGCGGATATGGGCGGGATGGGATTTATCTCGGCGCACCATTCCGAGATCTTGCATAATAATTCGCTTATCAATACCCATACACTTGAGGCGGCACGTGTCAACGGCGTCCGGCGTTATTTCTATACATCGTCTGCCTGTGTCTATCCTGAATTTAAACAGACGGTTGCAAATGTGACACCGCTCAAAGAGGAAGATGCTTACCCTGCCCAGCCCCAAGATGCTTATGGCTGGGAAAAACTGGTCATGGAACGGCTGTGCACTCACTACCGTGAGGATTACGGAATCCAGACCCGCATTGTACGTTTCCACAATATCTTTGGTGAGGAAGGAACCTGGGACGGCGGTCGCGAAAAAGCCCCGGCTGCCATGTGTCGCAAGATTGCCTTTGCCAAGCTGGCTGGCAACCACGAAATCGAAATGTGGGGCGACGGCGAACAAACGCGCTCCTTCTGCCATATTTCCGATTGCCTGGAAGGTATTTATCGGTTAATGCGTTCAGACTATGTCTTCCCGCTCAACCTTGGTTCTGATCGGATGGTGACCATCAACCAACTGGCTGATATGGTTGCCGAAATTGCCGGAATCAAGATTATCATCAAGCATATTCCCGGACCGATGGGCGTGCGCGGCCGAAATTCGGACAACACGCGCCTGCGCGAAGTTTTGAACTGGGAGCCGCAGCTTGCCCTCGAAGATGGCCTCCGCCGCTCCTATGACTGGATCGAGAAACAGGTTGCTCAAAAACTGAAGACAACCATCCCTGCCTGAACAGGAATCACCATGTCGATATTGACAATATTTACGGCTCCCAAGCAGTTCACCAATCCGCATATCAATATCATCCAGCGCAATGCCATCCAATCTTGGATGCATCTGCAGGATGTCACCGTGATGCTTATTGGCGACGAACCCGGGATTGCCGAGACTGCCCATGAGTTCGGCATCCAACACGTCCCGGAAGTGGACCGGGATGACAAAGGCGTGCCAACCGTCCGATCAGTCATGGCCAAGGGGCATGCTTTCACCAATAGCCCGATGCTGTGCTATTCAAACGCCGACATGATTCTGATGTCAGACCTGGTGCAAGCTGCCCGCCAGGTAGCCGCCCAGAGGAAGGATTTCCTGATGGTCGGTCAGCGCTGGGACCTGGACCTGCCCGAGCCGGTCGATTTCAGTGGCGATTGGGAAGGGCGTCTGCATACTGAGGTGGACAAACGTGGCGAGTTTTATACCCCTTGGGGTATCGACTACTTCGTCTTTCCGCGTCATCTGTACACCGATGTGCCCAATTTCACTATCGGCCGCCCGGCGTGGGACAACTGGATGGTCTACCACGCCAGCACGAGCTGGGGGGCGGCTGTTGATGCCACGCGGTCTGTGACCGTTATCCACCAGATCCACGACTACAGCCACCTGCCCGGTAACAAACCGCCCTATGGCTCCGAGGTCGCCAAGCGCAACCTGGCCCTGGCCGGCGGGCGCAAATGTGTTTACAACGTACTGGATACCGACAAGGAGCTGATCGACGGCAAGGTCCGTTCCCCGCGTTTTCACCCGGCGCGTTTCTGTCGGCGCTTGGAGCGATATTTTGTCACCGAGAACATGGGCGGATACCGCGGCCAGCTTTCCATTCAGTTTGGGAAACTTACCCGTTATTTTGGCAAATTTCCTCGTAAGGGATAATAAAATGCGCCTCGGTCAGAACCCTGCTAAATTTATTAGTACAGTAGCCCAACCAGCGCCCGTGACGGTAACTGTGGTTAACTGTATTCCTCTTCTGAGCGGTTTTCATATGCAAAGCCTGGATGTGCTTAAGGCCTGTCTTTCCAGCTTGCGCGAGAATACAGATAATCCCTTCGACTTGATGGTCTTTGATAATCATAGTTGTCGTGAGGTAAGGGAGTACTTGAGGAATGCATTTGAACAAGGCGTGATCCAGTACCTGGTGCTTTCAGATACGAACATTGGAAAAATAGGCGCCTGGAATTTCATGTTCGGCGCCGCGCAGGGAAAATATGTTGGCTTTTCCGACAGCGATATCTACTTTCGTCCCAACTGGCTTTCCGCGTCGCTGGAGCTATTTGATGCATTTCCTGATGTTGGCATGGTCACCGGACGACCTTTGCGAACAAGGATGGAATTATCCACGGCCACATTAGAATGGGGTCGCGAGGAAAGCCATGGCATGGAAGAGGGCGCCTTCATTGACTGGGATACTTATAATGAGCATGAAAGTAGTCTTGGCCATCCGGATGAAGATATCCATAAACAGTTCCAGTCTAGAAATGATTTTCGCCTAAGTCGAGGTGGATATCGGGCTTATATTGGCGCCGGGCATTTTCAGTTTCTCACGCGTAAATCGGTGTTGGATCAAATCATGCCGCTTGAATCGGAAAAACCGATGCGTGGTGAGAGCGTTATTGAGGTCGAGATTAACAGGCTTAAATACCTGCGTCTTTGCACGGAAAAACCCTATGTCATGCACATGGGTAATTGGGTTCCAGAAACCTTAAGGCCTTCCAAGCCTCTACGTCGCCAGCATCCGTTCTTGAGAAAACTGCTCTGGAGCCGACCGATACGCTATGTTCTCCTTGGCGCGTATAGCAATATCTTTCGCTGGTATTTTGAAAATGTGGAATGACAATGCCCAAACACAGAGTGTTCATCAACGCTGACCACGGTCTAGCTCTGGTATATTTTCTTCAATCTGATCTCATCCCCGTTCTCTTGAAAAACGGAGTGGAAGTTGTGTTGTTTACCGATGATAAAGCACGCCAGGCCATTGAAACACGCTTCGGCCAACCAGGCCTGGTTGTGGATGGGCTACGCTTGGATCTATGTCATCAGTATGCGAATACCACAGGCATGCGTGCTCAAAACTGGCTCTATTATCTGCGCTGGGTAGGCGGATCCAACCGTATCAATACGACTGCTCTGGACGGTAATATGGGTATGCTCGAATCTGGCCTGAGGGGGCGGTCCAGGCTGATGATCCCGCTATTCCGCAGCCTGGTCTGGTTAATGCGCCGTTCACGGATCATTCGGCGTATCGTGGTAAATTACCAGCGTCGATTCACCCCTGCCATCTATTCCGATCTCTTTGAAAAGTACCAGCCGGATATGGTGATTGCAAGTACCCCCGGCTGGCGCTGGGACCGTTATCTATTGCGCGAGGCATCTGCCCGAGGCATCCGCACTGTCTCTGTCATTGTCGGTTGGGACAACCCATCCAGTTATTCATTGCCAGGTGCCCCGGTGGACTATATTACCTGTTGGTCTGAAATCCAGAAGGAAGAACTCATCCTGGGCTCGGATTGGAAACCGGAGCAGGTCAACATTGCGGGTATCCCCTCCTACGACGGTTATTTTCGGAAAACATGGCTCATGTCACGAGCGGAATATTATAAATTGCACGACCTTGACCCTGAGCGGAAATTATTGTCTTATGCTTGTAGTTTCGAGACTTTTTCGCCCAATTTCCAAAACATCGCTGCGATTGCCGAACTGGTGAATAATGACGAACTTGTGCAATCCTGTCAGTTGCTCATCCGTTTGCACCCCAACCACTTTCGGCCTGGCTCGCGTTTTGAGCAGGAAGCCAATCGTGTCCGGGAATTCATCCGGAATATGCCATACGTGCAACTGATCGAACCGGTCTCGCTGGGAGGTGGATTGGGGCATTACTCTGGCGAGGATATGGAGGAAAAAACCTCCATGATGGCCCACTCCGATATATTCCTGACGGTTTATTCCACAATGGTGGTCGAGACGGCCATCCATGACCGGCCTATCGTCAGTGTTTGCATCGATGCGCCAGGAGGCTGGAATATAACCGGGGTCTATTCGTTGCCCCTGACGGTCATAGGCGAATGGCCAACGCATCAACGGTTCCGGCGGGCGGGTGCCGGGCGAGTAGCTGTCAACCAGGACGAACTGCGCTGTCATATCAATTATTATCTTCAAAATCCACAGGCCGATAGCGAGGCTCGTCGACGTTTCGTTCAGGAAGAATGTACTTATACTGATGGCTCTGCCGGCAAGCGTACAGCAGATTATTTACTGTCATTACTGGAAGAAGGCGCATAGTGAAATTTCTGATTGCTGGACTGGGTTCGATCGGCCGGCGGCACTTGCGCAATCTGCGGGCGCTCGGGGAACAGGATATTCTCCTGTACCGGACGCACAATGCCACGTTGCCGGATGACGAGCTGTTCGGGATCCCGGTAGAAACCGACCTGCGCCGTGCTCTGGACCGGAAACCGGATGCCGTAATCGTCGCCAACCCGACCGCCCTGCACCTGGACGTGGCCATCCCGGCCGCCGAGGCCGGCTGTCACATCCTGCTGGAGAAACCGGTCTCCGCCTCGCTAGACCGTCTCGACGAGCTCCAGGCCGCCCTGCAGCGCGGCGGCGGGAAGGTGACGGGCGGCTTCCAGTTCCGCTTCCATCCCGGCCTGCAGCGCATCAAAGGGTTGCTAGAAGCGGAGGCCATCGGCACGCCAGTCTCGGCCCGCGCCACCTGGGGCGATTACCTGCCGGGCTGGCATCCCTGGGAGGACTACCATCAGACCTACGCCGCACGCCCCGACCTGGGGGGAGGCGTGGTCCTGACCCTGTGCCACCCGCTGGACTATCTACACTGGATGCTGGGCGAGGCCGAGGCGGTGGCGGCTTTCACCGGTCAGCAGGGACTGGGCCTGGAGGTGGTCGACACCGCCGAGATTGGGATCAAATTCCGCAACGGGATGCTCGCCAGCGTCCACTTGGACTACGTCCGGCGCCCGCCGCAGCACAGCCTCGAGATTGTCGGCACCGAGGGGACGATCACCTGGGACAACGCCGACGGGGCCATGCGCCTGGCGCAAGTCGGCCCGGACGGCAAGGCTGGTGAATGGCAACTCTTCCCCGCCCCGCCGGGCTTCGAGCGCAACAACATGTTCCTGGACGAGATGCGCAACTTCATCGAGGTCATTCAGGGGAAGGCGGAACCCGCTTCCACACTGGAGGACGAAATCTATGCCCTGAAGCTGGCCCTGGCGGCCATGCAGGCGGGCCGGGAAATGCGCGTCGAGGAGGTTGGATAAGATGCCGAATTCTTTATTGAACCGCGTGGGAGGAGCCGCCCGCCGTCTCCTGTTCGGAGAGCCCGCGGTAAGCAAAACCATCCGCGGCACAGGCAACCTTTTTCAGGCGGAAGGCGCCCGGCTTTCGAACGTGGAGCTGGACATTGTCGGCGACCGCAACCGCATCACCATCGGCGAGGGCTGCATCTTCTACAACCTGAAATTCCACATCCGCGGCTCGAACCACGTGATCGAGATCGGCAAGAACTGCCGGTTCACGCGCAGCGGTCTGATCTGGCTCGAGGATGACGGTTGCACACTGACCATCGGCCAGGGCACGACGATGGTCGATGCCACCCTGGCCGTGACCGAGCCGGGTTCCAGGATCGCCATCGGCGAGGAGTGCATGTTCGCCAACGACATCGACGTCCGCTGCGGCGATTCGCACGCCATCCTCGACGCCGCAAGCGGGAAGCGCATCAACTATGCGGAGGACGTGACCATCGGCAGGCACGTCTGGATTGCAGCGCACACGGTCATCCTGAAGGGTGTGACCATTGGCGAGAATTCGGTGATTGCTTCAGGCGCGATCGTTACCCGGTCCTGTGACCCGGGGTCGATCCTGGCTGGGAACCCGGCCAAGGTCATCCGGAGCGGTATTTCATGGCAGAGAGAACGAATTCTGAAAAGCGAGTAGACGATGATGACGATCATGGACAAATTTAACCTGGCTGGAAAGGTCGCGGTCGTGACCGGAGGGGCGGGGCTGCTTGGGAAGGAGTTCTGCCGCACCCTGGCTGAGGCCGAGGCATCCGTCGTGGTGGTGGATTTGAACGCGGACGCATCCGCAAAGATGGCGGCCGATTTAACTGCAGCCAGATACCGGGTCCGGGCGGTGCCGACCGATATCACAAACCCAGAATCGGTCAATGCTCTGGTTGAGTCCACGCTGAAAGCGTTCGGACGCTTGGACATCCTGGTCAACAGCGCCGCACTGGACCCGAAGTTCGACTCTGATGCCCTGGCGAAGGGGCTCACCCCGGGTCGTTTCGAAGATTACCCGCTGGATCAGTGGAACGCGGCGATGAACGTAAATCTGACTGGCATGTTCCTGGTCACGCAAGCGTGCGTGAAACCGATGTTGGAGCAAGGCAAAAAAGGCAGCATCATCAATATTTGCTCGACGTATGGGCTGAATGGACCCGACCAGCGTATCTACATCAAGGAAGGTAAACGGCTGGCCTTCAAGCCGGTTTACTACACAGTGACCAAGGCTGGCGTGATGGGTTTCACCAAATACCTGGCTGCCTATTACATGGGCACCGAGATCCGCGTCAATGCTCTGACGCCCGGTGGCGTGTACAACAACCATGATGAGACCTTCGTCGCAAATTATTCAGCCAAGACCATACTGGGCCGCATGGCGCGCAAGGATGAAATGAATGGTGCCCTGCTGTTCCTGGCCTCAGAGGCCTCCTCGTACATGACCGGCGGTAACGTGGTCGTTGACGGCGGTTGGACGGCCTGGTGACAATATTGTAGGGGTACAGCCTGGCTATGCCCTCACGGAGACAAAATGAAACCGGAAATTCTCACCATCATCCCTGCCCGCGGCGGCTCAAAAGGCATTCCGCGCAAGAACATCCGCAACTTTGCGGGTTCCCCGCTCATAGCCTGGTCGATCGCTGCGGCGCGGCAATCTGAATTCGTTACGCGTATCGTCGTCAGCACCGACGACGAGGAGATTGCCGCCGTGGCCCGGTCGTTTGGGGCCGAGACCCCTTTCCTGCGCCCGGCCGAGTTTGCCCAGGATCAGACAACCGACTTACCGGTCTTCGAGCATGCCCTGCAGTGGCTGGCGGAACATGAAAACTACCACCCTGAGGTGGTGGTACAATTGCGCCCCACTTCGCCCATCCGGCCGCGCGACTGTGTGGACGGTGCCATCAAGATTTTGCTGGCTCACCCGGATGCCGACTGCGTACGCGGCGTGGTCCCGGCGGGGCAGAACCCGCACAAGATGTGGCGGTTGCCCGGTGGCGAAAATGCCCCGATGAAAAACCTGCTGGACGTGGAAGGAATTGTTGAACCTTATAATTCCCCGCGCCAGATCCTGCCGCCCATTTATTGGCAGACCGGCCACATAGACGCCATCCGCACGCAGACCATTTTTAACGGTTCGATGAGCGGCGGGAAGATCTATCCGCTGGTTATCGACCCTCGCTATTCCGTGGACCTGGACAACCTTTACGAATGGGCCAAGTACGAATGGCTGACGACATTCGGCGGGCTGGATTTCATCTCTCCGGACAACCGCCACCGTGCGATGCCGGTGCGGATTGACCTGCTGGCATTGGATTTCGATGGCGTGGTTACTGACAACCGCGTCTGGGTCGACGAAAAAGGCCGCGAGATGGTGGCTGCTTACCGCAGCGACAGTCTCATCATCAATCAACTGAAACAGGCCGGGGTCCAGGTTGTGATCCTGTCGTCCGAAGTGAACCCAGTTGTGGCTGCCAGAGCAAAGAAGATGGGCGTCGAAGCTGTCCATGGAGTGAACATCCACGAAAAAGGAGATGTGTTGAAGGAATTGCTTGCCGAGCGGAAGATAGATCCAGCTCACGTGGTCTATGTTGGCAATGACATCAACGACCTGCCGTGCTTTGATCTGGTTGGCTGGTCTGTGGCAGTGGCCGATGCCCTGCCGGAGGTCGTTCGTGCGGCTGATTATGTATTGAGCAAACCCGGTGGACACGGCGCAGTGCGTGAACTCTGTGATTTAATCCTGAGCAAGATAGAGGTCAGATAATGACACGTGAAATTAAAATCGGTAATCGGATGGTCGGCGATGGGCATCCTGCTTTTATCATTGCCGAGATCGGCATAAATCATAATGGTGATTTGGAAATCGCCAAACAGATGATCAGCGCGGCGGCCCACGCCGGGGTGGATGCGGTTAAATTCCAGAAGCGTACGCCTGAGATTGCCACCCCGCCTGCGCAGCAGAACCAGATGCGCGAAACCCCATGGGGTTATATTACCTATCTGGATTACCGCCGCAAGGTGGAGTTCGGTGATGCGGAATACCGCGAGATCGACCGATACTGCAAAGAGAAAGGCATTCCGTGGATGGTTTCGGTCTGGGATGAACCGTCTGTAGATTTCATTGAAAAGTTAGACACCCCCGCCTACAAGATCCCATCGGCCTCATTGACTGACCACAACCTGCTGCGTCACGTTCGCCGGACCGGGAAGCCGGTCATCATTTCGACAGGCATGTCTACCATGGAGCAGATCCGGGAGGGTGTGGACGCGGCGGGATCGGAGAATCTTGTCATCATGCACTGCACCAGCACTTATCCATGTGAGCCGGAAGAACTCAATCTGCGCATGATCGAGACATTACGCTGTGAGTTCCCGAACAACCCAATCGGCTATTCTGGTCACGAAGTTGGGCTGGTCCCGTCAGCGGTGGCAGTGACGCTGGGCGCGTCCGTGGTCGAGCGCCATCTCACGCTCGACCGCGCCATGTGGGGATCGGACCAGGCTGCATCGGTGGAGCCGGGCGGTTTCGAGCGGCTGGTCAAATACATCCGAGTCAGCGAGGCATCCCTGGGTGATGGCGTGAAAAAAGTGTACGAGAGCGAGATGTCATCTCTAAAGAAGCTGAGGCGTGTCAACAGATAGGCGAAAAACACCAGTCGCTCTTGGTTGAATCTTCCGCGAGGAAAACATCAATCTTAAATGGCATTGGCGTATCAAAATGATCTCTTGGAAAAATTATCTTTAGAAAAAATATGCACCAATGCCATTAAAAACAAATATGGAACCACTATGAAAAGAACATCAAACAAGAATCATATATACCTGATTATTGTTATTGTACTAAGTATTGTCGGTAGCATATTTATTGCTTGGTGTACGAGAGAAGTACCCTGGGGATGGAGCGATTCTGTAGCTTATCTTGCATCTGCTCGCAACATGATTAAGGGAATTGGGATTGGATATTATTTTCCAAATGGAAGTTTCTATACTCAAATTATTCAAGCTCCATTTTATCCAGTTATATTAGCATTGATCGGGATTCTTCGAGTAGATCTTATTGCAGGGGCGCGTGTTCTTAATATTTTACTTTTTGGAGGGACTATTTTCTTCGCAGGACTCATTTTTATTCATTACAGTAACTATCCTTGGCTGTCTGTAATTGCTTGCATAGTTTTAGGTACATTTCCTGGTTTTGTTGAAATTTATACTGGAGTAATGACAGAGCCTTTGTTCCTTTTTTTATATTTTCTTAGTGTTTATTTCCTATTCGGTTATTTGAAACAAAAACGAAATAGCTGGCTGATAACTTCTGGCATCATAACGGGCTTATTACCTGCAACTCGCTACATTGGATTTGTTTGTATTCTTACAAGTATCTTCACTATTATGTTATTTTTAGAAACAGATTGGCGTATACGTTTCAAGTCAGCACTATTATTCGGATTATTGAGCATTATTCCCATAGCCATCTGGGGAATGTATTTGCTCGTTTTTATGAAAAATATTTCTCAAATAGAAAATTCTGGGATTAACTGGGACCAAATGATTGGCCGATTTGCAGACTTTCGTGCGATGACAATTCAAATTGTCTGGAAATGGGTACCACTCCATGAATATATCGTTGGAATAAAATCTCGTTATCAATATCTCATAATCCTCGCAATTATTTTTTCCATTGCTCTTTTAACTTATTCCGCCAAACAAATGTCCACGAAGAGATTAAAATATTCTATAATCCGTCAAGAGTATATTCTTTATTGTGTTTTTGGGTGTTCCGGTTTAGGTCTATTCGTTTTTATGGTTTTTACGTATATCTTCTTTCAGCTTCCGGGAAGAATGGATGATCGACAGTTACTGCCTGTTTTCGTAAGCTGTGCCTTGTCAATTATTTGTGCAGCTGCTTTGTGGATTAATCCGTGGCTAAAAACGACAAAATCTTGGGAAATGATTGCAGGGTGGGGAATGGTTTTATTTCTTCTTTTTTGGTGCTATCAACAGTATATTAGATCAACAAATTTCACAAACTTGGATAAAGGTCTTCTATCCTCGTCTTGGAGAGATTCTGAGACCGTCAATGCGATCCGTCAAATTTCCACGGATACCCCAATTGTCTCTAATAACGCTGCTGCTATTTTGTACTGGGCAGATCGTCCAGCATGGGA
>Ga0209746_1001039_pt1 | contig 13653 bp, 15 predicted proteins | sample BarGraNGADG00211_3_FD_184496 | JGI IMG/M metagenome (GOLD analysis project Ga0209746, IMG submission 184496) | Arctic peat soil microbial communities from Barrow, Alaska - Barrow Graham LP Ref core NGADG0011-211 (SPAdes) (version 2) | ecosystem: Environmental > Terrestrial > Soil > Wetlands >...
GCTGCTGTGCGCTGGGGCGCGGGGCGCGGGGCTGCGGTGCGCGAGCTTGCCGTGCGCTGGGGCGCCCGACGCGGCTCAGCCTGCACCGGGCCGGCGCGCCCTTGTGCCGACGCGCGCGGGTCACGCTCGACCGAGCCGGAGCGACTCCTGGCTGGGGGACGGGGCTCCCCCTCGACCCGGGGCCGACGCTGCGCCGTGCCCGTCTGGCGCTCCGCGGGCGCACGGCGGGCCATCCGCGCCTCGTGCTCCTGCCGGGGGGCGCCGGCCTTCCGCGACGGCGTCGGCCGGCCCGCCGAGGCCTTGGGCGCCGTCACCCGGCCGCCCCGGCCGGGGCGGGGTTGCCGAGCACGGCACCGTCGGCCAGCCGCAGGTAGCCACCGGTGGTGGTGGGGACCATGCCGAGGGCGCTCGCCGCTGCGGCGAGCTGGGCCGGAGCGGCGGCCTGCTCGAGCTGGCTGCGCATGTCCTGCTGCGCCTGCGCCTACTGGGCGAGCCTGGTCTGCAGGGCTAACCGCTCGTACTCCCCCTGCGCCATCGACGTGTTGAGCACCAGCGCACCGAGCAGCGACGCGACGAGCACAGCCATGCACAGCACAACGAACGGCACGCGGGTGCGGGCATGGGCCGGTGCCAGGACCACCAGCAGGCGTGGGCGGGGGGCTACGGCCGGCGCCGGCGCCCGGCGTGGCGCGGCGCGTACGGCGGTGGCGTGTGCGGCACTCATGCGGCCCACCTGGTCCTTGGGGCGCGCAGGTGGTCCGGGGTCGGGCGCAGCCGCTCCGCCGCGCGCAGCCGCACCGACGCCGATCGAGGGTTGGTCGCCCGCTCGGCGTCGTCGGCCTGCTCCGCGCCCCGGGTGAGCAGGCGCAGGAACGGACGGTGGCTCTCGGGCTCCACCGGGAGCCCGCGGGGGGCGCTCGAGTCGGCGCCCCTTGCCAGGGCGTGCTTGACCAACCGGTCCTCGAGGGAGTGAAACGCGAGCACCAGGATGCGTCCACCGACCGCCAGGCACTCGACGGCCGCCGGAAGCGCCCGCTCGAGCGCGCCGAGCTCGTCGTTGACCTCGATCCGGACGGCCTGGAACGTGCGCTTGGCCGGGTTGCCGCCGGTGGTCCGAGCGGCCGCCGGGATGGCCGCCCGCACGATCGACACCAGCTCGCCGGTCCGGCTCAGTGGCGCCGTTCGCCGCGCGGCAACGACCGCCCGGGCGATCCGGGGCGCGAACCGCTCCTCGCCGTAGGTGCGCAGGATTCGCACCAGGTCGGACTCCGGGTAGGTGTTCAGCACGTCGGCAGCCGTGAGCGGCGCCGTCGGGTCCATCCGCATGTCCAGCGGCGCGTCCTGGGAGTAGGCGAAGCCGCGGTCCGTCTGGTCCAGCTGCATCGACGAGACGCCGAGGTCGGCGAGCACCGCCTGCACCGGACCGCCCACTGTCCGGGCGACGACGTCGAGCACCTCGTCGTACCCGGCGTGCACGGCGACGAACCGGTTACCGAAGGTGGTCAGCCGCTCCTCGGCGAGCCGGATGGCCTCCCGGTCCCGGTCGAGGCCGACGACGCGCAGCCGCGGGAAGCGCTGCAGGAACGCCTCAGTGTGGCCACCCAGGCCAAGGGTCATGTCGACCAGGACGGCGTCCGGCCCGTCCACCGCTGGACCGAGCAGGTCGACGCAGCGCTCGAGCAGGACCGGTACGTGGGTCGCCGCGGACGGGGCCATCCCACCTCCTGCGCTCGGGCCGTTCGGCCTGTCCTGGACGAAGTTGCTGGTCGGGGGCCCTCCACCGCCCGACCAGGTCTCCCTCCGCGGCCGGCTCTGACACCGGGGAAGTGCGTCAGAGGGGGCGGGGAGAGACCTCACCGTGCGGGTGAGCGCCGAGGCTGAGCGGCGCCGCTCAGTCAGAAGGCACCGGGCAGCACCTCCTCCGACGTGTCCGAGTACTTGGTGACCTGCTCCTCGAGGTACGTGTCCCAGGCGGTCGCGTCCCAGATCTCGACCCGGGTGCCTGCGCCGATCACGGCGACGTCGCGGTCGAGACCGGCGTACGAGCGCAGCGCTGACGGGATCGACAGGCGCCCCTGCTTGTCCGGGATCTCGTCGTGCGCCCCGGACAGGAACACCCGCAGGTAGTCGCGGGCCTGCTTGCTCGTCACGGGTGCGGTGCGGATCTGTTCGTGGATCCGGCGGAACTCGCTCGTCGGGAACACGAAGAGGCACCGCTCCTGACCGCGGGTCACCACCAGACCGGGTGCGAGCTGTCCCCGGAACTTGGCGGGCAGGATCAGCCGGCCCTTGTCGTCAAGGCGCGGGGTGTAGGTACCGAGGAAGGGGGCGTAGGCGCCCGTCGTGTCGTCGGCCACCGCTCCCCCTCTCCGATCGTGGAGGCCACTCCTCCTCAAGTGCCTCCACATTACTCCATATCCCTCCACGAGCAAGGGTGAAAAGCGCGTGTCTGGGCGTAGTGACCGGCATCTGTCCAGGTCACGTCCGTGGAGCGAGGTGGAGGGATTTCGCCGAGATATCGTCGTCAGCGAGTCGCAAATGGCGCTCGACCCGGGTCCAGCCCGGCACGACGCCGGGCCACCCGCACCGGAGGGAGCACCGGGGGGGTCCCATGCAGAGCGCCTTCCCTGTCCGGAACGAGACCTGGGGCGCACCCGAGAGCCGGGCGGGCCCGATTAGGATCTGTGCCACCCGACGACGAAGGGGTCGACATGGTCCACGCACTCCCCACCCCGGCGGAGCTCGACGACCTCGCTGAGACCGCCGCTGCGGTGTGCGCCTCGATGGAGACCGTGATCTCCGGCCGCAGCGAGCTGGTGCGCCTCACCGTGGCTGTGCTGCTCGCAGAGGGACACCTGCTGCTCGAGGACGTCCCCGGGGTGGGCAAGACGACGCTGGCGAAGTCCCTCGCCCGTTCGGTGGACTGCTCCGTCGGGCGCATCCAGTTCACCCCGGACCTGCTGCCCAGCGACGTCACCGGCGTGACGATCTACCGCCAGGCCCAGCACGAGTTCGAGTTCCGGCCGGGCCCGGTCTTCGCCAACATCGTGATCGCCGACGAGATCAACCGCGCCTCCCCCAAGACCCAGTCCGCCCTCCTGGAGTGCATGCAGGAGTACCAGGCGACCATCGACGGGACCACCTACCAGCTCCCCCGGCCGTTCCTGGTGGTCGCGACCCAGAACCCGATCGAGATGGAGGGCACCTACGCCCTCCCCGAGGCCCAGCGCGACCGGTTCATGGCCCGGCTGAGCGTCGGCTACCCGGGGGCCGCCTCGGAGGTGGAGATGCTCGACCGCCAGGAGATCAGCGACCAGCTGGCCGCCGTTCACCCCGTCGCCTCCGTCGCCAAGGTCACGGAGATGATCGAGCTCACCCGCCGCCTCTACGCGGCGCCGGGCGTCAAGCAGTACGTCGTCGCCCTTGCCGAGGCCACCCGCACCGACCCCATGCTGCGCCTTGGCGCCTCGCCCCGAGCCTCGATCCAGCTGCTGCGCGCCGCAAAGGCGCTCGCCGCGATGTCCGGCCGCGACCACGTCCTGCCGGACGACATCCAGGACCTCGCCGTCTCGGTCCTGGCCCACCGCCTGCTGCCGAGCACGGACGCCCGCCTCGCCGGCCACTCGGTGACGGAGAGCATCACGGCGATCGTCGCCCGCACGCGGCTGCCCATCTCGAGCCGCGCCGCCGCACCGGACCGGCGGGCCACCGGCTGATGAGGCGGCGTGTCCAGGTCACCCAGCGCGGGCTCGGTGTCGGGGCCGCCGGAGCGCTGGTCACCGTCACCGGCGTGCTGCTCGGGGTTCGCGCCCTGGAGCAGGTGGGGTTCCTGCTGGTCGCGGTCGTCGCCTACGGGCTTGCGACGCTCACCCTCCAGGTCCGCACCGTCGACCGCGGCGGTCTGCGGTTCCTGCGTCGTGTGACCCCGCACCCGGTCACGGTCGACGAGTCCGCAGTGGTCGACGTCGAGCTGACCAGCACCGGGACCGTGCGCCGCCTGGACCGGCTGGACATCGCCGAGCAGGCGGCGCGCGAGCTGTCGGGCACCGCCGGTCTGCGGGCCCGGGTGCACCGGGCGCGCGGGACGCTGCGGCTGACGTACCCGATCCACCCGACCCACCGCGGCCGGTGGACCGTCGGGCCCCTGCAGATCCAGCGCCTCGACGTGTTCGGGGTGGCGCGCTGGGCCGGCCCCCTCGGCCCGCCGATGCACGTCGCCGTGCGCCCCAAGGTGACCCCCCTGGACATGGACACCCGATCGGCGTCCACCGACGTCGACCGCGCTGCGGTCGGCACCCGGATGCCCGCCGCCGACGACGCGTCGCTGCGGGACTACCGCACCGGTGACGACCTGCGGCGCGTGCACTGGCGCTCCAGCGCCCGCCGAGCCGAGCTCATGGTGCGCCAGGACGAGCGCGCGGCACGGCGACCGGTCAGCGTCGTCCTCGACCTGCCGGACGACGACGCCGCCGCCGAGTGGTCCATCTGCGCCGCTGCGTCGGTCGGCCTCGCCCTGCTCCGCTCGGGACACCGGGTGCGCCTGCTCGGCGGCGGACAGCTCAGCGCAGGCACCGACCACTTCCGGGCCGACGTCGACGGAACGGCCTACGACGCACTCCTTGACCAGACGGTCGACCTGGTGCTGCCGCCGAACCGGGTCACCCGCGACACCTGGCTGCGCACGGCGATCGACACCCTCGGCCAGCAGGGCAGCGGCGCAGAGCTGATCTTCGCCGTTGTCGGCGGGCTGGACCCGGACGCCCTCGCTGCCCTGGCCCGGCTGGGCGACGCGAACGTGGGCTGGGCGATGGTCCGCCTCGGCCGCGCGACCAGGAACACGTCCGACGATGCGCACACCCCCGGCCGGACGGCCAGGAACGCGTCCGACGACGAGAAGCACACCCTCGACGCGCTCCGGCGTGCCGGATGGCGGGTCTGCGGCGTCGAGCCCGGGGAGGACATCGCGCGGACCTGGGACCGGCTGCTCGGCATCGACCAGCGGGTGGAGAGCCTCCGATGACGCGCTCAGTGCGGATCAGCGGCCGCCGGCTCTGGCTCGGCACCGCCGTCGTGCTGGCCGCCGTCCTGATCGGGCTACGGTCGCTGACCACCCTGCTCGTCGACGGGCAGTGGTGGGATACCGGGGTGGTCATGGTTGGCCTCACCGCCCTGCTCGTCGCAGCACTGCGGCAGGTGCTCCGGTCCCGGTTCGCGCCGACGCTCTGGGGCCTGCTGGCGGCCGTGACCGGCCTCACCGCCCTGTACGGCGACGCCGTGCCCGGCCTGTCCGTCCCCCGACCGACCGCGGAGACCGTCGAGCGGCTCCGGTTGCTCGTCGACACCGGCGTCACGGCCATCGCAGACGGCCGGATCCCCGTCCAGACGACCCGTGGCCTGGAGATGATCGTCGTCACCGGCGCCCTCGCGACGTACCTGGTGGCCGAGCTGATCGCTCTCGGTTTCGGCCGCGGCGGCCTCGCCGGTCTTGCCCTCGCCGGCCTGTGGGCACCCGCCGTCAGCTTCGAGCGGGACGCCGGGTTCCCGTTGCTCCTCGCCGGCGGCACCAGCTACCTGCTGCTCCTGGCGGTGACCCGCTCGCGGTCACGCCGCAGCGACCGGTCGGCAGCGGACGAGGCCCCGATGGCGATGGTCACCGCCGCGATGATCACCGTCGCGGCGCTCGGCCTCGGTGTGGCTGCGACCGCACTGCCCTTCCACGGCGTGGTCAACCTGCCGTCCGGGTGGGGCGGCCAGGGCCTGGACAGCCCGCTGCGGATCTCCACCGACCTGGACATGCGCGCCGACCTGGCCGGCCGCTCCGACCGGACCCTGCTGCGGTACAGCGGCGACGCTCGCGACGTCGGCGCGCTGCGGATGTACACGATGGCGGAGTTCGACGGCCAGGAGTGGCACAGCGGCTCGGCGCCCGTCGGGCTCCGTGGCACGGACGGTCTGCTCTGGCCGGAGGACAACCCCGCGACGTCGGGCGAGGTGGCGACGGTCGATGTCGAGATCCTGGCCCTCAGCCAGGACCGGCTGCCCATCCCGACCGAGCCTCGCATGATCGACGCGGGCGGCGTCTGGCTCTACGACGCGATACGGGACGAGGTCATCGCGAGCGACACGTCGACCAGGGGTCTCTCCTACGTCATCACGATCGACCCGCGCAACCTGTCAGCGGACGGGCTCCGTGCGGACACCGTCGGCAGCCCGGCGGAGGTGCGTGCCCTCCTGACCGTCCCCGCCACCGAGCACGAGGCGGACATCCGGGCCCTTGCGCAGCAGATCACCGCCGGGATCACGAACACCTACGACCAGGCGATCGCCCTGCAGACGTACCTGCGCAACGCCCAGAACTTCAGCTACGACACCCGGCTTGGCCCTCCGCAGACCGACGACGCGGTGTGGGACTTCCTGACCGACCGGCGCGGGTACTGCGTCCAGTTCGCCACGGCCATGACGATCATGGCAAGGATGCTCGACATCCCGGCGCGGATGGCCGTCGGCTTCCTGCCCGGCCGACCGGACAGCGTGGTCGTCGGGCAGTACGTGGTGTCTGCCCGGCAGGCGCACACCTGGCCCGAGCTGTACTTCGACGGCGCCGGATGGGTCCGGTTCGAGCCGACCCCCGCCCGCCAGACGGGCGCCCCTCCGATCTATGCGGACCCCTTCGCCGGGCTCCCGATCACGCCCGTGGACGAGATCCCGACCTCGACAGCCCTGCCGTCCAGTGCTGCGAACGGCGGCGGGGGCTCCGGTGCGGGAGCGCGTCCGGGCTATCTGAGCATCGGTCAGGCGGACATCCCGATCGCCGTGGTGGCAGGCGTCGGTGGCGCGATCCTCGTCGTGGTCGCCCTGCTGGCAGTCCTCGCCTGGCGGAGGCGGCAGGCGGCGCCGACGATCCCGCGGGGGCCGGAGGAGTGGTGGGCCCGGCTGCGTGAGCGGCTCGCCGAGCACGGTGTGGTGTGGAGCGACGCGACGACGCCGCGCCAGGCGGCGCGGATGGTCAGGGAGCGACTGCCGGCCGTCGACCTCGCCGATCCCCATGACCTGACCGAGGCGCGAGGAGCCCTGGACAACCTGGTGGCCGCGGTGGAGACCGACCGGTACACCACGCGTCCGGCGACCTGGACCGCAGAAGAGCTGAGCGCGTGGGTGGCTGCGGTGGAACGCCCCATGATCACGACCATCACCGCGGAGGAGCCACCACCTCGGAGCCGAGTCGTCCGGCGGAGCTGAGTCGTCCGGCGAAGCGAGGGATCAGCGGTCGCCCTGGTCCCGACGCCGGTCCCACCGGTGCTCCATGCGCTCGAGGAATCCCGCGGAGCTCTTCTTGCGCCGAACGGAGCCGTCCGGCTGCACAGCGCCCGCCGGACCGCGCCGCCGAGGCGGCGAGAACGCCAGGACGACCGAGACGAACATCGCAACGAAGCCCAGGACACCGACCAACGGGTTGCCAGTCGCGGCACCGATCACCAGGACGCTCAACCCCGCAAGGGCACCAGCCCCGGTGAGCAGCCAGCGCCGCATGCCGGTGGGCGCGCTCTGGAGCGCGTGCACCAGCTTGGGGTCGTCAGACGAGAGCTGTCGCTCCATCTGCTCAAGCACGCGCTGCTCGTACTCGGACAGAGGCATCTGGTACCTCCGCATTGCCGACGTCAAGGTTGACCTTCAGGATAGTTCCCCGCTGGCGGGGACGGTAGTTGTGCCACCCCGGGGACGATCAGCGCTCCCGGGAGCACGGCGCTGCGCCCGAACCTGCTCCTGACCTCGTCCATCGCCCCCTCCGCCCGCCGGCGCGCGGTCCCGCTGTCCGCGACCGCCTCCTCGAGGGTGAGCTGCCGCGTCTCGATCGGTGTCAGACCCTCCATCCGGACCCCGACCAGGCGCACCGCCCGCCCGCCGATGTCCGTGCCCGCCAACAGCTCGCGTGCGGCGACGAAGAGGTCCCGCGCGACGTCGGTCGGCACCGCGAAGGTCCGTGAGCGGGTGAGGGTCTGGAAGTCGGCGGTCTTGATCTTGAGACTGACGGTGCGACCGACAAGACCCTTGGACCGCAGGTGGCCGGCGCAACGATCCGCCATCGCCAGGACGTGCGCCTCGATCACGGTCAGGTCGGTGGTGTCGGCGTCGAACGTGGTCTCGGCGCCGACGCTCTTGTCCTGGTGCCCCGGCGTGACCGGTCGGGGGTCGCGTCCCCATGCGAGGTCGTGCAGGTGGGCGCCGGCGATGCGTCCGACGGCGCGCTGCACGGTGTCGACGTCGGCCTCAGCCAGCTGCGCGACGGTGGTGATGCCCCAGCGCGCGAGCGCCTCCCCGGTTCGCTCACCCACGCCCCACAGCGAGCTCACGGGAAGGGCATGCAGGAAGGGGACCGTCGCGTCCCGTGGCACCAGCAGGACGCCGTCCGGCTTGGCCATGCCGGAGGCCAGCTTCGCGACGAACTTGGTCGCCGCGATCCCGACGGAGCAGGTCACCCCGTGATCGCGCCGGACCCGCGCGCGGATCAGCTCCGCTATCCGGGTTGGCGGGCCGAGCCGTCGTCGCGCACCCGAGACATCGAGGAACGCCTCGTCGATGCTGACCTGCTCGACCAGCTCGGTGACCTCACCCAGGAGCGCCATCACGGCGCAGGACACCTCGTGGTAGGCCGCGTGGTCCGGCGGCACGACGACGGCCTGTGGGCACATCCGGCGCGCCTGGGTCATCGGCATGGCGGAATGCACCCCGAACGCGCGTGCCTCGTACGTTGCCGCCAGCACCACCGACCGCGCCGCGCCGCCGACGATCACGGGACGACCCTTCAGCTCCGGGCGCCGGGCCAGCTCGACCGAGGCGTAGAAGGCGTCCATGTCCACGTGCAGGATCGGGCAGCCGTCCTGATCGGTGCCCCAGTCGCGCCGCAGGCCCGACGGCACCGGATGGCGGCCCATCGGGTCAGGAGGCTCGCAGGGCCAGCTGCCCCTGCGGCTGAACGTCGGCGCCGATCACCGCTCGCACCGCGGTCTGGAAGTCCTCGGCGGCCGCAAGCGCCCGCTCCGCCCGTCGCGCGTCCACCAGGTCGCCCCGTCCGGCCTCGACAGCCGATCGGGTGCCCGCGTTGTCGGCGAAGAACGCCGCCCACGCGGCAAGCTCGGGCGCCAGCACCGCGACCATGTCCCACACCGTACGCGGGGCCGGACGTCCCCCGGGCCTACCGCGCACCTGTACCAGGGCAGCGCCGGCACGCAACGCGGCGAGGTGCGCATGCAGCAGGGTCTCGTCGGGTGCAGATGCCAGGGTGGCGGCCACGACCTCGGCATCGCTGCGGGCCAGCAGGTCCAGCGCGGAGTCAGGAACCGGCGGCTGGGTGGTCGGCATCGTCATGGCACACCTCCTCGCTACCAGTATCGAACAGGTGTTCGATGTCGTCAACCCCGGTCCCCGCACCTCACCCCTGCGTACCGTGATGGCATGGCACACCGCGGCGCGGACCGGGCTCGGCATGCGGGGTCCCAGCTGCCGGACGGGCCGGTCGCGATCAGCACCGGTACCGCCGAGGTGGTCCGCGACGGGCCCTGGCACGTCACCCTGCTGGTCAACGGAGTCCCGAGCTCGTCACTGGACCTCGCAGACCCGACGTGGCTGGACTTCGAGTACATGCAGCAGATGGCCGCATTCCTCGACCAGGTCCCCGAGGGTCCCCTGACTGCCGTCCACCTGGGCGCCGGCGGCTGCACGCTGCCCCGATGGCTGGAGGCCGTGCGACCCGGCTCGTCCCAGCTCGCGGTCGACGTCGACGCCGAGCTGGTCCGCCTGGTGCGCGACTGGTTCGGCCTGCCGCGCGCGCCGCGGCTGCGGCTGCGGGCCCAGGATGCGCGGGCCGCGCTCGAGGGTCTGCCCGACCACAGCGCGGACGTCGTCATCCGAGACGTCTTCGCCGGCGACGGCACCCCGCCGGCACTGTGCACGATCGAGTTCGTCCAGCACGTCGCGCGCGTCCTGCGCCCAGGCGGGCTGTACCTGGCGAACTGCGCCGACCGGCCTCCGCTGCGGATGGCCCGCGCCGAGGCCGCGACGGTCGCAGCGGTGATGGCCGACGTCGCCCTGGTCGCCGAGCCCGCGCAGATCAAGGGCCGGCGCTACGGGAACCTCGTGGTGGCCGGCGTCCCGGCGGGCGAGTTCGCCTCGCTGGGGTCCCCGCCGCTGGCACGGGCGCTTCGCTGCCTTCCGGTGCCGGCCCAGCTGTTGCACGGGGGGGAGCTCGAGGCCTTCACCATCGGCGCACCGGTGCTCCGGGACCCCTGAGGCCGCGGCGGTCAGCCGCCCCGGACGCAGGAGGCCGCGCCCATCAGGGCGCGGCCTCCCGGAGACTGTTGACTCAGAGCGCCCGGACGTTCTCCGCCTGCGGACCCTTGGGGCCCTGAGTGATCTCGAACTCGACCCGCTGGGCCTCCTCGAGCGTCTTGAAGCCAGTCGTCTCGATCGCCGAGTAGTGCACGAAGACGTCGGGGCCGCCGCCGTCCTGGGCGATGAACCCATAGCCCTTCTCAGCGTTGAACCACTTCACCGCACCCTGCGCCATGCTGTGCCTGTCCTTCTGTCCTGCACCGGACGTCATGACCGCGCCCTGTGCCCGGTCGTGGTGCCGCAATGCCTCGTCCCACGTCCTGCACCGGCGGGCCTGTGACAGGCCACGACGGGGGTCCGGACGACCCAGGGCCATGCTGGTCACTGCAACACGGGCAAGCATGGCACGACGACCTCGCGCCGCGCCACAGTCACTCGTCGGCGCCGTCGGCACTGTCAACAGCCGTCGCACGCCCGTCCCGCCGCCGCGCCAGCACCTCCCGGATCGGCGGCACCACCACACCGTCGGCGAGCATCGCCCGCCGCGTGGAACGGCGACTGACCAGCACGCCGACCACCGCGACACTCCAGGGGACGGCCATCACGGCGAAGGCCCAGCGGAAGGCCGGCAGCGACAGGGGGGCGCCCGCCCCGGCAACGTCCAGCACGATGCCGACGGCGAGCATCGTGACGACCGCCGTCGAGAAACCGCCGATGTTGACCAGGCCGCTCGCCGTGCCGAGCCGGTCGGCCGGGTTGAACGTGCGGGCGTAGTCGAACCCGATCGCCGACCCCGGCCCGCCGACACCCAGCACGACGACGAGCACCGCCAGCAGCCAGAGCGGGCTGCGCCCCGGATGCACCAGCACCGCCGTCCAGGCCATCGCGGTCGCGACCGCGATGGTCAGGACCATCCAGGACCGGCGCAGCGGGTGCCGCCCGGTGAGCACGCCGATCACCGGCCCGGAGATCACCGCGGCGACAACGCTCAGGCTCATCAGGGCGCCGGCCTTGGCCGGGCTCAGACCCTGCGCGACGGTGAGGAACGGGAAGCCCCAGAGCAGCAGGAACACCGCCATCGGGAACTGGCCGATGGCATGGGACCAGAAGCCGAGCCACGTGCCGGGCGTCCGCACGGCTGCGCGCAGGTGGTGCCGGACGCTCAGGGTGCTAGGCTCATGTTGCAGGCCGGCCGGCCGGTCCCGCACCACGGCCCAGGCCAGGATCGCCGCGAGGGCGCCGATGGCCCCCAGACCGACGAAGGCCGGGCTCCAGCCGGCGAGGTCAAGGACGGCGACCAGCGGGATCGCCGCGGCGAGCTGACCGAGGTTTCCGACGATCCCGGTGAGCTGGGTGAAGAGCGGCACCCGCCGGGCCGGGAACCACACGGCCACCAACCGGATCACCGAGATGAACGTCGCCGCATCGCCGGCACCGATCAGCACCCGGGCCAGGTAGGCGGACGGCAGGTCGTGGACCACGCCGAGCAGCACCTGCCCGACAGCCATCAGGACCGCACCGCCGGCGATCAGCACCCGGGACCCGTACCGGTCGAGCAGCACGCCGACCGGCACCTGCATGCCGGCGTAGACGGCGAGCTGGACGACGACGAACGTCGACAGCACCGCGGCCCCGACGCCGAACCTGTCGACGGCCTGGACGCCGGCGACTCCCAGCGAGGACCGGTGCAGCACCGCCACCCCGTAGGCGGCGACGGCGGCACCCCATACCAGGCCGGCACTCGGGGCGTAGGACGAGACCCGACCGGGCACGGCAGCGGTCGGTCGGGCGTCCCCGCGCCCTCTCGTCACCCGCACCACCCTCACGCGGTCACGGTATCCGCGCCACAGCCGGCGGCCGCGGGCCGGAGGTCACACGCCGTCGGGTCCGTGCTGCTGGGCAAGGAAGCGCTCGAACTCCGCACCGATCTCGTCTGCGGTCGGCAGTTCGACAGCCTCCCCGAGCAGGCTCGTGCGCCCGAGCGTGCGGGACAGGGTGTCGTACTGCTCCTCAAGGGCGCGCACGACGGCTGCCACCTCGTCCGAGGCGATGACCTGCCGCTCGACTGCCTCGAGCGCCTCGCGAGCGGCCGGTTCGAGGGTGTCGGAGTCAAGGGCCAGCCCGGTCATCTGCTCGACGCGCTCCAGTGCGACCATCGCGGCGGGCGGAAATCCGGCCTGCGCCAGGTAGTGCGGTACATGGACCGCAACTCCGACGGCGTCGTGCCCCCACCGGCCGAGCCTGTACTCGAGCATCGCGCCGGCCGATGCTGGCACCTGGACCGTCCCGAACCAGCCCGGCGCGGCCACCAGCTCGGGGCGCGTCCCGTGCGTCGTGACGCCCAGCGGGCGGGTGTGCGGGACGCCCATCGGGATCCCGTTCACCCCGACGGTCAGCGGGACCGAGAAGCGCTCGACGAGCTGACGCACGGCTGCTGCGAACCGCTCCCACTGCACGTCCGGCTCCAGCCCGTGCATCAGCAGGAACGCGGTGCCCTCCGCGTCGTGGGCCAGGTCCACCACGAGCTGTGGCTCGTCGTAGTCACGCCAGCGGGAGACGTCGAAGGTCATGGCCGGGCGGCGGGCCCGGTAGTCCAGGAGCTGGTCGATGTCGAAGGTCACCAGCCGACGCGTCTCGAACCGGTCGACCAGGTGCTCCCCGGTCAGCTCGCCGGCACCGCCGGCGTCGATGAACCCGCGCAGGACGTGCAGCAGCGCCGGTCCGTCGCCGTCTCCGGTCAGCGCCACCAGCTCGGCGGCGAGGTCCTCCTCGACGGTGTAGAGCTCACGCGGGTCGGCCATCGTCCGCCCTCCTTCCGGTCTCTCTGTCGGGGTCAACACCGAGGTCCCCCGAAGGATTCCGGTCAGTGGCCCGGCAACCGCACCACCGAGACGAAGAAGTCGTCGATCTGGCGGACCACCTCGATGAAGCGATGGAAGTCCACCGGCTTGGTCACGTAGGCGTTGGCATGCAGCGAGTAGCTGCGCAGCACGTCCTCCTCCGCCTCGGACGTGGTCAGGACCACCACCGGGATGCGCCGCAGCTCCGGATCGGACTTCATCGCGGCCAGCACCTCGCGCCCGTCCATCCGGGGCAGGTTCAGGTCCAGCAGCACCAGGTCAGGTGTCGGGGAGCCCGCGTACGGGTCCTCCTTGCGCAGGAAAGCCATCGCGTCGATACCGTCGGGCACGACAGACAGCCGGTTCGCGAGCTTGTTGTCCTTGAACGCCTCCCGGGTCATCAGCACATCTCCCGGGTCGTCCTCGACCAGCATGACATCGATCGCCTTGACGTCATGCATCACGCATCCTCCTAACTGCCGCC
>Ga0209746_1001041_pt1 | contig 13645 bp, 12 predicted proteins | sample BarGraNGADG00211_3_FD_184496 | JGI IMG/M metagenome (GOLD analysis project Ga0209746, IMG submission 184496) | Arctic peat soil microbial communities from Barrow, Alaska - Barrow Graham LP Ref core NGADG0011-211 (SPAdes) (version 2) | ecosystem: Environmental > Terrestrial > Soil > Wetlands >...
CCCTGGATCTCCGCGTCAGCGTTCCAGCGGCGCGCCTTCTCGCGTAGGATGAGATAATTGCGCATGCAGCCGCGGGCGAAGGCTTTCACGCCGTCATAGTCCTCGGTGCGATAGGCATGGGCGTCAAAGTGGCGCGAGCCGGCATAACCGACATCTTCCAGGAACTTGACCAGGAAGAAGCTCTGCTTGATGCTCTGCGCGCCGAAGCGCCAGTCCTGATCGAAGCGGGCGTAGTTCTGGTCGTTGAGATCGATATGGAACAGCTTCCCGGCATCCCAGGCCTGCGCGACCGCGTGCAGGAAGTTCAGGCCGGCCATCTGCTAGTGGGCCATCTCAGGGTTGACCCCGACCATCTCTGGGTGGTCCAGCGTGGCGATGAAACCCAGCATCGCGCCTGTGGTGGGGAGGTAGAGATCGCCGCGCGGTTCATTCGGCTTGGCCTCGAGGGCGAACTTCAAGCCGTATTTGTTGTCGAGCGCATACTCGCACAGGAAGTTCAGGGCGTCGCGCAGGCGTTTCGCCGCGTCCAGTGGGCTTTTGGTGGCGTCGCTCTCGATCCCCTCGCGCCCGCCCCAAAATACGTAAACGCCGGCCCCCAGCTCGACTCCCAGGTCGATGGCCCGCATGGTTTTCTGAAGGGCGTAGGCCCGCACACGCGGATCGTTGGCTGTGAAGGCACCGTCTTTGAAGATAGCCTCACTGAACAGATTGGTCGTGGCCATCGGCACGATCAGTCCTGTCTCTGCGAGTGCCTTCTTGAAATTGGCGACGATCGTGTCCCGCTCGGCGGGGGAGGCGTCGATCGGAATGAGGTCGTTGTCGTGGAAGTTGACGCCGTATGCGCCGGCTTCGGCCAACAAGTGCACCAGGTCGACGGGCGAGAGCGGCTCGCGGACCGGCCCGCCAAATGGATCGCGCCCGATGCTGCCGACCGTCCAGAGCCCGAAGGTGAATCTATCTTCCGGCCTGGACTGATAAGAGTCAGTCGTGGACATGTCTTAGCTCCTCGCAATGACTGTGTGCCGCCGGCTTTCGCTGGTTAATGCCGGTCGCTGGTCGGATGAACGGCTTATTCCTGGCGGTGGGTGTCAAACCAGCGGCGCAGGTAATCGTATACTGCCCGTCGCCCCGAGCGCAAATCCCGGCGCATGCCGTCATACTTGCTGCCTTTCAGCAACGCAACCACCGGTGAATACTGGGAGCAGATCACTATGCCGCGCTGAGATAGGGAGGACAGCAATTCAGCAAAGTAATCTTTAAACTCCAGCGGAGTGAAGTCGCACACAAAAAGAACGATCCGGTCTTGCAGCTTCTTCTGCAGCTCCACAACGGAGCGGATGTTGTAGAGGTTGTAGATATTAAGCGCGCGCAGGCCGCGCGTGTTCAGGAAGCTGTCTGCGTGGTGGGTCGCGTTGCCGCAGTAATGAATGCAGCCCCCGCCGAAGGCTTCCAGGATGCGTGAATTATAGGGGACCACGAAATCCCTGTAGGCCCGGGCTGACATCAGCACGGCATCATCGTCCGAGAACCAGACGCCGGCGTTCTTTCCTGTATAGACCTGCTGGTCGCCGATGCATTCATTCAGCGGCTCGCCGATGACCCCTTTCTGGCGCTTGACCCACATGATCAGGGTCTCGGTGACCTTTTCCATCAACTCGTGCATCGCCCTGGGATCGTCATACATCAGGTAGATAAGCTTGTCGTAACCCATCAACTGGTTGGCTGTGGTGAGTGGCCCCTGGAAGTCGGTAATTCCCACCGGCAGGAAACTGTTGGCCTTCATGTAGCGCAGATAGTCGAGCACCTGCGGCATGAGGCCGTCCTTCTCGGGGTCCGGGATCTGCAGCCGCCTGACGTCGTCCGCGTTCTGCACGGGGTAATAGCGCGGGTTGGCGGCAGGGTCCTGCTTCGGGAAGTACTCTATCCGGCAGCCGAGCGCGGATGCAGTGACGATCGTGCCGAACCAGGGCATCAGGTAGGGCACGAAATCGTCGTCGATCTCTTTGACCTGGTCGTAATAGGTCCGTTCCTGGAAGGTGGTCATGACCGCCGGGTCCTGCACGTAGTCGTCCGGCAGCGTGTCGGGGTACAGACCGAAAATCCAGTACATGGCGCTGTTGACGATGAACGGCGGCTCCTTGACGTCCTTGAAGGCAAAAACGCCGGCGGTTTTGGCCTCAACTTTCTGCAGTCTCTGCTCAAAGAGCCGGCGGAAATCGGCGCGTTCTTCCGGGGTCAGGGGAACGGTTGTCCAGGGCTTGACGGATGGCTGCGCGATCATGTCTATCCTCCCTCGCTGGTTGGTGCCGTACTTCCGATGCGGCTCGATATTATACCGCGTCTTGAGAGCGCCGGCCATTTTCTTGACTATGGGCTAGTGGCCTACTCCTTCGCACGGCAGCGCTGACCGGGAGGCGATTTGTTGTTCTGCGTGCTTTTGGGTACGATGATGCTGCCGGAGATCATCACCCTGATCCCGATGTTTATCGAATTCCGCACACTGGAGAGGAAGCATGCTCCCTAAAGTAAAACGCCTCGATCCGTTGGTGTGGGCCCACTCCACGCCGACGCCGGTTGTGGAAGTGCGGGGTTGCGGTGAGTAGCACCGGCCTGAGCGCAATGCCTGCCGCGCGCAAGACAGTCTGGCAGCGGACCAGCGCCTATCTGCCCGGCCTCTACCTGGTGGTCGCCGTCGCCGTGGTCGCGCGCTATCTGCACAGCCTGATACCCAACGCCTCGATGGCGCGTGCGGTCAGCGAAGTGTTCATCGCCGTGGCATTGGGGCTGCACATCCGCAACGCGATCGGCTACTCGGCCCGTTTCGAGCCGGGGGTGAAGTTCGCATTGCAGCGCGTCCTGCGTCTGGGTATCATCCTGCTGGGTCTGCGCCTGAGTTTGCAGGACGTCGTGGCCACCGGGTTGTCGTCGCTGCTCCTGATCGTGGCCTGCATGGCGTTGGCCCTGACCCTGGCCTATTTGGGCGGCAGGCTGCTCAAGATCCCACCCCGCCTGGCGACCCTGCTGGGAGTGGGCACCGCGATCTGTGGCAACACCGCCATCGTAGCCACGGCGCCGATGATCGAGGCGCGGGATGAAGACATCAGCATGGCGGTGGCCACGATCACCTTCTTTGGCACGCTGGCTGTGCTGCTGTACCCGGTCATCGGCTACTTTGTGGGGCTGACCGACCACACCTTCGGGCTCTGGGTCGGCACGGCAGTCAACGATACCTCCCAGGTGGTGGCAGCTGGCGCGGCGTTCAGCGACAAGGCCCGCGACATCGCCACCATCGTCAAGCTGACGCGTAACACTCTGATGGTGCCAATCATGATCGTCATCGGCACGGTCTACGCCCGCTCACAGAACCGGCGTGGGGCCGGCGCGGCGACCCGTTACAGCTTCAGCAAGGTGGTGCCCTGGTTTGTGCTCGGTTTCCTCGCTCTGACGCTGTTGCGCACGCTGGGCGTCTGGCTGGGCGTGCTGCCGCAGAATGTGGCCAATCCGGGCACGCTGACGACTGCGGCGCACTTGCTCAGTCTTGTGGACCAGATCGCCACTTTTGCCATCCTGATGGCGCTTTCGGCCATCGGCCTGGGCACCGACGCCGGCGCCGTTCGCCGCACCGGGATCAAGCCGTTCGCGTTGGGCGTGGTCGTAGCGACGACCCTGGCCGTTTTCAGCCTGGCAGCGATCTTGCTGACCGGGTTGGGAAGGTAACTGCGGCCGGCACGATCCGGACCGTTACATCAAACACCTGCTATGCCAGGCGTAAAAGGAGTGTTATTATAGCAAACGGCATTTTGATGCACGAGCCCGCCGCCTATTACTGGGTCCGATCGTTGACCAGGCGGGATTCCCCGTACAAGCGCAGTTGCAGCAGGTTCTCGAACGAGCCCTGCGCGCTCTGCCTGTCAGGGCCCGGATCGGCGTGATGCCCTGGGCTAACGCGACCATACCCGCTCTGGCATGAGAGCCTTGTTTGGCTCGATAAATGCGTGTTTAGAGGTGTCTGATGAACAGTTCTGTGGGCGCAGGCTACGGCAGTACGGGTAAGATCCTGCGTGTTGACTTGACCGAGAGCAAGACCTGGGTCGAGGAGATCGACGAGGAAACATACCGGCTGTACCAGGGCGGGCGGGCGCTGGCCACCTATCTTCTGCTGCGCCATCTCTCGCCCGCCATCGATCCGCTAGGCCCGGGCAACATGCTGATCCTCGCCAACGGCTTGCTGACCGGCGCGCCCTTTTCGACAGCCACACGCTTCAGCGCGGCCGCGCGCTCGCCGCTCACCAGCACTTACGGCGAGTCGGAGGCCGGCGGCTTCTGGGGACCTGAGCTCAAAATGGCGGGCTGGGAAGTGATCGTTATCACGGGGCGCGCCGAACAGCCGGTCTACTTATGGGTCAAGGACGATAAGGCCGAGATCCGCCCGGCCGGCCACCTGTGGAAGCGCGATCCCGAAGAGGCTCAGGCCACGATCCGGGCTGAGGTTGAGGATAAGCTGGTGCGCGTGTTGCAGATCGGGTTGGGCGGCGAGAACCTGGTGCGCTTTGCCGCGCTGACCAACGAGTTGCGCCATTTTAACGGCCGCTCAGGTATGGGCGCGGTGATGGGCTCAAAGAACCTTAAGGCAGTCGCCGTGCGTGGGTCGGGCAAGTGGGTGCAATTCGCCCATGATCCGCAGCCGGTGGCGGAAATCGGTCGCAAGCTGGCCAAGCGGGTCAAAGAACACCCGCAGAGCTGGGATCTGCAGCATAAGGGGACGCCCGGGCTGACCGCCGGGCTGAACGCTGCGGGCATCTTGCCCACGCACAACTTTCACGGCGGCGCCTTCGACCAGGTGGAGAACCTGTGCTGGGAGGCTTACGAGAAGGAACTGTTGACGGCACGGCGCAGCTGCTATGCCTGTGCCGTGCGCTGCAAGCGCGAGGTCAGGCTCGACAAGGACATCGCCGGGGCGCGTTACGACGTCAGCGACAACTACGGCGGGCCGGAATATGAGGCGATCGCGGGGTTCGGCTCCAATTGCGGCATAGGCGATCTGCAGGCGGTCGCCAAGGCCAATGAGTTGTGCGGCCGTTACACGTTGGACACGATTTCCTGCAGCTCCGTCGTGGCCTTTGCGATGGAATGTTTCGAGCACGGCTTGATCGGCCCGCAGGACACGGGCGGCCTCGAACTGCGCTTCGGCGACCCCGTCGCCATGCTCAAGACTGTCGAGATGATCGCCCGGCGCGAACACATCGGCGATTTGCTCGCTGAGGGGGTGAAGCGGGCGGCGGAGGCCATCGGCGGCGATGCGCACTACTTTGCCATGCACGTCAAGGGCCAGGAACTGGCCATGCACGATCCGCGGGGCAAGGTGGGCGTGGGCCTATCCTATGCAGTCTCAGAAACCGGCGCCGAGCACTTGACCGCCTACCACGACACGATGCTGGCCAATGCCGAGTCGGTCAGTTACAAAGGCGCAGTTCCACTGGGCGTCACCCGGGCCCTGCCCGCACGCGAGATCAGCCGGGCGAAGGCGGAGGTGTACGCCCTCACCGAGAACTGGAGCAGCTTCGAGAAGGTCGTCGGGTTGTGCTATTTCGGCCCGGCCCCGCGCTCGTTTATCCAGGTTGAAGATGTGCTGAGTATCGTGCGCGCCGCCACCGGTTGGGACGTGAGCCTGCCGGACCTGCTGAGGATCGGCGAGCGGGCGACGAACATGGCGCGCTCCTTCAACATCCGCGAGGGTTTCTCGCGTAAGGACGATGTTCTACCAGAGCGCCTGTATCAGCCGCTGGAATCGGGCGCTTTGACGGGGGTAGCCCTGCCCCGCGAGGCGTTCGAGCAGATGTTGACCGACCTGTACGAGATCAAGGGTTGGGACCCGGCTACCACTGCCCCCAGCCGTGCGCGCCTGCGCGAGCTGGGAATCGAGTGGGTCGCGGACGTGATCGGTCAATAAGGGCGGAGGTTCAGCGTTCGGAGCGAAGCAAGCCGTGATGAAGGGTGTAGACATGTCAATCAAGTTACAATCGGACGGGTGTTTTATGCGCGTTCATCTCGGTGGCCATCTAAGTTGGTACGATCCCCAGAAACGCTCCTGGCTGGAGCTGCCCCAATCCGAGCCGGTCCGCCTGCTCGACCTGGCGGCCCGGCTGGGCCTGCCCGCGGCCGAGATCTCGATCGCAGCCCTGAACGGCCGGGCCGTCAACCTGGCGGAAGCCGTCGCCACGGATGATGACCGAGTCGAATTCTTCTCGCCGCTGGGCGGAGGTTGAGACAGCGCAGGGTACATTGTTGTAGCCTGCGTTCGTGACAATTGCAATAAAGAAGTCAGCACACTCAAGAGTAGGTGAATCCATGGCGGATGAAGAAGGCCGAGCGTCAGAGCCGGAGACGCCGGCGTCTCCGGCAGTGCCCGCGGCGGCATCGCCAACGCCTTTGCTCGACGAGCTAGAGAGCGGTCCCTGGCCGAGCTTTGTGACCGAGATGAAGCGGGCGGGGACGAAGAAGGAGATGGCGCGGGACCTGGTGCGTCAGCTCGAGCGCTCTTACCGGGACAAGGTCGGCCACTGGAAGCATGGCGGCATCGTCGGCGTGCGTGGCTATGGTGGGGGCATGATCTCGGGCCGCAGCTCTGCCATCAACCCGGCCAGGCCGCCGTACTCAGGGCCTACCTGCGTTTCCAGTTGCTCTCGCAGACGCCGAGCCAGCGTAGGGCTGGCGCCGCCGGTCGCGATTGCCAGGTTGACCTCGCCGCGGCGCACCACCGCCGGCAGGATGAAGTTGCTGTGGGCCGGGTCGTCCACCGCGTTAATGAGGCAGCCGAGTTGGCGAGCCTCTTCCCAGACCGCGGCGTTTGCCGGTGGGTCATCCGTGGCTGCGATCACGAGGAACGCGCCGGAAAGGTCCCCGGGTTCGTAAGCGCGCCGCAGCACCGTGATCTGTCTCTCGGCCGCCCGACTTTCTACCTCGGTCGACAACTCGGGGCTGATAACCGTCACGCGCGCTCCCGCCGCCAACAGGCCGGCAAGCTTGCGTGCCGCCACCGCGCCTCCTCCGACGACGACGCAGCGGCGCGTTTCCAGGCCGATCAGGTTGATGGGATACGTCTTCATGCCGGGTCCCAGGGCAGGCCGATTTCCTGGAACAGCGCCCAAGCCCGGTCGATGGGCAGGTTCGTGGTTGGATCGTTGAAGAAAGCCTGAAAGGCAAGCTCCGCATCGCGCTCGAGGGCTGCCTGCACGATCATCTCCTGATCCGCCACGTGGCGCGCGACCAGCGCATGGACGCCCGGGGGGAGCGCCCCCGCGGCCAACGGCTGGACGAGGTCCCGGCTGAAGCGGGCATTGGTCTCTACCACGGCGGCGAGGGGAAGGTTGGCTACCTGCCCGGCGTTGGAGGTATTAACATTGGTGATCAGGTCCTCGAACCCCAGCAGAGCGCGCAGTTGCCGCACCATTTCCTCGCCGGAGGGACGCACTTCCCAGCGCCGGCGTCCTTCCAAGTAGTCCCTGGCGATCTGCGGCCCCTGCTGCCAGCGCGCGAAACGGTAGGACATGGGGGTGCGGATGATGCCCCAGCGGAATAGCTCTTCCGGCGAACGGGTGAAGCCGGGCATGAACTCGACCAGGTGGCGGTCGCCAGCTGCGGCCAGGCTGCCATAGCGGCGGAACAACTCGAACTTGACCTGCCGCGGGTCGAAGAACCAGTTGTGCTGCGCTTCCACCTCGGCTTGCGTGTATGGGCGCAGGACACCCGGCTGCCGGATGTGCTCGCGCAACATGGCCAGCAGGTCGTGCCCGGCGTAAGTTGCCCGGTCGATCCATGTGAAATGGTTGATCCCTGAGACGTTGACGTAAACCTCGTCACGGGCCGGCGCCTGGTCCAGCCCGAGATACTGCTTTGCCAGCTCGGCCAATATCCCCTGGGCGCCGAACACCTCGTGACAACAGCCGAAGACCTTCAGCCCTGGGGCCACCCTGGTCAGCGTGCGCGTGCAGATCGTCATCGGGTTGGAGTAGTTCACGACCCAGGCGGTGGGGCAGTGTTCGGCAATAGCCTGGGCAAAACCCGCATAGGCGATGGCCGAGCGCAGGCCGCGCATCAAGCCCGGGGCGCCGGTAGTGTCGCCGACCGGGAAGAATAGCCCGTACTTCTCGGCCACGGCGATCTCGTGGGCCATCATTTCCAGAGGACCGGGTTGGATGGAGATAAAGACGAAGTCCGCGCCCGCCAGCGCCTGCTCCAGGCGCTCGACGGCCTGGTAACGCCAGTAGGAACGCACACCCGGCTGCGTTTGCAGCCAATTGCCCAGCGCCTCGTTCAGCTGCGCCGAAGCGTAGTCGATGTCGTAGAGCAGGACCTGACCGGAAAGGTCGGGGCACGTCGCCAGGTCGCCCATCAGCACGTGCGCCCAGCCCCGGCTACCTCCACCTATATAGGCGATTTTTAGCTCAACGGCGGTGTTGGTCATTCTCATCTGCCTTTGTCGATTCTCGTGTTTCGCCCTATTGTACCATCGGTCACTGGATTGGCAGCTATTCTCGTGGTCCGGCTGCGCGGGTAAGCCGGTCATCGATTTGACAGGCTAAAGGCAGCATGGTATATTTCTGCCTGTATTCCCCCCCACAGGGGGGAGGGGTGCGGTTGGTTGAGACGATGATGGTATTGGCATCAGGAGCGTGACATGGATGATTCGACGAAGGCCGCGACGGTGCGGCGGCTGCAGAGCGTGGAAGGCCACGTGCGCGGCATCCAACGCATGGTGGAAGAGGACAAGTACTGCATCGATGTGATCAAACAGGTGGAGGCAGTGCAGGCGGCGCTCAGCAAGATCAACCAGTTGATTCTGGAAAACCACCTGCGTACCTGTGTGACGACTGCGATTCGGGGTGACGATCCCGGCGCGCGCGAAGCTGTGATCGGCGAAATTCTGGACGTGTTTGCCGTCGGCAATAAATGATCCTGCCGCTAAGGTGTTATGGATGAGCGAAACAAATCGACTGATACTGCCCATTACGGGCATGACCTGCGCCAACTGTTCGGCGACCATCGAACGCAATCTGAAGAAAATGCCGGGCGTGGCGGGCGTGAGCGTGAACCTGGCCAACGAGAAGGCCAGTGTTACCTACGATCCGGCCCTGGTCGGCGAGCCCCAGATCCGTGCCCTGATCGGGGACCTGGGCTACGGCGTGGCGACCGCCAGGATCGAGATACCCATTAGCGGGATGACCTGTGCTAACTGCTCGGCGACCATCGAGCGCAACCTGAAGAAGATGCCGGGCGTCGTCGCCGCGAACGTCAACCTGGCGACGGAGCACGCCACGGTCGAGTTTATCCCGACCCTGGCCGGCTACGCCGACATCAAGCGCAAGATCGAGGATGTGGGCTACGGCGTGATCGAGACGTCGGGGAACAGCCTCAGCGCGCCCGAAGATGCCGAGGCGCAAGCCCGCGCGGCCGAGGTGCAGAAACAACGCCGGTTGCTGTGGACCGGCGTGGCGTTCACCGTGCCCGTCTTCCTGCTGACTATGGGCATGATGCTCATGCTCTTGCCTGATGCCGTCTGGCTCAAGTGGGTGCTGTTTGCCCTTTCGACACCGGTGCAGTTCTATGTGGGCTGGCAGTATTATACGGGCGGCTACAAGGCGCTGAAGAACGGTAGCGCCAACATGGACGTACTGATTGCGCTGGGCTCGTCGGCGGCGTACTTCTACAGCGTCGCCGCCCTCTTGTTGATGCCGCGTCTCGGCGACCTGGTTTACTTCGAGACGTCGGCCTTGATCATCACGCTTATCCGTGTCGGCAAGTACCTGGAAGCGGTGGCTAAGGGTCGCACCAGCGCAGCCATCAAGGCGCTGATGGGTCTGCGACCGAGCTCTGCCCGGGTGATCCGTGCCGGCGTCGAGCAGGACGTGGCGATCGACCAGGTGCAGGTCGGCGATACCGTGCTAGTCAGGCCGGGCGAAAAGATCCCGGTGGACGGCGTGGTGCTGGATGGCCGCTCGACGGTCGACGAGTCCATGTTGACGGGTGAGAGCTTGCCCGTCTCGAAAGGCGCCGGGGACGAGGTCATTGGCGCGACGCTGAACGGTTCCGGACTGTTGCGCATGCAGGCCACCAAGGTCGGCGCCGAGACGGCGTTGGCGCAGATCATTCGCCTGGTGGAGGAAGCGCAAGGGTCCAAGGCGCCGATCCAGGCTCTGGCCGACCGCGTTTCGGGCGTCTTTGTGCCGATCGTGATCGGCATTGCCCTGCTGACTTTCCTGGGCTGGTTCTTTATCGCCAAGGGAGGCTTCACCCTGGCGATGATCAACATGGTGGCCGTTCTGGTCATTGCTTGCCCGTGCGCGCTGGGCCTGGCGACACCGACGGCCATCATGGTCGGGTCGGGCAAGGGCGCCGAAAACGGCATTCTGTTCCGCAGCTCCGAAGCCTTGGAGCGTACCGAGCAGGTGCAGGTGGTCGTGCTGGACAAGACGGGGACGATCACGCGCGGCAAACCAGCCCTGACGGACGTGGTGATGGCGGACGGGAACGCGCAGAACGAGTTCTTGCGTCTGGTCGCGTCGGCCGAACGGGGCTCCGAGCACCCGCTGGGGCAGGCGATCGTGACGGCAGCGCAAGAGCGAGGTTTGCTGCTCAGCGAGCCGGACGGGTTCCAGGCCGTTGCCGGGCATGGCATCCATGCCCAGGTTGACGGTCACAGTGTGCTGGTGGGCACACCGCGCTGGCTGGCATCCGAGGGGATCCCGACCGGCGGCCTGGATGCCGCAATCGACAAAATGCAGGGTGAAGGCAATACGGCGGTCATCGGCGTCGTGGACGGACTGGCCCTGGGCGCGCTCGGCATCGCCGACACAGTCAAAGATGGCTCTGTCGAAGCCATTGCCGGCCTGCGCCGCCAGGGTCTGAGCGTGGTCATGCTGACGGGCGACAACCGGCGCACGGCCGAAGCGATCGCCAGGCAGGTGGGGGTCGACCGGGTGCTGGCGGAAGTTCTACAGGGAGACAAAGCTGCGCAGGTGAAAGCGCTACAGCAGGCGCCCCAGGACCGGCCGGCCGGGTCGGGCTCTGCCACGGGGCAAGGCCGGACGCAGCCAGGCCTTGCCCCGCGCACCGTGGTTGCCATGGTAGGGGATGGGATCAACGATGCCCCGGCGTTGGCGCAGGCTGACGTCGGCCTGGCCATCGGGACCGGGACGGACGTTGCCATGGCGACCGCTGGGGTGACGCTGATGAGCGGCGACCTGCGTGGCGTAGCGCGCGCGATCGCGCTCAGCCGCGGCACCATGCACACGATTAGACAGAACCTGTTCTGGGCCTTCTTCTATAACCTGTTGCTGGTCCCCGTGGCAGTAGCCGGGTTGCTCCACAATGCTCCCTGGCTGGCCGCGGCGGCAATGGCTTTCTCGTCCATCTTCGTGGTCACGAACTCCTTGCGGCTGCGCGGCTTCCGGCTGGCCAGGTGATCCGCCCGGCTGCTTGCTGAAAGATCCTAACAGAACCGGGCGGGAGGCTGCTTGCCCCCGCCCGGTCTGGCTCCTGGCGTGTTTCTCTCAAATGGAATCTGCCGCCTGTCCCCGGGTCATGAGATACGGTACAGTACGAGGAGGAATGAAAACGCATATTTGCAGTATACGAGGAGCATACGATGAGTCCGAATAAGCTAACTCCAGCCGAGGAGCGCGTCATAGTCCACAAACGAACAGAACGGCCGTTCACCGGCGAGTATGACGATTTCTACCAGGCGGGAACTTACATATGTCGCAGGTGCAACGCCCCCCTGTTCTCCTCCCAGAGCAAGTTTGATGCGGGGTGCGGCTGGCCGGCTTTCGATGCCAGTTACCCGGATGCGCTGAAGCGCCTGAGAGACCCCGATGGCTACCGCACGGAGATTGAATGTGCCAACTGCGGTGCGCACCTGGGGCATGAATTCGTAGGCGAGCGTCTGACGGCGCAGAACACGCGCGAGTGCGTCAATTCGCTGTCCATCCGTTTTGTGCCTGAGGGCAAGGAACTACCGCCGACAATTCACGGTTGATCGGCCGATCCCAGCCCGGCGGTGACAGCAGATGCTTGACATAACGCAGGATTCGACGTCCGTTACACGGGCCTTGGATTCTTTAAACGTGCCCTACCGGCTATTTCGCCATCCCGGCCCGGTGCGTTCGCTTTCCCAGGCTGCGAGCGAGCGCGGGCAGCGCCCGGAACAGGTGATGCGCAGCATAGTGTTCCGGCTGGCGCAAGACACCTTCGTTATGGTGCTGGTTGGTGGGCCGGGGCAGATCTCCTGGCCCGCGCTGCGCAGTTATCTCGGCCAGTCGCGCATGACTATGGCGACCGAAGCCGAGCTATTGGCGGCGACCGGCTATCCTCCCGGCGCGGTCGCCCCATTTGGCCTGCCGGCTCCCATGCGTGTGCTGGTCGACGAAAGCCTGCTGGCCGAGGAGGAGATTTCGATGGGATCCGGCGTGCGCTACCTGGCGGTCATCCTGCGCACCGAGCACCTACTGCGTGCGTTGGGGCCGGTGGAGACGGGAGCATTTCTACAACAACCCTCTACTTCAACGCCAGGCGCGTGACCTGGTTGCCTTCGCCGTCGCCGCCGTAGACCCGGCCCTGGGACGCGTTGATGAGGATGGCGTACGCATTTTCTTAAGCGGCAGTTGACAGACCGGCGAAGCGGACTAAAATCTAGCTAGCAGCGCCCAGCGAGTGAGGAGGATCCGCCCATGGCCGCGCGAGCTTTTGGTCGATCTATTGTGGTCAGGCCTCTGACCGGCCAGGGCTTGGTGGAAGTTTTCGAAGCGCGCGATCCCCAACTTGAGCGCCGCGTCGCCGTTAAGGTTATTCATCGCCCCGCCTTCCCCGACACCGAGTTTGATGAACGTTTTCGCCATGAGGCCAGGTTGATCGCCGCGCTCCGTCACTCGCACATCGTGCAGGTCTACGACTTCGGCGTGGCGGACGGCCTGCTCTATATGGTGATGGAATACCTGGAAGGCGGGACATTTGCCGAGCGCCTGGCCGAGCACGCCGCACGCGGCGAGCGGATGGCCCTGCCCGAGGCGGTGCACATCTTCGAGCCGCTGGCAGATGCCCTTGACGCGGCCCACGGGCAAGGGATCGTGCACGGCGCGCTTTCGCCGGCCAACATTCTCTTCACTGCGCGTGGCCAGCCGGTGCTCATCGACTTTGGCATCGCGCAGACCCTGGGGCAGCTCTCGCTAACCAACCTGACCGGCATCGGCGGCGCCCCCGCCTATGTCTCGCCGGAGCAGGCCAGCGGCAAGCCCCTGGATGCGCGTAGCGACGTCTACTCGCTTGGCGCCGCCTTCTACACGCTCGCCACGGGGCGGTGGCCCTACGTGGGCGACGACGTCCTCGTGGCCCGCCTCGAGCGCGACCCCGACGATCCACGCCCCTACGCGCCGTTTCTGAAGGAAGAAGAGATCGCCATTCTCATGAAGTCGCTCGCGCGCCACCGGCCGGACCGCTACCCGGACGGCGGCGAGCTGCTCGCTGCGCTTCTCGCGCTCGAAGCGTAGGGCGAGGCGCCCGATGCGGATCGCGGTCGTGCCCGGCGACGGGATCGGCGTCGAGACGACGCGGGAGGCGCTGAAGGTGCTTCACGCGTGCGGAGGCGCGGATA
>Ga0209746_1001045_pt1 | contig 13629 bp, 6 predicted proteins | sample BarGraNGADG00211_3_FD_184496 | JGI IMG/M metagenome (GOLD analysis project Ga0209746, IMG submission 184496) | Arctic peat soil microbial communities from Barrow, Alaska - Barrow Graham LP Ref core NGADG0011-211 (SPAdes) (version 2) | ecosystem: Environmental > Terrestrial > Soil > Wetlands >...
AGCGTGTCAATACTGAAGCTGTGCGCCTCCAAGCCCGTGGCGGCCCGCCATTCGAGCAGGTCGTTTTGCCGCCCCAGCCAGCGACCGACCGTGGCCCCGGCCGTGGTCACGATATTGTTGTTATCGCTGACAATCAGGTCCGGCCAATTCCGGATTTCGATCGCGGTCTTGCCGGTGCCCGTCGCCCAGATAATATTGTTGCGGTTGGTGAACCACTTGGTGCCAAAACAGCAATATCCGAGCGACAAGCCATTGCCGCCATACAAGGTGTTGTTCTCAAGCAACGTTGCGCATCCGGTGCCATCCACATACACATTCCACGAACTATTGCCATATATCAGGTTGTTGCGGATCTCCTCCCCACCGCCCCCGCCTTGGATGCCGTTCCCGCCATTTGAATAAACCACGTTGCGTTTGGCGCTGGCACCCGACGCCACCACGAGGCCGTTGCCACCGTAATAGCCGAGGCCGTTGAGGAAGACACGATTCTCAATGGCTTCGGAGAGATTGGCCGCGCCACCCTCGAGATAAAGGCCGTCAGAAATGTTGCTGAACACCGTGTTGCCTTTGCAGGTGACGAGAGTGGTGCCGTAGATGCCGCGGCTGCTGTTTTGGAAGACTTGGTTGCCTTCCACCAACAAAGGTCCGCCCCAGACTCGGATGGCCTCGTTTGCAGTCGTCCGATAGACGCGGTTGCTGCGGATGACACCGTAACCACCGCCAAGAATGCCGTTGTAATAGTTGTCGTGAATGTCGCAATTGGCGATCATCAGATTGGTGGCGTAGTTAAAATAGACCGTGTAGTGAAAGTTGGTGGCCAATTCGCAACCCAGCACCTGCACGCCGTCGCACAAATCCGAGCCGGTGCCCTCGATGTGAATGGCGTCATAGCTGCGCGTGAACTTGAGATTTTCGAGACTAATGTTGTCCGCACTCGACACTAGGAAAGCATTCTGCTGATTGTCCACCCGGTCAAACCACGAGCCGGCCGGATGCGTGCTGCCGATGAAACGAATCTTGCCGGCCACGGAGCCGGAATCCATGAATTGCACTGCGGAATCCAGCGTCCACCAGCCGGTGTCAATCCACACGCGATCGCCCCCGATGAGCTTGTAGTCGCGGAACAAACCCTTCAGCGTCGCCTTGGGCGCGGCGGGCGCGAGGCCGGAATTGCTGTCGTTCCCGGTCGCCGTGCAATACACATCGTTGGTCGGATTGGCGTCGTTGACATAGAAATTCACCGGCGCGTTCGCGATGATGGCAACCGGCCCGACGACGCTGGCCGCGCCGTTGGTATTGCCGACAAGCCGCACGGCGTAATTCGTTCCAGGCGTCAGGCTGGAGGTGTCCCAATCAAGCGAATTTTGATCGTAGGCCATTGAATTCAGGCCCGCAGCGGTGGTCCAGTTCGTGCCGCCGTTGGTGGAATAATCGAGGCGCAATGTTTCGCCTGCCGCCCACGGCCCGCGCGTGATCCAGAAGACTGTTTTCACGCCGCGCAGCGAATTGCCCGCCGCGATGTTCAAAATCGAAATGCCTGCCACACCCGGCGAAAGCGACGCATCTGCCGTGCCCCCGAAGGCACCCACATCCTGCCGCCCGCCGTTGGGTGCCACCTCATCACCCACCGGTGCAGAAGCGGGACCAGCATCCACGCATGGGCTGGTTTGGGCATCGGGCGTAAACGCCGACGCCGCCGTGGCGGTGAAGGCCGCCCCTCGGTAACTGCCGACCACGCTCATGAGGTGGAAGTTATCGTCCCAACCATTGGTGCCTCCAAGGACGCCATCAGCGCCAGCGGGATTCACAAACAGGGGGTCTGCGGAGAAACTATGGCTATCCAGCTTCACGAAATACTGCCAATCCAGCAGGGTGGATTGCTTGCCCAGCCAGTGACCGACAGCAGCGCCGTCCGTGGTGTAATAGTTATTGTTATCGCTGACAATCAGGTCCGGCCAATTCCGGATTTCGATGGCCACCTTGTTGGTGCCCGCGGCCTGGATAATATTGTTACGGTTGGTGAACCACTTGGCGCCGTAGCAGCAATACCCGAGCGACAAACCGTTGCCGCCATACAACGTATTGTTCTCGAAGATGGTGGCGCACCCGGTGCCGTCCACATACACATTCCACGAACCGTTGCCATACACCAGGTTGTTGCGGATCTCCTCCCCGCTTCCCCCGCCTTGGATGCCGTTACCGCCGTTGGAGAATACCACGTTCCGCCGCGCCTTGCTGCCGCTATCCAGGTAGATGCCGGTCCCGCCGTTGCCGAACACGCGGTTGAATGTCACCTCGTTGGCACCGCTGGAGACGGAGATGCCCTCGGAAGTGTTGTTATAGACCAGGTTGTTCGTGACTGTGAGCTGGGTCCACCCCCAAATGCCGCGGTAATTCTTCCAGACCGTATTGCCCGACACCTGGAAGTTACCGCTCACCATCAGTCCGCCCTCATAGGCATTGCTGAAGCAAAGGTTGCCACTCACGGTGCCAGAGGAGTCTGCATAAATACCGGCATAACCGTTATTGTTGAAAATATTGCTGACGATGGTGACTTGAACGGCCGCCCCGAGGCTCGCGCCACGATTGCCGTTGTGATGCATCGAGGACGCGCTGATGACCAGGTTTGAGGTATAGCTGAAGTTAAAGCCGTGGGTGCCGTTGGTCATCGTTTCGCAGTTATAGATTTCCACACCCCGCAAATAGTTCGCGGTGGTGCCATCGCCGGACAAGCCGTAGCGGCCACCGGTGAATTTCAAACCGTTGAACTGGACATACTCCGCGCCCTGCAAATAGAAGACGTCGTAGCCGGTGTTCTGCCGGTTCAGCACGGTGCCGTTGGTGGTGCCTTGAATGAGGATCGGACTGCCCGCCGTGCCGACGTCATTTGTGGTCATCACGATGGTCGCCGCGAGCAGGTAATTGCCGGAGTCCACCTTGATCGTGTCACCGCCGCTGACAACGTAGGTGTCGAGGATTGCTTGCACGGAATCCTTGGGCGTGGCCGCCGTGAGACCGTCGTTCGCAGCGTTGCCCACTGCGGAGCAGAACACATCATTAAGCGTGTTGGTGTCGTTGACGTAGTAGATGCGCGGGCCGGAGGCGGAGATTTCAAACGCCGCGTCCGCCACGTCCATCGCGGTGCCATCCGTCTTGCCGACGCGCACGAGGTAATTGTTGCCAGGCGTCAGGCCGGTGGTGTTCCAGTCGTAGCGGCCCAGCGCGTAATCCACCGAGGCCGCGATGGTGCTCCAGTTCGCGCCGCCGTCGGCGGAGAATTCGAGTTTCACCATGTCGCCGCCCGCCCACGGCCCGCGCGTGAGCCAGATGATGCTGCGGGTGCCAAACCATTTCGCGCCGGGCAGCGGCTCGACGAGGAGTGTGAACCGCGAGGCCGGCGAATGTGAGGCGTCGGGCGAGTTACCGAACGCGCCGAGGTCAATGCGCCCGCCATTGGGTGACGGCTCCTGCGCATAGCCCGCCGCAGGATCACCCGCGTCAATGCAGAAGCTTACGTCGGCGTCGGCGACGAACGAGCCGCCGCCCGGCGCGGTGAAGGGCGCGCCGCGATAGCTGCCCGCCGTGCTGCGGAGGTGGAAGTTGGTCACGCCATCCACGAAGCGCGGATCAATCGAAATGCTGTGCGTGTCGAGCAACGAAACTTGCTGCCAGGAAGCCAGCGTGGTGCGCGGTCCAAGCCAGTTGCCCGCCACCGCGCCGTCGGTGACGTAGATGTAGTTGTAGTCGCTGGTCACGCTGCCGGACGGATTCGCGACATAGATGGCCGTCATGCCCGCGCCGCGCGTCCAAATGATGTTGTTGCCGACCGTAACCCCCGTATCGGCCACGTAAACGCCGTTGCTGCCGACGAGTGTGTTGTTCTTGCCGACGGCATTCCAGGGCAGGACGAGGTTCCAGTAGCTGGCGCTGGCCCCGTTGCGGATCAAAAGATTGTTGGTGGCAATCATGCCCCCCCAGCCGTTAATGCCGTGACCCTTGTTGTCGCTGACGGTGTTCTTGGTGACGTGCGTGGCATATTCCGAAACGATGCCGTCGCCGGAGTTGGAATAAACGAGGTTGCCGATCAGGCCGTAGCAACGGTTGCCGACCAGGCCGATGCCACCGTTGGCGTAAGAAGTATTGCCGATAGCTTGGGCGTCACCGCCGTAGTAGCCGCCGCCAACCCACAGGCCCGCGCCGCTGTTGTGGTGAACTAGATTGGAGGAAACCACCAGCGTCATCAGGTCATTCCGGCCCGCGGTGAGGCCCCAGGAGTTGTTGCTGGCGCATTGATTCGCCGAGACGAGTCCGTAGCCGCCGAAGCCCAGGCCGCTGCCGCTGTTCCACCCGGCGAAGTTGTTCGTCACAATGGAATCATTCGCGCTCAGGCTGAAGCCGTCGCCGCCATTGCGCCAACTTGCGCAGTTCTTCACCAACAACGTGGTGCAGGTGCTCACGATCATGCCGTAGGAACTATTGCTGTAGCTCTGGCAGTCCGTGATCGTGATGCCGACGGAGGGATTCAAGCCCGTGCCCGCCACGCGCAAGCCCGCCGCGCCGCGCGTGAAATTCAGCCGCTCGAACCGGACGTAGCTCACGCCGTCAAATAGGAATGTGTCGTCCGCCTGATCGAGCCGGTCGAAAATCGCCGCGCCACTGGTGCTGCCGCGGATGACGAGCGGGGAGCCGGAGGAGCCGCTGTTCTGTTGGTTCAAATAGACCGTGCGGCCGACATCGAACACGCCCGTGTCCATGCGGATTTCGTCGCCCGCGCCGATGGCGGGATACTTTTCAATCACCGACTGGAACGCATCGAGCGGTGCGGCGGCGGTGAGGCCGGAATTTGTCCGTGCTCCGGCGGCGCTGCACCAAGTGTCGTTGACCGTGCTGCTGTCGTTCATGTAAATCGTCTTGGCACCGGGGCCTTGAACCTCAAACACTGCGTCGGCGGTGTCGGTGATCGTTGGCTGCCCCAGACACGTCACGCGGACGAGATAGTTGACGCCCGGCGCGAGTCCCGAAATATCCCAGCCGTAATAGCCATTGGCACTGTTGAGCGCGCCCGCACTCGCCGCCGTTGTCCAAGTGCTGCCGCCGTTCGCGGAGTATTCAATCGTCACCATATCGTTGGTAGCCCACGGCCCGGTGGCCGCCCAGCGCACGACGCCGCGACGGAAAAGAATTTCCCCGCCGTTCGGCGCGAGCAACCGCAGCACGCGCTGGCTGCCGGAAGTGTCGGCCTGCGCCGTGCCGCCGAGATGCCCCAGATTGATTCGGCTGCCGTTGGGGGCCGGTTCCGCCGCGAAGTTCGAGGCCGGATCACCTGCGTCGAGCGCCGGACTGTTCGCGGCCAGATGAAAATTATCATCCGCACCGAAGTTTCCACCGAGTTGATTGTCCGCGCCGTCTGGATCGGCGAACAGCGGGTCAACATCCAGCGAGTGCCGTTCCATGGTGGAATAATTCTGCAACGCCGCCAGCGAGTAGCGCGGGCCTTTCCAATTCCACAACGCCGCGCCGTTGGTGATGAAATAGTCGTTGTAGTCCGCCAACCAACTCGTGCCAATAGTGTCGAATTGGATGCAAGTCTGCGCCGAACCGGAGGACGAAAGGATGTTGTTCGCCACGCGGATGCTGTTGTGCGTGCCGGTCAGGCGGAGATTTACCGTGGTGTTGCGATAGAAAGTATTGTTCTCCACCGTGGACGACGGCGAGTTGAGCAAAGTCATTCCCGTGCCGGTGTTGGTGTAAATCAGATTCCCCAAGGCGTTAATCGCCCCGCTCTCCGCATAGACGCCGTAGCCGTTGTTGGAATAAATGCGATTGCCCGTCAACGTCAGTGACGGCGAATAATAGCCCCGCACGCCGCCCGCGTTGAGGTAAATGGTGTGATTCACCACCGACGCCGAACTGCACGACTGGAGATAGACACCTTCCTGGCCATTGTTCGCAATGAGGTTGTCTTGCAATACCGGCGTGGCGCAGGAATAAATGCGGATGCCCTGGCCGGAGTTGTTCGTAACGATATTGGCCGTGATCTGCGCGGCATTGCAATTGTAGGCGAGATCAATGCCGTGGCCGGGGTGTTTGTAAATGCGGTTCCCGGTGAGGACGAGCGTCGGGCTGGACGACGCCACCACGCCCCGGTCTCCGTTGTCATGAACCACGCAGTTCTGAACCCGGTTGTCCGAGCCGCCGGAGATGACGATGCCATTGCCTGCGCTGCCAATATCGCAGTTCAGCACCTCGATATGCTGGCTCTCCTCCACGCGCACCCCTTGCGCGCCACCCCGAAACGCGAGGCCATCAAGACGCACATACGCGGCGCTGAGGCACTGAACACCGTAGCCGCCGCCACCGTAAATGAAGGTCTTGGCACTTCCCGCGCCCATGATCGTGACCATGCCACCGATCTGGCTCCCGCTGTCGGCCGGGCCGACGACTGGCGTGGTGGCGTTGGTAAAATTCCCGGAATCTATGAACACCGTATCGCCTGGAACCAAAACGTAGGTGGCCAGCACATCAGCCAGCGAGGCTTTTGGGGCATTGGGCGAAGTGCCGCTGTTGGCCAGCGCGCCTGGGACGGAACAAAACACGTCCCCATTCGTGCTGGCATCGTTGACGTAATAGCTGGTGGCCGCTGCCGTGGTTGCTTGAATGGTTAGAATCAGGGAACAGAGGTGTTGTATTTTCATGATTAAAATCGGGGGAAACCCCACGCTTGATTCACTCACGAATTGAAAAAACTGTCAATCCACCGAAATTGCCTTCGGGCTGGCTAATTAAGGGGCATCCTGGCTTCTTGTCCTGGCTGGAAGAAATGCTTTTCAACCGCACAAAGTTCGCAGCGACTCGTTTGCCCCGGCATGTTTACGTTTTGGAAACGTCGTGCTGGTCGTTCTGCGCGGCTGGAAATGGCTGGTTTTTCGCGCAACCTCGCCAAAAACATCGGAATTCTCCGGCGGCAGCACCGCCGCTCCTGTTGACTGGGCTGGGACTTTCAAGCTTGGCGGCTTCAGGCCGCTAGAATAAATAGACAGTAACCATTTATTTTTTTCGACATCTGAAGTGTATCTGTTATCTGACTGGAAATTCACCATGAAAAATGATCGCATCCTGTCTGTCGCGTCGGTTGCGGCGGTTCTTTTTTTGACCGGCTTTCAACTGTTGGCGCAAGCACCCGATGTGGGCCAACCGCTCGTCACGGCGCAGCTTTCATCGGAAATCAAACCGCTGCCCGTCCTCGCCGCGATGCAACGTGTCGCCGACTGGCAGCTCGCGCATCCATCGGCGCATAAACCGACCGACTGGACACAAGCTGCGGGCGACGCAGGACTCATGGCGCTGGTCGGAATTTCCGGCGACGCCAAATACCGCGACGCGATGCGCGCGATGGGCGAGACGAACGATTGGAAAACCGGCGCGCGGCTTTACGATGCGGACGACCACTGCGTCGGGCAGACCTACGCGGAACTTTATTTTCTCTACCGCGAGAACAAAATGATCGCGCCGCTGCGTGAAAAATTTGACGCCATTCTCGCTAAGCCGACCGCAGTGCAGAGCCTCGAATACACCAGGCCGCAGAGCAAGGCGCGCGAAAATTGGTCGTGGTGCGACTCGCTGTTCATGGCACCGCCGGCGTGGGTGCGCCTTTACGCCGCGACGGGTGACGAACGTTATCTGGATTTTGCCGTGAAGAACTGGTGGCGCACGACGGATTATCTTTATGACCAGGACGAGCATCTCTTTTTCCGCGACAGCACGTTTTTCAAAAAGCAGGAAGCCAACGGCAAAAAAGTTTTCTGGAGCCGTGGCAACGGCTGGGTGATGGGCGGCCTGGTCCGCGTGCTGCAATACCTGCCGATGAATCATCCCGACCGTCCGCGTTTTGAAAAGCTGTTCAAAGACATGTCGGAAAAAATCCTGACGTGCCAGCAGCCGGACGGACTCTGGCGCGCGAGCCTGCTCGACCCGGAAAGTTATCCGCTCAAGGAAACCAGCGGCTCCGGTTTTTACACCTACGCGTTTGCGTGGGGCGTGAACCAGGGCCTGCTCGACCGCGCGAAGTTTGAACCGGCCATCCGCAAGGCGTGGACGGCGCTCGTCGGCTGCGTGGAGGCCGATGGCAAACTGACGCACGTCCAGCCGGTCGGCAGCGACCCGAAAACCTTTGCGGACGACTCGACCGCGCCCTACGGCACCGGCGCGTTCCTGCTCGCGGGCAGTGAGGTTTATCGAATGGCGGTTTTGGAAAATTGGAAACCAATTACAATTAAAGTAGGCAATCCATCTATTTTTCATCGCAATTCTGAAACTGTCGAACTCGATGCAAGATCTTTAGTGAAGAAATTTGCCCAAATGAATCAAATGCCGTTCGATAATAAAGGGTTTAATCAGGTAGTAATGGATGGGCTTTCTTCACGCATTTTTGATTCACAATTTTATTTTACTGATGACGAACAGGGGCATGAGCTTTTCCAAGTTGACCTCGCGCCGGGCGAGACGCGGACGTATTACATTTTGGACGCTTCCGCTCTGGCCGCCGTGCCGCCGCCCATCGTGAAGACGATGGCGCGGTTCGTGCCTGAACGCTTCGACGATTTTGCGTGGGAGAGCGACCGCATCGCGCACCGCATTTACGGCCAGGCGCTCATCAAGGCCGAAGGCACCATCAGCAGCGGCGCGGACGTGTGGATCAAAAAGGATCGCGGCCTCATCGTGGACACGATGTATGCCACGAAGCATTACCACGAGGACAACGGCAGCGAGATGGACGATTATCGCGTCGGCAAAAGCTGCGGCGACGGCGGCACGGGCATCTGGGACGGGAAAAAACTTTACGCGGCGATCAATTATCGCAATTGGAAACTCATCACGAGCGGCCCGATCCGTTCGGAATTTGAAGTGACTTACGATGAATGGGACGCGGGCAACGGACGAAAAGTTTCCGAGACGAAACGCATCAGCATTGATGCCGGTTCGTGGTTGAGCAAAGCGCAAAGCACCTTCGCCAGCGAAGACAAATCGCCGCTGACGGTCGGTGTCGGTCTGGCCGAACGCGCGTGCGGCACGAATGGCGTGGAACTGATTTCGCAGGATCAAACCGAAGGCTGGCTGGCTTACTGGCAGCCGGAGGACAAACCGAAAGGCACCATGGGCGTGGCGATTATTTTGCCGAAAGGCGAAGTGAAGGAATTCACGAATGACGCGCCAGATATGCCCGATTCCGCGATCCACGCCGAAGTGCCGCAGCCGACGCATGAAGGTTTTCCGCCCATCCGCAATCTGCTCGCAATTTCGCAGGCGCAAGTCGGCCAGCCGTTCACTTATTACTTCGGCGCGTGCTGGGATCGCAGCGGTGATTTCACGAACCAAGTCCAGTGGGAAAACTACGTCAAGCGCTTCGCCGAACGCCGCGACCAGCCGCTGCAAGTGACGGTGGGGAATTGATTAAAATTTTTGTAGCAGCGGACGTGAGTCCGCTCAAATCAATTAGAGCCGACTCACGTCGGCTGCTACGATTTTTTCGCCTGCGCAATGACCTTCATCGCTTCCGCCGTGAGCGCGGTGATTTTACTCCACGCTTTTTCCGCGACGAGTTTGCGCCCGGCCATCCACGAACCGCCAATTGCCGCGACTTGCGGAACCGCCAGATAATTCGGCAGCGTCGCCGCCGTGATGCCGCCGGTCGGAATAAATTTTACGCCCGTGTGGCCGAACGGGCCGCTCAATGCCTTCAACGCATTCACGCCGCCAAAAGTTTCCGCCGGGAAAAATTTCAGGTTCTTCCAGCCGAGTTCCAGCGCGCGCATGACTTCCGTTGGGGTGATGACGCCGGGGAACAGCGGCAATTTATTTTCATGCGCGGCTTTGGAAACGGCTTCGCTCAAGCCGGGCGACACACCGAACTGCGCGCCCGCGTCCATGGCCTGTTTCACCTGGTCAGCCGTGAGCAGCGTGCCCGCGCCGACGAACGCGTTGGGCAGCGCGTTGCGGATGCGCGCGATGGCGTCGGCCGCGCCAGCGGTGCGGAAGGTGACTTCGATGGTGTTCAATCCGCCCGCGAGGAGCGCCTCGGTGAGCGGCACGGCGTCGGCGGCGTTGTCAATGATCGCGACGCAGATGAGCCGTTGTTTGAGAAAAGATTCGGTGTTCATAAAATGATGCGTTGATGTTACAAAAATTTTCGCGCGAGTGAACTGGAAATTGTTTTATCTTCTTAATCCTAATCATCATCGTAATCGTAATCTGTCCGTTTCGATTACGAATAAGAGCAAGATTACGATTAAGATTCGAGCATTGCCCGACCGTTGACGATAGTATATTTGAAATGCCATGAAAATATCCGTCGAACACATCGCCATTCCCGCCGCCGATCCCGTCGCGCTTAAAAATTGGTATGAGCGCGTGCTGGGCGCGAGGCCGGTCTGGGACAATGGCCAGAATCCGCCGACATGCTTGATTTCACTGGGCAATGTCTGGTTTGAAATTTATGCGGCGGACCCTTCACTGGAAGCAACGCGTAACAACAAGCTCGCCGGCTTCCGCCACCTCGCGCTGCGCGTGGATTCGCTCGACGCGGCGAAGGCGGAACTGGAAAAGCGCGGCGTGAAGTTCACTGAAGAAGCCAGACCGGCGGCGGGCGGCGGCAAAGTTTTGTTCTTCGCGGACGGCGAGGGGAATCTGCTGCACTTCGTCGAGCGCCCGGCGGATTCGACGCTCGGGAAATAATTTATTTTTTCGGCGCGCGGACGACGAGGATGGGGATGGAAGTTTTGTGGCGCACCTGCGTGATGGTGCTGCCGTGAAAAATATCGCCGAACAAACGGTGTCCGTGTCCGGCCATCGCGATAAAATCGCAGCCTTCACCTTAGGCGGTCTTCAAAATTTCCGTCGGCGGATTGCCCAGCGCGAGTTTGGTTTCAACGGAAAGTTTTTTCCCGCGCAACCGGGCCGCGATTTTTTCCAGATAGTCGCGGTCGTCCCTCATCTCCTCGGATTCAGCGAGTTTCAACTGGTCGAAACAGCGCGCGGCAAAACCATCGGCGACGTGGAGCAGCAGGATTTCAGAGCTGAAGCGCTGCGCGAGTTCCTCGACTTGCGGCAGGATGCTTTCATCCGCCGGGCTGTTGTCGAGGGCGATGAGGATTTTGCGATACATAATTTCACTGCGCCGACGCAGGCAATCCGAGGTGCGCGTAAAATGCTTTCTGGAGGGCCGCAGGCATGAAGGTATCAAAGAGCAGTTTCACGTTGAGGACAATGATAATCGCGGCGGTCGTCCAGCCGAGGATTTTGATCCAAAGCGGATTCACGAATTCGCCCATCTTGGATTTTTCGCCGGTGAAGCGCAGCAACGGCCAGACGGCGAAGCCGAGTTGCATGGAGAGGACGACCTGGCTGGCGACGAGGAGTTGCGTGGTTTTGCTCTCGCCAAAAAAACCGATGACACACACGGCGGGAATGATCGCCAGTGCCCGCGTGATCAAACGGCGGAGCCACGGGCGCAGTCGGACGTTGATGAATCCTTCCATGACAATCTGTCCGGCCAGCGTGCCGGTGAGCGTGGAATTTTGTCCTGAAGCCAGCAACGCCACGGCAAATAAAATGCTGGCCACGCCCAGGCCGAGCAGGGGGCCGAGCAATTTATAGGCGTCCTGAATCGCTGCCACATCCTGATGGCCGGACCAGTGAAACGCGGCGGCGGCGAGCACAAGAATCGCACCGTTGATGAACAGCGCGAACATGAGCGCCACCGTCGAATCAATCGTGGCGAACTTGATGGCCTCGCGTTTGCCGGCGGCGTTTTGTTCGTATTTGCGCGTCTGGGCGATGGATGAGTGGAGGTAAAGATTATGCGGCATCACGGTCGCGCCGATGATGCCGATGCTGATGTAGAGCATTCCCTGATTCTTTAAAATTTCAGCATGTGGAATGAATCCCAGCGCGACCGCGCCCCAATGCGGTCTGGAAAAAAACAGTTCCGCCGCAAAACATCCGCCGATGGTCGCAATCAACGTGATGACCAGCGCTTCGAGGTAACGGAAACCTTTGTTCTGCAAATACAGCACGGCGAGCACGTCCGCCGCCGTGATGACACAACCCCACACGAGCGGGATGCCGAAGAGCAGTTGCAAGGCGATGGCCGAGCCGATGACTTCCGCCAGGTCACACGCGGTGATGGCGATTTCGCAGAGGATCCACAGAAACCAGACGGTCGGTTTTGAGTAATGATCGCGGCAGGCCTGCGCGAGATCGCGGCCGGTGGCGATGCCCAACTTGAGGGAAAGATGCTGGAGCAAAATCGCCATCAGATTGGAAATCATGATGACGGACAACAGCATGTAGCCGAACTGCGCGCCGCCCGCAAGGTCGGTCGCCCAGTTGCCAGGATCCATGTAGCCGACGGCCACGAGAAATCCCGGGCCGGAGAACGCCAGCAGCTTCCGCCAAAACGACGCGGTCGTTGGCACGATGATGCTGCGGTTGATCTCCGGCAGGGAAACTTGCGCCGACGTTTTGCGCCAGCCGGATTCGGGCGCGGGTTCGGAAGGATGTTGGGGATCCACCATTAATGCAGCTTTAGTTACAAATTTATGGCCGGCGTGTCAACCCGAATGTAGCCTGGGTTACAAAATAAGTCCTAGACTAAAAAATCAAGGTGGGCTTCACTGGGTAAAATTATGCCGCGTTCCCTCCGCAAACCATCGGCCGCTGTGCGCCCGCCCGGCGTGCGCCCGTCGGCGCAACAGGCTGAAAACTTGCGCCGTTCCCGGTGTGACCGCGCGGTGGAAACCGCGCAGGATTACGTCGAGGCGATTGCCGATTTGTCCGTCTCGCTGGGCGAGGCGCGGGTGGTGGACCTGGCGCGGCGGCTGGGCGTGACCCATGTGACGGTCAACCGCACGCTGGCCCGGCTGCAGTCGTCCGGCTATGTGAACACCAAGCCTTACCGCGCCATTTTTCTCACCGATGCCGGGCGCAAACTGGCGGCGGAATGCAAACAACGGCACGAGGCGGTGGCGGCTTTTCTGCGGTCGCTGGGCGTTCCCGGAAAAGTGGCGGAGCTGGATGCCGAAGGGATTGAACATCATGTCAGCCCCGAAACGCTGGCGGCCTTTGAACGATTTTTGAAAAAACACTGATGAAACCGCTAGACGTTCAAACCATCGGTCATGAACTGGCCAGCGCCACGACCCAGAGCAGCCCGTATTTGAACTGCGCACCGCCGGCGAGATCCGTGCCCCAGTTGCCGGGATCCATGTAGCCGACACTGATGAGGATCGCCGGGCCGGAGAACGTCAGTCATTGCCGCCAGAAGCCGGCCTTGGAATGCGGCACGGATACGGTGCTGTAGGATTCCGGCAGACTGTGCCCTTCGCCATCGGCGTCAGGCTTGGAACTGGTCTCTTCAGTCTTCAACGAAAATCAGGTTAGCGGCTGTGGCTGGCGAGTCAATGAAATCGGAATGTGTGGACGGGAATCTGGCGAATGAGGATGCCGATCACCAACTGGTCTTGGTGTTGGGATGTTTCTCGCGCCATTTTTTCAGGCGGGTGTGGACTTTCTTCATCTGCGCTTTCTTAAAATTACCGGAACGCTCCATCTGCCGGATGATTTTTTCGGCGG
>Ga0209746_1001046_pt1 | contig 13617 bp, 14 predicted proteins | sample BarGraNGADG00211_3_FD_184496 | JGI IMG/M metagenome (GOLD analysis project Ga0209746, IMG submission 184496) | Arctic peat soil microbial communities from Barrow, Alaska - Barrow Graham LP Ref core NGADG0011-211 (SPAdes) (version 2) | ecosystem: Environmental > Terrestrial > Soil > Wetlands >...
AATTATAGTTGAATAGATAATCTGTTTCGATACGGTTTAGATTGAGATTTACTTCTTCCAATGCTAAAGAATTTATATGTATCTTATGATTGAATAGATCTTTAAATGCAATGTTTACCTTGACCTCTCCAGCGTATAATAAAGTGTCCTTTTTAGTATCTTCCAGAAAAAGACCTTCAATAACTACTGATTTGGGAAATGAGATGCTGATTCTTTTTAAGTCGACCCGAGTATGGGTTTTGTTGCTGATGAAAGAAGTGGCATAATTAGAGAGCTTTGTTTGAATCGCAGGAATTTGGATAAGTATAGAAATAATAATGAATATAAGCACAAAGCTTATAACCACCCACAAGATAGCTTTTAAAGTTTTTTTTAAAAAAGAAACCACTTTATTCATTTTTTAAAAAGAACCATAAAAACAGTGAATGGATACACCGGATATTTTTAAAATTATTCATTTGTCTCATAAAGACGAAGCCTGTTCCTGAGTGCAATATTTTCTTCTTGCATAGCGCTGATCCGCTGCAGCAAATGGTTGATGGTCTCAATACCTTCCACGTTAATATCCAACTCATAATAGAAGCGAACAAATTTCTCTAAACGATCCAGCTGGTTGGCATTAATAAATCCGGTTTGTTTTATAGTAGCAATATCTATCAGTCCGGTTTGTCTTAATGAACTGATAAATGAAATCTCAATGTTATGGATGGCGCAGAACTCATCAACAGCTATTAAATATTCTGTTTGCATGGATTATGTTTTAAAAATTACGATTTAGATAATTCGGTAAATAATTCTTTTTGTTTATCCGTTAAATTTGTTGGGATTTTAATGGCATAGGTTACATATAAATCGCCAAATCCTTCATTTTTATAAACAGGGAAACCCTTCCCCTTTAATTTTATTTTACTTCCATTTTGCGTTTCAGGCTTTACTTTCAGTTTTACTTTTCCGTTTAAGGTATCTATTGTGATTTCACCTCCCAGCATGGCTGTGTATAACTCTAAATCTACTGTAGTATATAAATTTGTTCCCAAACGTTTAATTTTGGGGTGATTGGCTACTGAAAATGTAATATACAAATCGCCCCCCGGACCACCATTTTTCCCCGGTCCACCATGTCCTGGAATTTTAATTGTTTGTCCGTTTTCAATTCCGGCTGGGATCGTGATCCGAATATTGTTCCCGTTTACCGTTAATGTTTGTTTGTGGGTTTTATAAGCATCGATGAGGTCGAGATGCAATTCCGCATTATAATCTTCTCCCCTGTATTTCACTTGCCTGCTCCTGCCCGCACCTGCAGATCCGCCAAAGATGGATTCAAAAAAGTCGGAAAAGTCCCCTTCGGATTGTGCCCCTGAATACCTTGCCCCACGATAATCTGACGATTGTTCCTGATACTGTTTTGCTTTATCAAACTCTTCAGCATGTTTCCAATCCTTTCCGTATTGATCGTATTTCTTGCGTTTTCCGGGATCGCTCAAAACTTCATTTGCTTCATTGATTTGTTGAAAATTCTTTTTCGCATCTTTATCATTCGGATGTAAATCGGGATGATGCTTTCTGGCTAATTTCCGGTAGGCATTTTTGATGTCCTTTTGCGTTGCCGTTTTGTCAATCCCTAATATTTTATAATAGTCCAGGAAAATCATGTATTTGTCGAATTATATTAATCAGGCCTTATAAAGCGAATAACGAGTAAATCCATTGAGTTTCTAAAGTTCCAGGGCTTGGCATGGGGTTCATACCCGTGATTAATTTAAACTAGCTGTGTTTTTTAGTTGGAATGATGAAAAGCGGTATAGAAGTATGATGTAAAACTTCTTCCGTTACACTTCCCATGACTATATTTTCCAACCATCTCCTGCTGTGAGAGCCCATAACAATAATATCTGCATGCAAGTCTTTTGCGGTCTTTAATATAGAATCCGCAAAATCACCTTCTTTTACCTGGGTTTGAATGGTCTTATCACCAAGGTGGAGTTTTGATTTATCAAGAAAATGTTGAGCTGCATTTTTCAGTTCATCAACGCCAACTAATTGCATTGGGCCTATTTCCAGGGTGCCCGTAAATCCCATTATCGGAGAAAATTCTGTTGAAGAATAATACACCGGATCTGATATTACATGCATCAATATAACTTCAGCACCCATAGTTTTAGCTAATGAAAAACCTATTTCTGCTACTTTTTGTGCGGTTGGATCATAATCCAGCGCAATCAATACTTTTTTCATCTTAATCGTTTTCATGTTCATCATATGTAAAGTCCAGGAATGAGGTCTGTCGATTTCCGGCCATTCAGTTTATTTTTCCGCAAATTTGATCAGTTCTGCATTAAACTTAGGAGTTTCCTCCAGAAACAAGCTATGGCCGCTATTCTCAAATGCAACGATTTGTGAATTTGAGATTCCGGCCTTCATCTGTTCAGCCAGGTCGAATGAACATATTTTGTCTTTTTTACCATGCATAATCACTGTAGGAATTGTTATTTTCGTAAGATCACTTCTCAGGTCAGTATCACGCAAAGCGATTAAACATTGAGCCGTTGCATGAGAAGAAGCGCTTAAACAAATCCCATTGAGCCAACTGCCGATCCCTTCATTTAATGAAGTTTCGGTGGCGGAGAATATCTTTGCGAAATTGGATAAAAGCTTTGGACGATCCTTATAGTTCAATTCAATTAAGTCATCAACCGCCTTCTTTGGCAGGTTGTATGGGAAATCATTACGTTGTGTCCAAATCGGAGCTGCTGCTCCGCATAAAACCAGTTTGGAAACATGAGCTCCATTATCGGCTGATGCAAAACGAATCGCAATGGCTCCGCCCATGGAAAAGCCACCTAAAACAGCATCTTTTATATCCAGTTTACTTAAAACTTTTTTTATATCCGACGCATGTACATCGTAATTATATGCTCCGTAAGGTTTATCAGATTTGCCAAAACCTCTTAACGTAATACCAATTACGCGGAAATTTTTCTTTATCAGATCGTTGTATTGGTATTCATACATTTCATCACTTAATGGCCAACCGGGTATTAACACAACAGGTCTGCCTTCGCCTGCGTCTGTTATATGAAGGCGTACATTCGGTTCGACTTCAATATATTCTGCTCTGGCCATTCCAGGCATCGTTTTATCAATTATTTTTTCCATCGTTTTAAATATTAAATTGTTGTTGTTAGTTAATTCTGAAACTCTTCGTTTTTTTCAGTTGCAGAAGTTCGTTATGAAATTTGCTTAAACTTTTACTTTGCATGAGCCATTGTCTTTTCGTCAATGGTAACTCCCAATCCTTTTGCAACTGCCATTCCTAATTGACGATCGGCACGGAAGAAATGACACAACTGCCGGTTAATAATTTCATCCTTCTTTTCTCCGCAGATGCCGCTCATGGAACTTACAATGTTGCTTACCAGATTTTTTCTATCTTGCTTATTCATTGCGTCGCGATATAATATGCCTGGCTGTGTGAAGTGGTCGTTATCATTTTCGTTGCGGTCAAACCAATCGGCAATGTTTGATTCCAATTGCATTGCCGGTTCTTTGTAACTTTCGTCAACAACAATATCATCAAAACTATTCGGACGGTAATTCGGGTTTGCCCCACCATTATCACCAACCTGCATAAGCCCGTCACGCTGATAATTTGCGACCATGTAAGGACATTTGTTTACGGGAATCTGTTCATAGTTCACACCTAAACGATAACGTTGTGCATCAGGATAAGATAGTAAACGACCTTGCAGAACTTTATCAGGAGAATAACCAATACCGTCAACAACATGAGCCGGGTCAAATGCTGACTGCTCTACATCACGAAAATAATTTTCCGGAATTTCATTCAGTTCCATTATTCCCACGTCAATCAATGGAAAATCTTTGTGGAACCAAACTTTCGTGAGGTCAAATGGATTCCATTTAAATTTTTTTGCCTGTTTATCAGTCATCACCTGAATTTTCAAAGTCCATTTCGGGAAATTATTTTTCTCAATGGCTTCCACTAAATCACGTTGGGCATGGTCAAGGTCAATACCCTTCATTTCATTGGCTTCTTTTTCATTGAAATTTTTTATTCCCTGCATTGTTATGAAATGAAATTTTACCCAAATCCGTTCATCGTTTTTATTGATAAGAGAAAAAGTGTGGCTTCCAAAACCATGCATGTTTCGATATGAAAACGGAGTTCCTCGGTCGCTCATCAGTATTATTACCTGATGCAAACTTTCGGGATTCAAACTATAAAAATCCCACATCATGGTAGGGCTTTTGCAATTTGTTTTAGGGTCACGCTTTTGTGTGTGAATGAAATGAGAAAACTTTTTCGGGTCTTTAATAAAGAAAACAGGCGTATTGTTGCCTGCCAAATCCCAATTGCCGTCTTCGGTATAAAACTTAAGTGCAAAGCCACGAGGATCTCTTTCACTATCAGCACCTCCTTTTTCTCCTCCAACAATTGAGAAACGGGTAAACAATTTTGTTTGCTTTCCAATTTTAGAAAATATTTTTGCCTTGGTGTATTGGGTGATGTCATTCGTTACAGTGAAGGTGCCGAATGCACCCGTTCCTTTTGCATGAACTACTCTTTCAGGAATACGTTCACGATTGAAGTGAGCCATATCTTCATGCAGAAAATAGTCCTGCAACAGGATTGGTCCCCGGTTACCAATAGTCATAGAGTTGTCAAACTCGGAATAAGGTCTGCCGCTTGCAGTAGTTAGCTTTTTCTTTCCCATGTTATATTGATTTGTCTTATGAGTTTTTTATTCTCCTTTGTCCTCATCCAGATCGTTGTGATCATCTCCCCCTAAACTGTAATAGTTATTCTCCTCATCTTCACTTCCAACATTTTCCTGATTATCATCCAATTCTGAGCCGGGAACATCCAAGTTGCTGCCGGTTACATCTTCATTAAAATCTTTTTCGTTACTTTTTCCGACTTTATCATTTTCATTCGCTTCTTTCATCTTGGAAACATCCTCTGGATTTATGTTCTTCTCTTCTTTGTACTTATTATACACATCTTCGCTCGCAGGATATAACGGGTATCCCTGAAGATTGTCTTTCTCTTTATTGCCGGCCTTATGGCCAGACAACTTCTTTGTGTTGCCTTTTTCTTTCATGTGTATTAATAAATTTTCACAATACGATCAAAGGTCGTTAACTCCATTACGGAAAGTGTTACAGGATTTTAAAAATAAGTTACATAGTTCACACATTTTCGTGTGTTATGCTTCTTAATGATTGATGATGTATAGAAGGAACAAGTTAATCCTGTTACCTTTTTAATCGGTGAGAAAGATAAGACACGCGCAATGCATAGCCATTATCCCGGGCAGTAAGAAAAGAAAAGCACAAAACCGGTTATCGTAAAATCACCATTCCTTAAATTAAATATTGTTGAAGATACCTCTCAAAATATTCAGCGGCTGCGATATTGGACCGGTAAGCGATATACATATCCGGTCGGATAAGATAGCAACCACCATTCTCTATACCTAGTCTCTCATACAAATATTTTGTTTCTGATGTATAAGGAATGGTTTCAAATGACATGATGTCTTTATACCTTTCTGCAACCCTTATTATTTCATCAGGCGAAGTATGCTTTGAAAAAATGAAAAGGTGAAAGCATGTACCCTTTACTTTTTCATGAATATTTACCTCTTTGCCATCCTCATTATAATGGATATAGGGTAACCTGTCTCCAGGCCTGGGTGTGCCATGTAAAAAATCACCTTTCGACGCCCCACAAGATAAAATGCTTTTCCGGTAATGAATGCCAATCTGGGAAATTGACTTAAAAAACATCTGCCGAACAGCCCTTCGTTTTTCCACAAATGGAAATAAAATATTCAATAAACCCTTTAGCAAATACAAACGAAATAAATTCACAGCAATATTTTTACTGGTAACCAGCTTAAAAACAGTATCGGCGTAAGTTGCAAAACCCTTAGAAATGCCTAATCGTTCGGTAGAGTAAGTATCCAGAAGTTCCTGTTTTGCCTTATGTTTGATTACAAAAGCAAGTTTCCATGCCAGGTTATAGGCATCCTGCAAACCTGTATTCATTCCCTGTGCGCCAACGGGTGTATTAACATGTGCCGCATCACCTGCTAAGAAGCAGTTTCGAATACGGATTAACCCGGCATACTTCTGATGAGAATGAGATACTGAAAACCATTCATAGCCTTGAAATGTAATATCCATCTTTGTCCATAGGTGAAAATCCTTCTCAACATTATCAAATGTTATTGTTTCCAACCTTTCTATTTCTCTGGGAAGATTACTGTCAATCCTCCACCTGGAACCTTGCAGTGGGAAGAATCCTGCAATAGAAGAATTGGAAAAAGCGAAGCATATTTCACCGGCGTAACCATCAATTATTGCCTTACAATCAAGAATAAATAAGGGTTTTGGGTAAGTCTTGCCTTTAAAAGGAATATTCAGAATATTTCTGATTGTACTGTTAGCTCCATCGGCAGCAATTATATATTTTGATTTTATAGATTGTTCAGATTTATCAGATAAAATCACCACCGATGTTATTCCTTCTTTATCCTGTATAAAACTTGTAAACCGGATACTTCTTTCAACAGAATATCCACGTTCACCGATAAATTTTAATAACAATTTTTCTGTTTTTGATTGTTCAAGCATGAGAAGAAAAGGAAACTGAGAAAGGTTTCCTCCAATATCTTTTATAACCGTACTTGTAATTTTTTCCCCATTGTAAACTACATTTACTTTATCTGCAATAATTCCTCCCTTTAAAGCTTCCTCGGCAATCCCCATCTGTTCAAAGATCTCAAGGCTCCGCGCCTGCACAATCAGAGCTCCGGAACTTTTTGACGGGGACTCATTTTTATCAATTATCCTAAACGAAACCTGATGAATAGCTAACTGACATGCCATCATGAGTCCTGTTGGACCGGCACCAACAATCAGCACCTCTACTATTTTTTCAGATTTCTGCTGTTCCATAATTGTCTAAAAATTAAGACAATTGTTTTAAGCTGAAATAAAAACTACATGGAAAATTCCGAGAAATATCTTTTTATTTTTTAATTATACTGATTTTCCCATCACGTTCAATATATGCACATTTTATTTCATCTAATGATTCCACATTCCCTTGTAAACGAACTTCTTCTATCAAATCTTTGTCAGTGATAAAGAATCTCTTCATATTGTTTCTGATGATTCTTCCATCTTTATAAATTATTTTTGCATTCCCTTTAATCAAACCGCCGAATACATCATTATATACAGCAATCCAAGCAAATAAACGGTGAATAAAAACAATAACAGATGCTGCAATTACAGTTGCCAGGAATGGCGATGCCCCTATAACAGCCCTGCTTAAAACTGCTCCCAATAGTACACTTATTACGTTGTCGAAAGGAGAAAGCATCCCGAATGTTCGCCTACCAGAGAGCCGTATGAGTATCAATGCTATTAAAAATATTATGATTGCCCGGATTGCCATTTGTAAAGGATTTAGCTCTTTTCCCTCACCAATAAACTGATAAAACTCGTTCATTTTTTATAATTTTTATAACATATGTTTCTGAAAAAGATTTTTTAAACTATATGCAGGTAACTTGAATCAGAATATAACACACCACCAGGCAATACCAATATATCATAATCTGCAGACATTGCAATGTCAATTATGATGTTTTAGAAATTATTAAATAACGAAATGCCCATTTCCAGTTTATGGAATAATTTTGTATTTGTGCTTTTTGAAGTAGCGTATTTAATTCCCTCACCTTAAATGCACGCAATATGGAGACAGGTCCATCATTTTTTGATAATGCCGATCCATTGAACAAATGTGTTATAATTTGAACACCATAATACGCAAACCAATTACGGTGTAAATCATTAATAACAAAACCAGTTTTGGCGTAACGTTTTAAATAGCTGAATAATTCTGCTAATTCACCATCTTTCAAATGATGGCAAAACAAGGAGCAATGAATGATGTCAATGGTGTTACCGTTTTTTAAAAAATCCCGGTAATCACTCACAACACCGCTTATTTCAGAATAATCTTTACAATTATCATTCATATAATTAATCACATCGGCATTCTTATCCACACCGGTTAACTTCACTATATAACCCTTCGCTCTTGCCCAACCGGCAATTCGTTTCATCGTATCGCCACTGCCGCAGCCAAGATCAATAATGTGATATGTTTTATTTTTTTTAGTGACTAATTTTTTAATGCCGTTCATTGTAATGGAGTGACCGCCTAATGTTCGGTTGATGAAATCGAGTTCGCGTAAATTTTGAAATAATAATTCTTTCGGAATGTGAGGAGAATCCAATAATTCGGACTCGGTAGATCGATGTTTAAATTTATTCGGCATAAGTTAACACGGCGGTTTCAATACTTAATCCTGGACCAAAACCAATAGAGAATATGGTTTCATTTGGCTGGTGCTCAGCCTGCATTATTTCATTCAATACGAATAAAATGGTTGGTGACGACATATTTCCATATTCAGCCAGGACTTTGTATGAATATTGCAAATCGGTATCATTCAGTTGTAATTGTTTTTTAATCGTGTCCAATATTTGTTTACCGCCCGGATGAATGGCCCATTTATCAATGGCTGAAGGCGTAATATTTAATTTTTCTCCTACTTTCAAAACAATATCATTCACCTCATCTCCAATAAATTCAGGAACTCTGGCATCCAGGACCATTTCAAAATTAACAGGTGTAATATTCCATCCCATTAAATTCTTTCCTTTGCTAAGAAGCAATGAATAGAATCCATTTATCGCAATCACCGGCTGATTATTCTGTTTTGCAGCAGTATCAGATACAACAATGACAGCAGCGGCTCCATCACCAAAAATGGTGTTAGACAATAAATTATCGTGATTATTCTTTGGTTGAAAATGTAACGTACATAACTCCACACAAACAATTAATACTTTTGCATTTTCATCGGTTTTGGCAATCATATCGCCAAGTTTTAATGCCGGGAATGCTGCATTGCATCCCAAAAAATTAATTGAAGTATGAAAGATATCTTTGGGTAGGTTCAGTTGTTCTATTAATTCCGTATCGAGGCCGGGGGCATATAATCCGGTACAGGAAACCGTAATCAAATGTGTGATTTCGAACTCAGCTATCGTTGTTTTAATTTTTTTCAATGAATTATGAATTGCCTCGATAGCAAGTAAAACGGCATGTTCTTTAAATATGTTTAACCTTTTTTCAACATTTGGAGCACATTTATTACCATTAAAAAGAGTTTGTTCCGGGTTGTTATTATTAAAATCTGAAACAACTGAATAACGGGTGTTTATACCGCTATGGCGGAATAATACATTTAGCTTACGTGAAGCTGTATCATCGTTATAGGCTACATGCATAAAATCCAATATTGTACTTTGTCTTGTGCCATATTTCGGTACTGCCGTTCCAATGGCGATAATTTTACTCATAATTAAAACCAGGTGTAATGATTATTTAAAATTAGTACTAAAAAATACAAATTCATGCAAATTGAGGTCAACAGGTTCATTGTCATTGTGTTTTCAAAATTCGCATTCGCGATATTCTTACGAACGCTGTTAAACCAAATCGACAAGTTAGTAATAACAGGCAGCATGAGTATTAAAAACAATACTAAAGCTATTTGCTGATGCTTTAAATTGAAATAATAAAATAAGAGAACAGTTGCAATGGAAAATAATATTGCAGAAAATACAAAAGTGCCAATATATCCAAGTCTATAGCTAATACTTATTACTCCATCTTTTTTATCTGCTTCGTGCTGATAGATTTGCGTGAGTGGATAAATACTCCCCATAAACAAGCTTGCCACGCTCATGCAAATGATGTTATTGAGCGTAAAAAATTTGTTGATAGAAAATGTAGTAATTGCGGACGAAGCCATCAAATAAACAAATGCTCCCTGAAAAATAAAAACCGTTAAAAATCCGATGACCGAATATTTCTTTAACCGCACATTTCTGTAACTGTAAGCTCGTGACATAAGCACAATAATCAAAACAAACAGAGAAAAGTAAACAGAAACAAAAAGAGCGCACAACAATCCAATAATATCCATCAATAGAGTAGCATAAAATAATTTTCTGGAAACTTTCGGGGGATATTTTAAACCACCAATGCTGGTTTCGTCCCGATCCTGATAACTGTTATAACCATTACTGGAAGGAAAAATAAACAGATGTAGAATCACAAATGCAAGGGTGGTCTTTTGCCAATTAATGGTACTTGACTGGCTTAAAGCAAATAAAAAGACAGGCATTAAAAAAAACGAAAACGGTAACCGCAGGTGCTTTACCGTGCTTTTATCAAACCAAGATATGATATATATGTTTTTGATTTGCCTTATTGCTAAAAATAAATTCATGATGTTTTTGCTGATCGTCAGTTATTCAACTCATTTACTAACAAAAGTAATCAGTTCTGGATAAAACTTATGCGTTCCAACCAGAAATAAGCATTTGTCGCTTTTTACAAAATCAACGATATGAGAATTTGAGATTAATAAGAAAATCCGTAGGTGGAAGTCTTTTTAAGAAGAACCGGTGAAGACTCCACCAAACGGAATTTCCCAGCAATTAATCAGCGCTCCGTCAAAACCGTATTCCCGCTGTAAGCATGTAAATCGAAATTTGCCGGTCCATTAATTACTTTCCCTTCATAAGTAAAACGGCTGCCATGGCAAGGGCAATCCCAGCTTTTTTCATCATTGTTCCAAAGAACCATACATTTCAGATGGGTGCATTCGGCTGAGAACAGATGAAGTTTCCCTGATTCATCCCTGTAGGCTCCGTATTTTTTCCCATCCAGTTTCACTATTCCAGCTTCTTCATTTTTGATAGAAGATAATTCCACGCATCCGGTGTAAAACCATTTTTTCAGAACGTTCACCAGGTCATCGATGAGCAACTTCATCTCTGCTCCGCTTCTTTTCAGTGTAAAGCGCAATGGGCTGTAGAGTTTCTCCCACTTATTTTCTTTTCCGTTAATCAAATCACTTATTAATAAACCCGCAAAAGGGCAATGCGTCATACCATTGCCGGAATCACCTGTTACAATATATACATTGTCATGATCGAACGGATTGCGCCCGATAAAAGCAATTCCATCCATTGGCTCTAAAACCTGACCCGACCAGCGGTAAACAATTTCCTCCATGGGAAAATAATTTCGAGTCCACTCTTCAAGCAACTTGTATCGGTGTTCTTCCGGTACTTTCGTTTTACTTGTATCAGCAGTGGGATGATCTTCGCCACCGCTTATGAGCAAATCATATTGCGCATTGTAAGGATGCACACGTATATAATGATAAGGCGGGATTTTTGAATTACTTTCAAAGTCTCCGGTATCCCACCAAAGTGCTTTCGGAAGCGAATCTTTTTTTACCAATGCGCCAATCACATATGTGCGATACGCATATTGTTTCTCGAACGTTGTAAAAAGATTATTTACAGGGCTGTTGGTTGCAACTACCACATGGTTTGCTTTTACTGTAAACCCTTCTGCGGTAGTAATACCTTCATGATTTATTTTTGAAGCATGCGTACCAGTATAAATCTTTCCTCCCTTTTGTTCAATAGCTTTGCACAAGCCATTCAGGTATTTTAAAGGATGAAACTGCGCCTGATTCAAAAAACAAAGAGCTTTTTCATTTCGCAGCATACCAGGTGCTTCATCTACTTCTTTAATTTCCACTCCTGCTTTTAATGCGGCTTTCAATTCCTGTTGAAGGGAATCTTTTTTATCAGACGGATGTCGGAAAAGATAGCCGTTCACTCGTTCAAACCCGCAATCAATATTTTCCTTTTTGACCGTGCATTCAACAAAATTAATTGCAGTGATGTGGCTTTCGGCTATCAGCTTTGTTTTCTCTTCACCAAAAATTCTCTCTAAATCGTAGTACCTGTCATCGAGAGCGGTTACGAGATGTGCGGTGGTTCTTCCGGTTTCACCGCTGCCAATCAAACCATCTTCAACCAAAACAACTTTTTTCCCGGATTGTGTAAGGCAATATGCCACGCTTAGCCCGGCAAGCCCTCCACCTATAATGACCACCTCTGTTTCTAAATTTTCTTTTAAGGGATTTTGTACTGCAGGAGTTGTAGTATCAGTCCAATAGCTCATATTTTTACCTGAGGTAATTCCGGGATCTTCAGGATTATTATTTATTTTCATTTAACGTTTTATAAAGACTCTTACTTCCTATAAACTCTGCTATTAATAATGCAAGCACCAAGTTTTACTGCCGTTTATGGAGTTATCTCCAACAACTTGTTGGTGAAAACAGTAAAAAGGTTGTTCCTGTTCGTATCTAAATCAAACCCATGGATGAAATGATATTCATCCCTGTAACAACGACCTTTCCCCCCATTTACCGGTTCAAATGATCTTTTACTTTTTAGTGACCTGAAGCGATTCTGCCCAGTTACAGATCGTTTTAACTTCTGCTGTGGTTGGAACACCATCAGGATTTTTTGCCCTAAAGCTTTTTGGAGGCATCTTGTCTTTCGTTACCATGCTGCACATTGCTTTTGCTTTGTCAGCCTGTTTTTCCGGTGAATATTTATCCCAATTTGTTAAATTAAGATGTGCCAGGGCCATACCTTTTCCGGGTTCAGTGTGACACTTTACACATGATTTTTCGGCAATTTTCATTACCCCGGAAGGGATCGACTTACTCACAACGCCGCCTTTTGGGGCAGACTGTGCAGTTAACTGATTAATAATCAGTGAAATAACGAAAATAACACTTACAACTGCAACGGCAATACTGATTGACTTTTTCATAAGAAAGAACTTTTAATTTGTAATAAATTTTCACAACATGACCAAAGGTCGCTACCGCAATTACAGTTAGTGTTATATAATTTTAAAAATAAGTTACATGATTCACACATTTTCGAGTATAATGCTTCTTAATGATTGAATGATGTAAAGAAGGAAGGAGCAGGTATTCTTTTCCCGTTCAATTTTGTGGGTGAGAAAAAAATGATCAATGATAATATTTAAGTTTAGTTCTACTTTTTGAAGCCTGAAATATCCACTACCGACAAAAGGCATTTCCGGTCATCGCCGGTGACTATGCCTTCCATATAAACTAAGCATAAAGGATTATTGTCATAACCAAGCATCACTTCGCACGATTCTTTAGCATTACCGGCATAAACTTTACTGAAAAAATCGTTAAATACAGGCTGCGAATCTTTGGAAACGAATAGCTTAAAGTTACTGTTTACCAAACTAAAGCGTTTTTCACCAAGCATCTCGGCACCCGTGAAGTTCAGCTCGCATATAGTGCCGTCACTATCGAGTGTAAAATAGCCCATTGGGGCAAAATCGTACAACATGGTGTATTTTTTAAGAGCTGTTTCTGCCGTTTCATTTGTATGGCACAACTCTTCGTTCTGCATTTCTAATTCTATCTGGTGCACCTGCAGTTCGTGCAGAAGCTTTTTCGCGTCAATTTCCATAACCGACTTGTCCACTTTTTTTTGCTTCTCTTTCAGTTGTTCTTCGGCTTTCATGCGCAGCATTTGAGCATCTGTAAAATTAATTTCTTTGTTACTCATGGCTTAGTT
>Ga0209746_1001047_pt1 | contig 13613 bp, 14 predicted proteins | sample BarGraNGADG00211_3_FD_184496 | JGI IMG/M metagenome (GOLD analysis project Ga0209746, IMG submission 184496) | Arctic peat soil microbial communities from Barrow, Alaska - Barrow Graham LP Ref core NGADG0011-211 (SPAdes) (version 2) | ecosystem: Environmental > Terrestrial > Soil > Wetlands >...
GCATCTCCTGCGCGGCGTTCGGCACGGCGGGCTGCGAGTTCGTGGCAGAGGACCGCAAGGTGCGCAAGGTCGAGCACAAGTTCTTCGACCATCTTCGCGACCAACACCCGGAGATCATCGCCGGCCTGGCCGACGAGAAGTACCGGGAGGTCGAGCGCCGCGTGAAGGAGGCCATCGAGCACGAGTGAGGTCGCTGCGGGCCTGTCCCCCGCGATGCAGCGAGAGGCTCTGAGGACGGCTAGACCTATGCGAGCGAGAGATGTGGCCCCGTGCTGCGATGATTCGCAGAGCGCCGAGGCGCTGTCGCCAGCACCGGACCAACGCATGGAAGTCAGGTCACAGCACGGTGCTCTCAAGCGGCGAGCGAATGCCCGCCGTCCTCCGGAGTCCCCTCAGCGGGACCCGGCGTGACGTGGTAGCACCCTTCTGCCAGGAGTCGCTCTTCGCAGAGCGGACAACTCAGTAGAAGCTCATCGCCGCGACGCAGAATGAGCGCCCGTTCGCCTATGAGCAGTCGCCGCCCGCAGTGATCACAGGATAGCGACTGCTCGCTCCAGGTGGGGACTCCCCGGGTGAGCAGGCGATTGAGGCGACGCTGGTGGAGCTCACGCTGCGGGAGCGGCGCGCTCCCCTGCTGCTCGCACTCTGGCGGGGCCGACCACGGCCGCCAGGCAACGAGGCTTCTCCAGCTTCCACTAGCGCCCATCGCTCACGACTCCCTCTCGCTTGTGTCCTTTACTATCAGGTGCCGCAGGCGCAGGGCGTTCAAACACCGTGCGGAGATACTTCGGGAGGGCGACTGACCTGACCCCCCGGAAATCGGTCGCTCTTGAGTTCATGGTTTTCGGACGCGCCAGTACTGCAGCGCCGCGACCCAGACGGAGGCGGGCCCGGGTGGCGCAGCGGCCTCGGCGCGGCAGCGGTGCGCACAGGTTATGAAGACGTGTGTGACGGCGAACAACGCGCCCGTTGCAGGTCTTCTCTGAAGGCAGCCGACGCGATGCCGACGCCCCTACCCGACGCGATCGATGATCTGGCGGGGGTCCTGGCCGTGGAGGTCACTGCCTACCTGAGGGGTTCGCAAATACGCGACACGCTCACCTGAACAGCTTCGTCGAGTAGCATCGCAAGGTCCCGATCCGTCCCTGCCTGGAGTGCCCATGCTGTCTTCGCTAGTCTACTTCGCCGTCTGCCGCCTGCTACATCTGCTGACCCTGGGCTGCGAACGTGACGACCTCGCGCGTGAGATCGAGATCCTCGTGCTGCGGCATCAACTGCGCGTGCTTGCGAGGGGCCGGAGAATCCCGTTGCGGCGTCGTGATCGCCTCCTGCTGGCGGCGGCCAGCGGACTACTGGGGCGAGACCGCTGGTGCTCGTTCCCTGTCTCACCGCAGACGCTGCTGCGCTGGCATCGCGAGCTGGTGCGCCGCAAGTGGACCTACCGGCGCAGGCGGCGGGCAGGCCGGCCGAGAGTAGGCGGCGAGGCAGCCACGCTGATTCTCCGCCTAGCAAGTGAGAACCCGCGCTGGGGGTATCGGCGCATTCAGGGTGAGCTGCGCAAGCTCGGCGTCACGATCTCGGCGACGGCCATCCGCTCGCTGCTGCATCGCCACGGCCTCACGCCCGCGCCGCGGCGAGAGGGACCCTCGTGGAGGGAGTTCCTGGCCAACCAGGCCGCCGGCATCCTGGCCTGCGACTTCTTCACCGTGGAGACCATCTGGCTCAGAACGCTCTACGTATTGTTCTTCATCGAGCTGTCCACAAGGAGGGTTCACCTGGCCGGCGTCAGCGCCCATCCGCGCTCAGAGTGGGTCACCCAACAGGCGCGCAACCTGTGCTTCGATCTGGATGCGCGCAAGATGCCGGTCCGCTTCCTCATCCGCGATCGCGACGCCAAGTTCGCGGGGCCGTTCGATGAGGTGTTTCGCACCGAGAGCGTGCGCGTCATCCGCACACCCATCCGCTCCCCGAAGGCGAACGCCTTTGCCGAGCGCTTCGTGAAGACCGTGCGGCGGGAGTGCTTGGACCACCTGCTGATCTTCGGGGAGCGCCATGCACAGAGGGTCCTCGGAGAGTACCTGCGCCACTACAACGCAGAACGACCGCACCGTGGCCTCGCGCTCGAGACGCCTGAGCCGGGAGTCGCCCGGAATCAAGGTGACGGCGCAGTCGTCCGCGTCGATCGACTTGGCGGGCTGATCCATGAATACCACCGAACAGCAGCGTGAATCATGATAAACGAACCCCTCAGGCTGTCATGGCCGGCTCGTGGGCGCTCATCGTGCGGGTCCGCCCATCGTCGACCGCCTCAGCTCCGCTGAGGGTCCTCCTGCGGGCTCAGCACGAACGCGGCGGGACCCATCTGCGCCAGCCGCGCCAAGCTCTCTGCCTCCAGATCGCGGTCGTACTTCATGCAGCGGCACACCTCGGCGGCCACCTGCGCTGCATCCAGCCCGCCAGCGATCTCGGCGAAGCTGCGCCGGCGCTCCGCGGCGACCGCGAGAGGCGTCCGGGGCCGCGCTGACCCCTCCGGCAACGTGAGTTCGGCGACGTCCTTGAAGGCCGTCGGACGCCGCATGGGCACGAACGGCGCGTAGCCACGGACGCGGCCGCGAAGCCGGCCATGGCCGGCGGCAGCGCGCCCCGACAGGTACTCGTCGATGGCCTCGGCGACCATCCTGCCGGCAGCCATGGCATCGATCACCGTACCGCCGGTGCCGTCGAAGTCGCCGCCAGAGAACACCCAGTCCTCAGCCGGCACCCCCGCCTCGTCCGGCCGCTGGCCGATGGCGACCATGACCTCATCGGCCTCGACGACCTCGGCCACGTTCTCGCAGAACGCCGGACTGAACGATCCCCAGTCGTCAAACACTGACTCGCAGCGGACCAGCTCCACGGCTTTCACAGACGCCTCGCCGGCGATGCGCCGCGGCCCCCATCCAGGTTTGACCTCGACGCCCTCCGCGACCGCGCTCTCGACCTCCTCATGATAGGCGGGCATCTCGTCGAGCTGCTCCAGACAGGCCAACGTGACCTGCTCGGCACCCAGACGCAAGGCCGCCATGGCGGCGTCTACGGCCACGTTGCCGCCGCCGACGACCACCACACGACTGCCCACCGCCGGTTGCCTGCCGAGGTTGAGGTCGCGCAGGAAGTCGATGCCCTGCACCACGCCCGGCAAAGCGGCCCCGGGGATGCCGAGTTCCAAGCCGCACGGGGCTCCGAGCGCTAGGAACACGCCCGCATAGCCCTCGGCACGCAACTCGGCCAGTCCGAAGTCGCGGCCCAAGGTGCACCCCGTGCGCATCTCGACGCCCGCGCTGCGCACGTAGGCAACGTCGGCCTGCACCACCTCGGGCGGCAGACGGAAGGCGGGGATGCCCCAGGCAAGCACGCCGCCGGCCACCTCTTCCCTCTCGAAGATGGTGGGCCGGTAGCCCATGCGCGCCAAATAGAAGGCGCAGGTGAGCCCTGCCGGCCCTGATCCAATCACGGCCACCTTGTCGCGCCGCTGGGGCTGCGCCGGCGGCGCCTCGGTGGCCACGCCGTTGGCCAAGCCCCAGTCGGTGACGTACCGCTTCACGGCGCGCAGGCTGAGCGGCTCGCCGTTCTTGCCTCGGCAGGCCGTCTCACACGGCGCGTGACACACGCGCGCCGTTGAGTTCGCCAGCGGGTTGTCGGCCTTGACGACCTGCAGCGCGCCAGCCAGGTCGCCGTCTGCAATGCGAGCGAGCATGGCCGGGTTGTCCTGGTCGACGGGGCAGGTCATGCGGCAGTCGCCGGGGTAGAAGCGCTCGCACTGCACCGAACCTTTGGCGAGCTTCGAGAGGCAGAGGTTGCAGAGCTGCGAGCCCGAGACGCACTTGGCAGTGCGCAGGTCGCCCGCCTGGATACGCTGCGCCAAGTCGGGCTCGCAGAGCCACGGCCGCGCCATCGAGATGAGATCGATGCCCTGCTCGCGCAGCCCGGCCATGACGGCCGGAGTGCGGATCCCGCCTACGGCGGCCAGGGCCACGCCGCTGCCCCCGAGGGCGCGGCGGAACGGCTCGACGGCCTCCCAGAAGTAGTACTCGCGCTCTCCGGCTCGCTGCAGCAACGCCTCGCGTAACTCGATCATGAAGCCCATGCCGCCGCTCATCTCGATGAGGTCCACACTGGCATCGGCCAGCAGACGCGCGATCCGCGAGGTCTCCTCATACCAGTGTCCGCCGGGTAAGTAGTCGGCCGTGTTCATTTTGATACCGAGCGGATAGTCCGAGCCCACCTCGGCGCGCACCGCGGCGACGATCTCGAGTGCGAAACGCGCCCGACGCTCAATACTGCCGCCCCACTCGTCCGTGCGCCTGTTGATCGCGGGGGAGAGGAACTGGGAGATGAGGTAGCCGTGGCCACCGTGCAGGTGCACCCCGTCGAAGCCGGCCTCTCGCACGCGGCGGGCCGCCTGGCCGAAAGCGTCGACGATCCCGAGGATCTGCTCCTCGCCAAGCGAGGTCACGTCGAGCCCGGCGTCCTCCTGCCCATACGAGTAGCCCCATGAGTGGGCGCCCTCCGAGAAGATCTGCGCGAAGAAGGCGCAGCCGTCACCGTGGGCGTGGACGGTGTCGACGAGGCGCGCCAGACCCGGCACCTGGGCGTCGTCCCACACGCCGAGCTGCTGCATGGTCATGCGCGCCTCAGCGTTGACGGCCATGCAGCCGGTACAAGCCAAGCCGACACCACCCGCGGCGACGACCCGGTAGTAGTCAAGCAAGTCGTCGGTCACCGTGCCGTCGGGCGCCGCCATGGCGACGACCATCGGCGAGCGCATGAAGCGGTTCTTGATCGTCAGCCCCTTCAGCTCGTACGGCTCGAACAGGCTCGCGATCTCGGGCTGAGCTGCGGCAGATATCATCTCTCCCCCTGACGAGTGACGATGGTCGGCCGGCGACCCCAACGTGTACCGGACGCGGATAACCTGAGCGTCACGTCACCCGACAGGAAGCGGCGGATCTGTCGCTGCGACAGCCGCACAACTAGCGCCCCACGTTCGTCGATACCCGCCGCTGTGCCCAGCACCGAGCCGCCTCTCGCCTCGACGCTGATGCTTCTGCCCATCAGGTAGTCGCGCCGCCGGAAGCCGCTGACAGCAGCGTCGAAGCCGTCGGCAAGCGCCACTGCGTAATGCGCATCCAGCTGCAGCAGCACGCGTGCGAGCAGCTCGCTCCGGTCGACGGCCTCGCCGTTCGCGGACTTGAGCGAAGTGGCAGTGCGGCGCAGGGCCACCGGCAACTGGCTGTACTCCGTGTTGACGTTTATGCCGATCCCGACGACCACCCAGTCGACCTTGTCCTGCTCGCCCGCGACCTCCATCAGGATCCCCGCGATCTTGCGGTCGCCAACGTAGAGGTCGTTGGGCCACTTGATGCCTATGGGCGTGTCAATCATCGACTCGATGGCATCGGCCACGGCACAGGCGGCGACCAGGGTCAGCAGGTGCACATCCCTCATGGGCAGGGCCGGCCGGAGCAGCACAGAGAACAGGAGGCCCTTGCCGGCCGGTGACGTCCAGCGGCGGCCAAGCCGGCAGCGTTCGGCCGTCTGGGCTTCGGCAATCACGACGGTGCCCTCGGGAGCGTCACGACTGGCCAGCCGCCTGGCCTCGACATTCGTGGACTCGATCTCGTCGTAGTATCGATACGAGCAGCCGACAGCGCTCGCTGCCGTACGGTCGGCGATGTGGCCCATCGAGAGGCCGCAGGGCTCGTCCTTCGGCTCGGGGCCGCGGAGCGGCACCCCGAGGATGCGCCCTCCTCGACTGCGTGGCGACGTCATGGGTCCGCAGGCGTTCCCGCGACGAGACCCACGAGCGGCGCCGCGTTGCCCCCGAGAATCGCTTCTTCATCCTGCGCGTCAAGGCCGGCGTCTCGAACATACGAGACCGCGCGGTCATACCACTCATCCTGCTGGTAGGGGTAGTCGCTGCCGAGCACCAGCCGATCCGCACCAAGCGTGTCCACGGCGGCTCGCAGCGCCGGCACATGCCCGTGCGCCGTGGTCTCATACCAGAAACGACGAGCAGCGCAGCTGGGCCTCTCGGGCATGTCGGGTGCTTCCCAAATGGAGAGGCGGTCGAGGCGCGGCAGGAGTAGTGGCAAGGCGCCACCCAGGTGGCACACGACAAACCTGATTTGCCGGTAGTGCGTGGCGACGCCGCTCCGGATCGGATGCAGCACCGCCAACGTATCCTCCATCGGAGCGCCGAGCATCCACGTGAGATCATGATCGACGATCAGTGGGGAGCCGGCGCCCATGCCGGCGGGGTGCACCAGCACCGTCGACCCGCGCCGGTCGAGCTCGGCATAGAAAGGCTCGAATGCAGGATCCGCGAGTGAGTGGCCGAGGACAGAGCTCGCGACCGTGACGCCCGCCATGTCGAGGTCGTCTAGCGCCCGGCCCACCTCGTCAATGCAGGCCGCCACGTGTGGCAGCGGCGTCACCGCGAAGGCGCGGAAGCGTGCTGGATAGGCGGCCACGATTTCGGCATGGAGGTCGTTGCCCAGGCGAGCTGCCGCGACCGCGTCGTCCTCCTTCTCAAAGTACGGCGGCGCGGCTGCCGTCGACAACACCTGTACGTCCACGCCAGCAGAGTCCATCATCTCGAACCTAGCGTCCAAATCAGATCGATCACCCCCGGCCCGGAGGTCGCGGCAGATCGCGGTGGCGTCGCTGCCGAACCGGTCGAGCGTGTCCAGGTATTCGGCGGGGAAATAGTGGGCGTGGATATCGATTCGCATAGCTCGCTGCCTCCTAACCCCCATCGACCTCCCCGAACACAAAGTGCGACAGGCCCGTGGCTTTGTCTGGAACCCGGGCGGTCGTAGGACCGACCAGCTCCATGAGGGTCAATTCGCACGAGAACACAACACAGCCCGGCGAGAGGTCCCCTCCATACGCCGTGCCCAACGCATCCCCCAAGACGACGTGACAGTGAGTTTGTATGCCGTCACGCGCTCTGAGAACCGTGCCGCTCAAGCCCAGCAGCATCATCGGCCGCTCGAAGACGAGCTCCCGATCCGTCTGCACGGCCTGGTCGTAGTACGTCACGTTGGACGCGACAAGACTGCAAATCCCCATCACCCAGCATAGCGCCAGGTCGTTCTCACGCGCCAGTCTCTCGATCTCCTCGAGGAGGTCACTTCCCATGTCTAGGCTGGCTACCAGTGTCCTCCCGGGCGCGAACAGGGCGCCACCTGCGGCAGCCGAGCTCATCGCTCCGCCAAAGCGGACGGAAACCTGATGGGATGACTCGACGCGAACTCCCCACGTGCCAAACAGACGAGGCGTTTGACGACGCTTCGCCGGGACATGAGACCCTGCGGGGAGAAAAACTCCCCCTCGCCCGTGTAGAGCGCATACTCGTCGCCGCAGACCGGCGCCGTGTCTATCGGCTCACCGCAGTTGAAGCAGGTACCCTGCAGGGGATGGGGCATTGTTCCTCCTTATCGCCTTGAACGACCCGGATCGCCCCGAGGATCACGCACACAATCGCCGTGCGAGACGATCGTCGCGAAGAGCCACTATGGGGAGCGGGACGGGACTGAACACAAGTGCGCGAATCGCCAGCGCGGCCAGCACGGCCTTGAATAGATCCATGGGGAGGAATTGCAGCACGCCGCCCCACAAGACTACGTGAAAGCTGACTACGTGCAGGGAGATCGCCAGCCATGCGGCGCCCAACCCATAGATGGGGACAAGCCCAGCGGCGGCGACTGCGGCGAGGCTCAGAAGGCGCGGCCGCGCAAGCCGCTGCGCCAAGTAGCCGACGAGCGCTGCGCCAAGGACGAACCCACAAATGTAGCCTCCGGCCGGCCCGACCAGGGTGCCGATCCCAGAAGCGCCTCCCGCATACACGGGCGCCACAAGGCCCACGGCAACGTAGACCATCATGCTCATCGCGGCGAGCTTGGGTCCAAGCACAAGGCCAGCCAGCAGGACGAATAGGACCTGAAACGTGAATGGGATGGGGCCGAAGAGGGGGATGGTGAATAGCGCCCCCACCGCGGTGAGTGCGGCGAACAGCGCCGCGAGCGCAAGATCGCGTGTTGCGAATCGGTCAGACATACCTCAACCTTCCCGAGGGGCCCAGGGTGTGTGAACATGCGCGGAACTGCCTGCGGAAGCGTGTCTCGGCCTAGCGCGGCGTGTCATGGCTAGAATGCCTCTCCTGCTGCTGCCGAGATGATCTCCATCGCCTCCGACATGTCATCATCGTTGATGTTGATCGGTGGCAAGAAGCGGACCATGTTCTCGTAGGTGCCCACGCCCATGACCAACATGCCGCGTTCGAGCATCCCGGAGATGAATCGCCTCTGGGCACCGTCGTCGGGCTGCTTGTCCGTGTCCGGCTTCACGAGCTCGACGACGTTCATGAGCCCGAGACCGCGAACGTCCCCGATGACCGGGTAGGTCCCCTGCAGCTCCCGAAGGAACGCGCGGAACCGCTCGCCCTGTCGCTCGCAGTTGGCGAGCATGCCGTCCTCGACGATGGCGTCGATTGTGGCGACACCGGCCGCGCACGAGACGGCGTTGCCGTTGAACACGCCACCGTGACTGCCCTTGGCCCGCCGGTCCATAAGCGCGGCACGCCCCACCACCGCCGAGAGCGGAAAGCCCGAGGCCATGCCCTTCGCGAGAGTGATCACATCGGGTACGACGTCGTACCGCTCGCTGGCGAAGAAGACGCCGGTGCGACCGTAGCCGGTCTGCTGCTCGCAGAACACGAGCACGATACCGTGAGCGTCACAGAGCACGCGCAGCCCACGCATGAACTCCGGCGGCGCCGCCAGCGAGCCGCCCTCACCCTGTACTGGCTCGACTACGATGGCGGCGACATCGTCCGGGTACACCTCGCGCCTGAACAAGAGGTCGAGCTGCGACAGACACCACTCGCTCGCGTCGACGCCAGGCATTCGGTAGGGGTAGGGGAACGGCGCATGGTAGATGCCGCCCACGAGCGGATGGTAGTGCCCCCTGAAGTTCACCTTGCAGCACGTCATCGGCATAGTCAGGTGCGTCCTGCCGTGGTAGGCCCCCTCAAAGCAGATGATGGACGTGCGGCCCGTCACCTGCTTCGCGAGCTTCACCGCACCCTCGGTGGCCTCCGCGCCGGTGTTGGAGTAGATCACGCGATCCAGACCTTGGGGCACAAGATCCATGAGCCTGCCTGTCAGCTCGAGCATCGGCTGGTGCGAGAAGGCATTCTGAAACCCATGGATGAGTCGCGCAGTCTGAGCCTGAGCGGCGGCGACAACTCTGGGGTGACAGTAGCCCGTATTGGTAACGGCAACTCCAGACGTGAAGTCGAGGTACTTCTCACCGCTGGTGCTGTAGACCCAGCTGCCGGCGGCGTGGTCAACGACGAAATCCCGCATGTGCCCGATCACCCGTGGCACATGTCTTTTTGATGCTTCCAAGACCGCGCTCACGGCAACCTCCCATGATCGAATAGCTTGACTTGCGGCGAGCCCGCCGCGTCTGGGCAGTCCGGGTCGCCGGGAAGCGAAGTCGAGCGGGGCCCGCGCCGCCGTCCGGCCCTGGGGCGGCGTGGCCCTGAAGGGCCGCGCCGCCAGTGAGGCCGGCTCAGCGCCCCGTGCAGGAACGTCCCCGCGCGGGGCGCGTTGTGACGCTACTTGAGGATCGGTTTGCCCAGCGGAAGCTTCCAGCCGACGCCTTGAAGAATCCCGTCGGCAGCGTTCAGGAGGCCGCCAACGCCGGCGACAAAGAATGCCCAGCCGCTGATATCCGCCATGATGCTCCCGCCCTTGCCCCAGAAGACCAGCGAGAGCGCGACAATCGCGATGTCGGCGGCGATGATCGAGATCGAGGCCGCAGCGTTCGAGAACTTCATGAAGATGGGCGTCTCGAGAATGAGGACGATGCCGAGGCAGATCCACATCCAGCCCTGAATCCTGCCGTCAGCCTCCCACGCGTACCTGGCGCTCATCCAGCCGATGAGGTAGCTGAAGATCGACGCTCCGGCGAAGAACGAGCCGAAGTACGCCCACGTGCACCCCCCCGCGACATTGCCGAGCTTCAACTCGGTGACCGCCGCGAACATGTACGCGATCAGGCAGGCGACGGATATGCCGGCCATGTAGATTCCGGCGGTCGGCGAAACGTAGCCGACCAGGTACACCCACGCCATCACAACTGCTATCGAGTAGCCGACCCAACCGACCGGACCGGCGTCGGCGATCTTCGGTGTCTCTTCTGACATATTCTTCCCCCTCAATTTCTGCGCCCAGTGGCGAGAGTGGCGGGTCTTTACGACTCGGCCGCGAACCTCTTGGGCGCGTAGGTATCCCAAGCGACCTCCTGGGCGAACAGCTCGTCCAGAAAGCCTGTGTGAAGCCATCCTGACTGGTACGCCTCGCTGTCCAAAATAAGAAGGTTCACGGGTATGGTCGTGGCGATGCCTTCCACCCAGAACTCAGAGAGAGCGCGTCTGAGATGTTCGATGGCTCCGACTCTGTCGACGTCCCAAGAGATGACCTTCGCGATCAGCGGGTCGTAGTAGGCCGGGACCGTACCGCCGACCTCCAGAGCGTGGTCGACCCGCACGTGCCGACCCATGGTCGGTAGATGAAGGCCCTTAATCGTGCCGGGAGACGGCCTAAACGTGCCCGGCTCTTCCGCGTAGCAGCGTGCTTCGATTGAGTGGCCGGTGAGTTCGACATCCTTCTGGGTGAAATTGAGTCTCTCGCCAGCGGCGATGCGCAGCTGCCACTGGACGATGTCGTGTCCGGTCACGTACTCGGAGACCGGGTGCTCCACCTGGAGCCGGGCGTTGACTTCCATGAAGTAGAAGTTGCCGGACCCGGACCGCAGAAACTCCATGGTCCCGGCACCGACGTAGCCCATGCCCTGCGCGAGCTTGGTCGCGTATTCCGTGAGCTGCTCTCTCTGGACCGGGGAGACAACCGGTGAGGGCGACTCCTCGATGATCTTCTGATGTCGCCGTTGAATCGAGCACTCGCGTTCACCGAGGCACACGACGTTGCCGCCGTGGTCGGCAGTGAACTGCACCTCAATGTGCCGGGGCTTGACGATAGCCTCCTCGACATAGACGTCGTGGTTACCGAAGGCCATCGCGCCGATGCGCTTCACCCGCTCGAAGACCTCGTCAATCTGCCCGGGTCCCTCGACCATCTCGATGCCCTTGCCCCCGCCGCCGCGATCCAACTTAATGAGGATCGGGTAGTTGAGGCGAGCCGCCACCTCGCTGATGTCGTCGGCGGTGGCCAGAACATCGGTCGATCCCGGCACTACGGGGACTCCGACCTTGGTGGCGATTTGGCGGCAGTAGCACTTGGACTCGATGGCCCGCAGAATCGGGGATGGCGGGCCGACCCAAATCGCGCCAGCCTTCTCGACAGCTTCGGCAAAATCAGCGTTCTCGGACAGAAAGCCGTAGCCGGGGTGGACGGCGTCCGCCCCCGACTCCTTGATTGCCCCGACCAGCGCCTCGATGTTCAAGTAGCTCTTGATGGGGTTGGCCTCGCCGATGCGGTACGCCTCCTCGGCTTGTCGGATGTAGGAGGCTCCGGCGTCGGCGTCCGAATAGACAGCCACAGTCCTCAAGCCGAGGTCGCCGCAGGCACGCAGCACTCTGCGGACGATCTCGCCTCTGTTGGCGACAAGGACCTTGTTGATCATCTGGCAGACCGTTCCACGCTCAGGCCGTCTCGAGGATGACCATGGGGACGCCTATCTCCATCTCGTCCCACTCCTTGACGAGGATCTCCTTGACGACCCCGTCGACGTGGGACTCCACCGACATCTCGGCCTTCATGCAGTTGATGACTGCGACTTCCTCTCCCTTTGTGACTTGCTGGCCTGGCTCCACGACCACCCTGGCGACGAGCCCGGGCATGTGCGCAGCGATCGTTGCATCCACTTGCGGTCTCCTTTCAGAGGTCCGTCGCCGTCACGCGACGAGCGGGCCCACAGTGATACCGGCGCCCTTCAGCGCGTCCACGACGGCCTTGACCTCGTCAACGGCGTTGGGAGCGTCGCCATGGCAGCAGACCGTCACGGCCTCGATGTCCACGTAGTTGCCGCTGACGGTGTCGATCTTGTTCTCCGTGGCGACCTTCACCGCTCGCGCCGCGACATCGGCGGCAGAACGCTCCTTCTTGACCCGCTCGATGACCCACGCGCCGTCATCCTCGTAGCCAAGGTCGATGAGCGCCTCAGCCGCCATCTTGAGGCCCTTGCCCTCGCCGCGGTCGTACATCGGTGTCGAGCGAGGGCACATGATCCACAGCTGGGGGTCGTAGTCCGCGACGGCCTGCAGGAACGTATCGATGTACTTCTCGTCCTCAGATGTCATGCGATAGAGGATGCCGTGCGGCTTGACGTGTTGCAGAGGTACGCCTACCACCTTGCAGGCGCCGGCGATCGCGCCGATCTGATAGATGGTGTCGGCGTAGAGTTCATCAGGCGTGATCTCCATGCGCCGGCGACCGAAGCCCTGCATGTCCGGCAGGCCGGTGTGCGCGCCGACGGCGACGCCGTACTCCTTGGCCCACTTGACGGTCTGAAGCATCACTCCGGGGTCGCCGGCGTGAAAACACGTGGCGATGTTCGCGGAGGTGGCGCCGGCCTGCATGATGCCCTCGTCGTTGCCGAGGACGTAGCGACCGAAGCTCTCCCCCATGTCGACGTTGACGTCCATTCGCTTTCCTCCCGGGTTGAACGGCTCGAGGCCAACAGCTCAGGCGAGCGACTCCTCGCTCAACCACGCCCGCATCTCTTTGCGCGCCTCGATGGCCTCATCCGGGGTGCAGTAGATGAACTTGAAGTAGTCGCGCCCAGGCGTCCCTTGACCGAGCATCCACAGATCGGCCCAGATCACCTGGAGGCAGTTGATGTAGCCGCCCAAAGTGGGTCCGTCAGCGATGAGCATGATCGGAGTGTTGCCGCAGACGTTCATCGTGCCGCGGATCGCATAGGCATGGTCGAGCACGTTCGATGGGTGGCTCCCACCCACGCCGCCGTCCGTGCGCGCGAAGAACACGCGAGGAAGCTCGCGCATGATGGCCCCGCCACCCAGATCCGCGGGGATCTCATCGAGTCGGACTGCTGAGCGATTGGAGGTCAGCGACGTCTTGAAGGCTTTGCCGAAGAGGTAGTCCATGCCCTCCTCGGTGACGTAGTCCGGCGCGCTGTTCGGGCCCGGCATGGCGCGCACCTTGAACTCGCGCTCGAGCTTGGGCCGCTTGTCGTCCCTGATCTTGCGGCCGACTAGGCTGTCCAGGCTGCCGGAGGGCTTGCCGATCTTGACCTCGTCGCCCGGCTCCAGACGGCGACCTTCGAAACCGCCGTAGCTTCCGAAGATGCAGGTCGCCTTGCTGTCCAGATAAACGGGCACGTCGACACCGCCGGCCAGGGCCATGTAGGCGCGGAAGCCCGCGTCGCCGAAGTGCGAGAACTTGATCTGGTCGCCTTTCTTGACTTTGAACGCTTCGTACATCGGTGCGGGCTGGCCGTTCACGGTCGCGCCCATGTCCGTACCGGCGAGCGCGACCACGGCATCGTCGTCAAACTCGCCCTCGAAGTAGCCGCCGGCCATC
>Ga0209746_1001050_pt1 | contig 13582 bp, 7 predicted proteins | sample BarGraNGADG00211_3_FD_184496 | JGI IMG/M metagenome (GOLD analysis project Ga0209746, IMG submission 184496) | Arctic peat soil microbial communities from Barrow, Alaska - Barrow Graham LP Ref core NGADG0011-211 (SPAdes) (version 2) | ecosystem: Environmental > Terrestrial > Soil > Wetlands >...
TATACGCTATCGGATTTTGCTCGGATTTATAGGTGTTTATGGTATTGCCGGTGTTTATGGTGCGTATGCACTTAGCGGACAAACTGTTGATGAAAAAACCAATAGCATTCAAAAAGAAAATTACAAGAGTTTCATGGATCATGTAGATTATGGATACAACTTAGGTGGGGGATTGGAACTATTCAAAAAAATTCAATTTGGATTTAACTGGAGTCAGGGACTTAAAAATACATCAAATTCGACGACAGGAATGCCGACACCCACAAATTCTACCAATCGCGTTTATAATATTAATTTGGTATACCTTTTTTAATTTAGAGTCAAGAATCAAGATATTAGAACCAAGAATAAAGATTGATAAGAAGCGAATCCGGATAGATTTGCTTTTTTTATTTTTGCTTATTCAACAACTATTTTCAAAGTCATTGTATCTCAATACGGTATCAAAAAATAATTTTTGATAAAAAAAAAGTAGGTTATATCTCTTTTTTTTATACCTTTGCACTCCATTACTGAAAGTTAAACATCAGAAAATTACACTATTATTATAAATATGAATATTGTCAGAAAAGACCTCGATCAAAACAATGCACTCGTAACAATATGCATTGAAAAAGCGGATTACGCCGAAAAAGTGGATAAAAATCTGCGTGACTTTCGCAAAAAAGCAAATATCCCCGGCTTTCGTCCCGGCATGATTCCAATGGGTTTAGTAAAGAAAATGTATGGAAAAGCCGTGATGGCCGAAGAAGTAAACAAATTGGTTTCGGAAAATCTATACAGTTATATTCGCGAAAATAACATGAATATTCTTGGTGAACCGCTTCCAAACGAAACTGAACAAAAACCTTTCGATTTCGATACACAAGATGACTTCGAATTTGTTTTTGATTTGGGAATTGCACCTGAAATTGAAGTGGAATTGACTAAAAAAGACAAAGTAAACTATTACAACATCACGGTAAGCGACGAAATGATTGAAAATCAAGTAAAATCGTACACCGGACGTTATGGTAAATACATCCAGGAAGAAGTAGTAGAAGAAAAAGATATGTTGAAGGGCGAATTGCTTGAAATGGCAAACGGCAAAGTAAACGAGTCGGGCATTAAAGTACAGGATGCCACTCTTACAGCCGCTTACATGAAAGACAATGCTCAAAAAGCACTTTTCGTTGGCGCGAAAAAAGGCGATGTTATCACTTTTAACCCTTCAAAAGCATTCGACAACGAAAATGAGATCAGTTCGTTGTTGAAGATTTCGAAAGATCAGGCAAAAAAAGTCGATAGTGATTTTCAATTGAAAATCGAAAGCATTACCCGCTACCACGAATCGGAAATCAATCAGGGATTGTTTGATAAAGTATATGGTGATGGCGTGGTTAAAAGCGAAGAAGAATTCCGCGCTAAAATCAAAGAAAACATTCAAGACAATTTAGTTTCAGACAGCGAATTCAAATTTAGTGTTGACGCTAAAGAAATGTTGGTTGCAAAATTCAGCGATTTATCTTTCCCCGATACTTTCTTGAAACGTTGGTTGTTATCTTCTAACCAGAAAATAAAAGCCGACACATTGGAAGAAGATTATCCAAAAATGATTACCGACCTGAAATGGCATTTAATTAAAGAAAAACTGACTAAAGCCAACGAAATAAAAGTGGAAACAGCCGATGTGGAAGAATATGCGAAGAAATTAACAAAAGCACAATTCGCACAATACGGAATGATTGGCATGGACGATGAAATAGTTGCCAACTATGCTAAAGACATGATGAAAAAAGAGGAAACTTTGAAAAGTCTGATCGACAAAGTAGCTGAAGAAAAAGTATTTGCGGTAGTTAAAGAAACTGTTAAACTCGACAATAAAGAAGTTTCGATTGAAGAATTCAACAAAATGTTTGAAGCAAAATAATTTTTTTTCACACATTTTGCCGAAAAGGCTTTTAACTGCTAAAAAATCAAACAAAACAGATTTATCTTTGTTTCTTTTTTGGTAAAGGTTAAAAGTCTTTTTCGATTAAAAAACAGGTTGAGTCGATTATTCGGTTATTTGTTGAGTTGATTATTCTTTCAAACTTTAACCCATCCCATTGCAGATAAGCTTTCTAACTTTATAAACTTTTCAAACTCATATAATTATGAACAATAACGATTTTCGCAATTACGCTACCAAACATCTTGGTATGAATGGGTTGGCATTGGATAAATATGCCGACATTACCAGCAACTATATTTCACCGTCTATACTCGAAGAGCGTCAATTAAACGTAACTCAAATGGATGTTTTCTCCCGTTTGATGATGGATCGTATTATTTTCCTCGGGGTTCAGGTTGACGATTATACAGCCAATGTTATTCAGGCACAGTTACTTTACCTTGATTCATCCGATCCGGGCAAAGATATTTCCATATATCTGAACACGCCGGGCGGTTCGGTTAATGCCGGATTGGGAATTTACGACACCATGCAGTTTATCAGCTCCGATGTGGCAACTATCTGTACAGGAATGGCTGCTTCGATGGGAGCAGTATTGCTGGTAGCCGGTGCCAACGGCAAACGTTCGGCTTTGAAACATTCACGCGTTATGATTCACCAACCTATGGGTGGTGCACAAGGTCAGGCTTCGGATATTGAAATTACAGCCCGTGAAATTCAAAAACTCAAGAAAGAACTTTATACTATTATTGCCGAACATTCGAACAATCCATTCGAACGCATCGAAAAAGATTCGGACCGCGACTATTGGATGACTTCGGAAGAAGCTCTTGATTATGGCATGATTGATAAGGTGTTATTTAATGAAAAGAAAAAATAAGTAAGTAGTCGGAAGTTTTAAGTCGGTAGTAAAACACGAAAGCTGAAACATCAAACATAAATAAAATATTTAAATGGCTAAAAACACCAAACATTGCAGCTTTTGCGGACGCCCAGAATCGCAGGTGGATTTTTTCATCATGGGTCAGGAAGGTGCGCAAATTTGCAACGATTGCGCCGTTCAGGCAGCTGAAATTGTGAAGGAAAACTCGTCTAAAAAAACGAATTTACCCAATATAAAAAAAGAACAGGTTCCTAAACCCATTGAAATAAAGGAATATCTTGATCAATATGTAATTGGACAGGAAGAAGCAAAAAAATACCTGTCGGTAGCGGTGTACAATCATTACAAACGGTTGATGCAGGAAAAAACCAATGATGATGTGGAGATTGAGAAATCGAATATTATCATGGTGGGTTCTACCGGGACCGGTAAAACACTACTAGCCAAAACAATTGCCAAAAAGCTGCACGTTCCTTTTGCCATTGTTGATGCAACCGTATTGACCGAAGCAGGTTACGTTGGCGAAGATATTGAAAGCATCCTGACTCGTTTGTTACAAGTGGCCGATTATGATGTGAAAGCTGCCGAACGCGGCATTGTGTTTATCGATGAGATTGATAAAATAGCCCGTAAAAGCGACAACCCGAGCATAACCCGTGATGTAAGCGGCGAAGGTGTTCAGCAAGGATTACTGAAACTGCTCGAAGGCGCCGTGGTAAATGTACCACCACAAGGCGGACGCAAGCACCCAGACCAGAAAATGATTGCCGTGAATACGCAAAATATTTTATTTGTATGCGGTGGTGCTTTCGATGGTATCGAGAAAAAAATTGCTTTACGTCTGAACACACGTGTTGTTGGGTATACTGCCGCCAAAGAAAGTGAACAGGTTGACAAACACAATTTGCTGCAATATATTGCACCTCAGGACTTAAAGGCATTTGGACTAATTCCCGAAATTATCGGTCGATTACCAATACTTACTTATCTGGAACCGCTTGACAGAAGTGCATTGAGACGAATTCTGACCGAACCAAAAAATTCGATTATTAAGCAATACACTAAACTTTTCGACATGGACGGCATTGAATTAGTATTTAAAGAAGAAGTTTTGGAATATGTTGTGGACAAAGCCATTGAATTTAAACTTGGAGCGCGTGGTCTTCGGTCGATTACTGAAACCATCATGATGGATGAAATGTTTGAGATGCCTTCGAAAAAAGAGAAGGAACTGACTATTTCACTACCATACGCCCAAAGTAAAATAGAAAAGGCAAATATAAATCGGTTAAAAATTGCGTAGGCAATTTAGATTAATACGCTTATATTCAAACCAATAATAAGATAAATCAGGATATTAACTAATTTAATTAGTTAATATCCTGATTTATTTTTCAAAAGATGTTGTATATATAAAATCTGTTTATATTTTTGTTTCATTAAATACCTGTTAGAAAAAGTGTCAAATTAGAGTATATTTGCAATAAACAATAAAAATACATATAAACCAGTGCATTTAATCCGACAATAAATACTACTTTCGCATTCATTTTTTACAATTAATTACTGTTATGGCCAAATTAGCTGAATTATCCAAGCAGTTGAAAAAGAACTTCGGTTTCGACAACTTCAAAGGAAATCAGGAAGCAATTATTCAAAATGTGCTTGATGGCAAGGACACTTTTGTGTTAATGCCAACAGGTGGAGGGAAATCATTGTGCTATCAACTTCCATCACTTTTAATGGGAGGGACTGCCATTGTTATATCTCCGCTTATTGCTTTGATGAAAAATCAGGTGGACGCCATGCGCAATTTTAGTGAAGAAGATGGAATCGCCCACTTTATCAATTCTTCGCTTACGCGCCAGGCCATTGATGCTGTGAAAGCCGATATTGTTTCCGGTAAAACAAAATTGCTTTACGTTGCACCCGAGTCGCTGACAAAAGATGAAAATATTGAGTTTTTAAAGCATATAAAAATATCATTTTACGCTGTGGACGAAGCACATTGTATCTCGGAATGGGGACATGATTTTCGTCCGGAATATCGGCGTATTCGTCCTATTATCAACGACATTGGCGTGGCGCCGCTTATTGCATTAACTGCAACCGCTACTCCCAAAGTGCAACATGATATTCAAAAAAATCTTGGAATGTTGAATGCATCGGTTTTTAAATCGTCGTTTAATCGTCCCAATTTATATTATGAAGTTCGACCTAAAACAAATAATGTTGATAAAGATATTATCAAATATATTCGCTCTCAGGCAGGAAAATCAGGGATTATTTATTGTCTGAGTAGGAAAAAAGTAGAAGAACTATCAGAAACTCTTCACATGAACGGCATTTCTGTTCTTCCGTATCATGCCGGAATGGATTCGGCTGTGAGAAGTCAAAATCAGGATAGTTTTTTAATGGAAAAAGCCGATATAATTGTGGCAACAATTGCTTTTGGAATGGGCATTGACAAGCCCGATGTTCGTTACGTGTTGCACTATGACATGCCTAAAAGTCTGGAAGGTTACTATCAGGAAACAGGTCGTGGAGGACGCGATGGCGGCGAAGGTCAATGTATAGCATTTTATGCCTATAAAGATTTAGATAAACTACGTAAATTTATGCAAGGCAAACCTGTTGCCGAACAAGAAATTGGGAATCAATTATTATTGGAAACTCAAGCTTATGCCGAATCTTCCATTTGTAGACGAAAATTATTGCTCCATTATTTTGGGGAAGAATATCTGGAAGATAACTGCGGATGTTGTGATAACTGTATGAAACCACGCAAATTTATTGAAGGACAAGAATTATTGTCGCTCGTTTTAGAAACGATTTTAATTGTAAAAGAAAAATTTAAAGCCGAGCATATCGTTGACATTTTAAAAGGTAACGAAACATCGGATATAAAATCGTATCAACACGATGAACTGGAGAATTTTAGCTCAGCCTCCGACGAAGATGAACGATTGCTCCATGCCGTTATTCGCCAAGCCATGATAGCCGGTCTGATTAGCAAAGAAATTGAAAATTACGGCTTACTGAAAGTTTCCTCAGCAGGAAAAGCCTATTTGAAGAAACCGCACCCGTTCCCGATTGTAAAAGACAATGAATTTGATGACGAGGAAGAAGATTCTACCGTTAGAAGTACCGGTGGAACTTGCGCAGCGGACGATGTGTTGTTTTCGATTTTAAAAGATCTTCGGAAAAAATTATCGAAGAAACTGGTAGTACCCCCCTTTGTTATTTTTCAGGATCCCTCTCTTGAAGCTATGGCTACCACCTACCCGATTACCATCGAAGAATTGCAAAATATTCCGGGCGTTGGAGCAGGAAAAGCAAAACGGTATGGTGAAGAGTTCTTGAAAGTAATAAAAGTACACGTCAAAGAAAACGAAATTATTCGACCCGAAGATTTACGCGTTCGAACAGTAGCCAACAAATCAAAGTTGAAAGTTTCTATCATTCAGGCAATTGATCGTAAAATTGCTTTAGACGATATTGCGCTTTCAAAAGGTCTCGACATTTTTGAATTGTTAGACGAAATTGAAGCCATTGTTTATTCCGGCACCAAAATTAATATCGATTATTTCCTTGATGAGATTATGGATCCGGATCATATCGACGAAATTTTTGATTATTTCAGAACTGCCGAAACTGATAAAATCGATTCAGCCCTTGACAAATTAGGCGAAGATGATTTTAGTGAAACAGAAGTGCGACTTGTTCGTATCAAATTCCTTTCTGAAATAGGAAATTAATTCGATTGTACAAAATCATTCATGACCGCCAACAGAGAAATCAACGGCGGTTTTTTTGAACCCGAAAAAGGTCATTGATCGATAGCTCTTGTTTACGATTTATAAATTGTAAGACCTCTACCTAAATTTAGGTCAATTTCAAATTGAAACAGCCTGTTCTTTTCTTTTTTAAGTCTTTAGATACAAGATTTACTGCCTTTTTTTTATGTTTATAATAAAAAAAACGCTATATTTGCACCTCTTAAAAAAATTGAACTAATTAATGTCTTATTTTAAATAAAATTTTCCATGCAAAACAAAGGACTTATCAGACTTTTTGCAATTGCACTCACCTTAGTGTGTTTATTTTACCTTTCATTTAGTGTTGTCACAAATATGTACAACAAAAAAGCAAAGGAATATGCCGTTGGCAATCAATTGAAAGAATACAACTACTTAGACTCTATCGGAAGTGAAAAAGTATGGTTGGGTTACACACTGAAAGAATGCAGAGATAAAGAAATTAACCTTGGTCTCGACTTAAAAGGTGGGATGAACGTTACACTTGAAGTTTCCGAATCGGATATTCTTCGTTCATTATCAGATTTTAACACCAACACCAACTTTAATCAGGCATTGGCCAATGCTACCGAACTCCAAAAAACGAACAGTCAGATATCCTATATCGATTTGTTTGTTGATGCTTACACGAAGATAGATCCGCAAGCCAAACTGGCAACTATTTTCAGTACATTCGAATTGAAAGATAAAATTTCACTTACAACTTCGAATGCTGATGTGGTAAAAGTGTTGAAAACGGAAGTTGACGGAGCCATTGCTAACTCATTCAATGTGTTACGCCAACGTATCGACCGGTTTGGTGTTGTTCAACCTAACATTCAGAAATTAGGCAACGGACGTATTTTGGTTGAGCTACCGGGTATCAAAGAACCGGCACGTGTGCGTAAATTGCTTCAGGGTTCTGCTAATCTGGAATTTTGGGAAACATACGATTTAAATGAAATTATCAATAATATTGTTGAAGCAAATAAATTGTTGGCTACTCTTAATGCAACCGGTGGAAACGCGAGTGTGACAAAAGATACAACTGCGTCTAAAGCGATTGCCTCCACACCAAAAACTCAAAAATTGAGTGATGTTGACAGTTTAAAAGCTGCCTTGCAAAAGAAAACAGCCAATGTGACCGATTCTACTAAAATGATGGAAAAGAGCAGAAAAGACAATCCTTTGTTTGCTGTTCTTCAGTTAAATGCACAAGGTGGACAAGCCGGACGCGGACCTGTAATAGGTTATGCACATAGCAAAGACACCATTCAAATCAATAACTATTTCAAAATCAAACAGGTTCGTGAAATTTTACCCCGTGATTTAGGTTTGAGATGGTCAGTAAAGGCAATGGATAAAAAAGGCGAAATTTTCCAATTAATCGCCATTAAAATCTCAAACCGTGATGGTCGTGCTCCGCTTGGAGGTGATGTAATTACTGATGCCCGTGCCGATTTTAGTCAGACTTCTGCTTATGCCAATGTAAGTATGACCATGAATGCCGAAGGTACAAAAACATGGGCACGTATGACCAAAGACAATATCGGCAAATCAATTGCCATTGCATTAGACGGTTATATTTATTCGTTTCCGACAGTAAATACTGAAATTACCGGAGGTAGCTCACAAATTACCGGAAACTTTACTGTTGAAGAAGCAAAGGATTTAGCGAACACGTTGAAATCCGGTAAAATGCCTGCTCCGGCACGTATTGTTCAAGAAAACATTGTAGGACCAACATTGGGACAAGAAGCTATTAATAATGGATTAATTTCATTTATTATCGCCTTTGTGTTGGTATTGCTTTATATGATTTTATATTACGGAGTTGTTCCGGGACTTATTGCCGATATAGCGTTACTTATCAACGTATTCTTCTTATTCGGTGTTCTGGCGTCCTTTGGTGCTGTTCTTACATTGCCGGGTATAGCGGGTATTGTATTGACGCTGGGTATGGCGGTGGATGCAAACGTACTTATGTATGAGCGTATCCGGGAGGAGATGAATAAAGGAAAAACCATGCGAAAAGCGATTGACGATGGTATTGGCCATGCACTTTCTGCTATTATCGACTCGAACGTAACAACCGTTATTACCGGTGTGATTTTGGCTTATTTTGGAACAGGACCTATTAAAGGATTTGCTGTAACTGAAATAATCGGAGTAATGACTTCATTCTTTACCGCAGTATTCCTTACCCGTTACATGTTGTATTTGTATGCTAACCATGAAAGTGCTAAAGAAATTACGTTTATTACCGGTGTAACTAAAAACTGGTTTAAAGATACGAAAGTTGACTTTATGGGAATCCGTAAATGGATGTACGGAATATCAGTTGCAATGATAGTAATCAGCTGCATATCTTTTGCAACACGTGGTTTTAGTTTGGGTATTGATTTCTCAGGAGGACGTAACTACATAGTAGCTTTTGATAAACCGGTGAGTACAGATAATGTTCGCCGTATGCTTGAAAAAGCGTTTGAAGGAGATATGCCTCAGGTAATTACAATCGGAAGTGACAAACAGGTTCGTATTGCTACTAAATACAAAATCAACGATAACGCTCCAACGATTGATAACGAAATTGAAGGCAAACTCTATGATAACTTAAAACCATTACTTAAAACTTCGGTTACAAAAGCTGAATTTATTAAGGAAAATATAAAAAGTTCTCAAAAGGTAGGACCCACTGTGGCTGATGATATTAAACGATCAGCTATCTGGGCTGTAATCCTTGCAATCTTCGGAATCGGTTTATATATTTTTATCCGATTCAAAGAATGGGGTTATGCTCTGGGAGCAATCGTATCCTTAGCTCACGATGCTATTATCACGCTGGGTCTATTCTCATTATTCTACGGATTCTTACCGTTCTCTATGGAAATTGATCAGGCATTTATCGCGGCTATTCTTACGGTAATCGGATACTCGGTTCACGATACTGTAATCAACTATGACCGTATTCGTGAAAACGTATCTCTGTTCCCTAAACGCGACAGAATATCACTGATTAACCTGTCTGTAAATGAAATGTTAGGACGAACATTCAGTACAACTGCTACCGTAATCCTGACTTTACTTTCAATGTTTATCTTTGGTGGTGAAACCATTCGCGGATTTATTTTCGCTATGTTGTTTGGTATTTTTATCGGAACTTATTCCTCCGTATTTATCGCTTCACCTATTACCGTTGAAATGCAGAAACTAATTAGTTTAGGTAGAATTAAAAAAGAAAATAAGAAACTTGCTCATGATACAAATAAATAATTCTTAGAAATACGTTTTATAAAAGCCGAAAAAGCCTTGCTGATGATTCAGTGAGGCTTTTTTATTGCTATTTTCGGGCAATGCAAATCACAAGGATCAGATAAGCACAAAAATATTTTGTCATGTCGAAGAACTTTCCGTTATTTGTGAATCAAAAAATCAATCTCAAGGTTAGCCTTTATCGAAATCACACCCTTATGAATGTTTTTTCAAAAAAGTATGTACTTCTTACCCTGATTTTCATTTCCATACACGTTATCGGACAGAAGTTTACCCCCGTTGTCATTCAATTTACCAAGAAAGATTACAATGCTTCGAACCAAAATTGGTCGGTTGCTCAGGGGAAGGATGGCATTTTGTACTTCGGAAACAATAAGGGATTACTGGAATTTGACGGTTCGATGTGGCAAACGTACAAAATACCAGGAAATAAAACAGTTCGTTCGTTGATGATTGACAAAGATAACCTGATTTATGCCGGTTCGTTTGAGGAGTTCGGCTATTTCGAAAAAGATAAAAACGGACAGCTGAATTACCAGTCGCTTTCGGCCAAACTGCGGAATTACCAAATGCAAAACGATTAAATATGGAGCATCCTCAATCTGGATGGAACCATTATTTTTCAATCGTTTACTTCCTATTTTACCTATAAAAACGGAGAAGTAAAAGGCTATCGTTGCCCGTTCACCTTTCTGTTTTTCAATATCTACCATCATACAATTTTCACTCACACCGATCAGTTCGGACTAGGTACGTTAGATTCGAAAAATAATACGTTTGTTCCTCTGAATAATGGGTTATTGAAAAGTCCGGTAATTTCTGTCTTGACTTTCGATAATTCGAGGGCATTATTGGTTACCAAATCGGATGGATTGTTCCTGTACGATGGAACAACCGTTAGCCGTTTCGTTACCAATGCCGACGAAGAACTGAAAAAAGCGGAAATAAACCGCGCGATTATCTCGCCGGATGGATTCATTGTGCTTGGAACCATATTGAATGGTGTAACGGCTATCAACAAACAAGGACAAAAACTGTGGACGCTTAACACGTCGAATGTTCTGCAAAATAACACAGTGCTGGGCATGTATTGCGACCGCGACAATAACCTGTGGCTGGCGTTAGACAAAGGCATCGCGCTCCTGCAACTCAACTCGTCGATTCGATACATTCACTCTTTCGATCCTTCGGTTGGTGCTATTTATTCGCTAAGCTACAACGAACCAAACTTGTATATTGGAACTAATCAAGGATTGTACAAAGCCGAACTGAGCAAAGACAAAAAAAGCATTCATAATCTACAATTAGAACCAAAAATCAAAGGTCAGGTTTGGAGTATCAATCAATTCGACAAACAGCAAATTTGCGGAAATAACGAAGTTACTTTTGATGTTTCGGAAAATGGAACGCGCTTTCTTTCGCCGGTAAAAGGCGGAATTTGTATCAAAAAAGGCATTATTCATGGTAAAGAAGTGTTGGTGCAAGGAACTTATACACAACTATGTATTTATGAAAAAGTGAATGGAAACTGGAAATTAAGTCATACTGTTGATAATTTTGTGAATCCGATACGCTATATTGAAATTGATTACACCGGAACTATTTGGGCAAGTCATTTGCATCAGGGGTTGTATGCCATTCAGCTTACTCATGACTTAAAGAAAATGGAGCATATCAGCACTTTCAACTCATTGGATCAGCAGCACAAATTTCCGATTAATGTGTTTTCCATCAATAATCGGGTTGTATTCACCGACAATACGGCTTTTTATACCTATGATGACATTCAAAAGAAAATTATTCCGTATGATGAGCTGAATAAAAATCTTGGCTATTTCTCACATGCTTATCGTGTATGTCATTTTAAAGCTGATTTATACTGGTTTATTCAAAATGACGAAGCAGCTTTGGTACAGGTAAAACCAGGTGAAATCAGAATATTGGATATAGTTCAATATGCCATTTTCTTAAATCAAATAGTGGACGATTATCAAAATATCATCCCGATTTCGGAAGAAGAATGCATTTTTACGCTCGAAAACGGATTGGCATTGTATCACACCGATAAATTGCAAACTAAAACTTCACACACCGCTTTGCAATTGAAAAGTATTCAGACTTCGGATGCCGAATCGAAAGTAACCGTTCTTCTGCCTCTTTCATCAAAATCAACTCCAACAACTCCTTTCAAAAGAAATAATATCATTTTTACCGTATTTTATCCGCTATACAACAATCTGAATAATTTAAATTTCCGCTACAAACTTGATGGATTAGACAAAGTGTGGGGCGAAACTACCGCTTCATCGCAAAAAGCATACAGCTATTTGCCTCACGGTGAATATACGCTGAACGTGGAAGTGTTGACCAGGAGCGGCATCAAATTGTCGAAATTATCTTACAGTTTCGAAGTGGAACCTCCTTTATATTGGAGCATTACTGCCCGAATTCTGTATCTTATTCTGATTGTGTTGTTTGGCGTTGGTATTTATTTGTATATTCTTCGTTTAATTCATGAAAAAAAGGAAAAAGTTCGGTTGGAACAAGAAGAAATCCATCGGAAAGAGATTGAAAAACGAGAACAACAAATCATTGCTCTTCAAAACGAAAATCTGGAATCGAAACTGATCCTAAAGAGCAAAGAATTAGCTGAATCGACCATGACTATTATCAAGAAAAATGAGATTCTATCTACTATTAAAGTAGAAGTAATCAAGCAGAAAAAGGAGCTGCGCACGCAATATCCAAACAAATATTACGATAAACTGATTCGTTTGTTAGACGAAAATTTATCATCGGAAGACGACTGGGCTATTTTTCAAACCAACTTCGACCGCATACACGAGAATTTCTTCCGCAACTTACATATCAATTATCCCGAGTTCACTTCCAACGATTTGCGCTTCTGTGCCTATCTGCGCCTGAACCTGTCCAGCAAGGACATTGCTCACCTGATGAATATTTCACTCAAAGGAGTAGAAGTAGCCCGCTCCCGTATCCGGAAGAAAATCGGTCTTCCTTCGACTAAAAGTTTAACGGAGTTTATGATAGAGTTTAAGTAAAATGACAGGAAAATGGAATCAGACTGTAAATAGCGACTTTACAAAATGTTGAAATTACAAATTCCTACGATCCCATCGAAATAGGTTCTAAAGAAGAAGTTTATTTCCGACAGAACAGAAAAAACAAGTAGTTTGAAAATTTTATGTGGATTATATTACAAACCATAAATATTTACTGTAATTTTACTGATATTTATTTTCAATAGTTAAAATAATTATTCATTAAACAAAAGAAAGGGAATTAAAATGATCTATTTGTATGTAGCAATTTTTGTCGTCCTCGTGTTTTTCATTGGAATTAAAATTGTACGACCAACCGAACGAGGCTTAATTGAGAGACTTGGGAAGTACAATAAATTTGCAAATCCAGGCTTTCATTGGATTATTCCTGTGATTGATAAAATTTACATTGTAAATGTAACCGAACAAATGGTGAATGCCGATCCACAGGAAATAATTACCAACGATAATCTGAATGCAAGCGTGGATGCTCAGGTTTATTTCCGGGTGAAAAGCGAAGAAGATAGCGTTAAAGGAGCCATTTACAACGTCAATAATTACAAATGGCAGATTGTGAATCTGGCGCGCACAACTCTTCGTAACATTATCGGTACACTTACTCTTAAATCGGCAA
>Ga0209746_1001051_pt1 | contig 13561 bp, 9 predicted proteins | sample BarGraNGADG00211_3_FD_184496 | JGI IMG/M metagenome (GOLD analysis project Ga0209746, IMG submission 184496) | Arctic peat soil microbial communities from Barrow, Alaska - Barrow Graham LP Ref core NGADG0011-211 (SPAdes) (version 2) | ecosystem: Environmental > Terrestrial > Soil > Wetlands >...
CTCTTATGCGGAATTGAGCAAGCCTGGAGTGAAGGCAAAATTTCATTCAGAAAGCCACTTTCATGTCATCTCTTCCAGATCAGGATCAAGTACTATTCAGACTTCAGAGCAGTCAACTACGAAGAGCTGGCTATATGTTCACCCGCCCGCATAACAGGTGAGAGAGAATGGATATATGTTTATGAGTTTCTCAAAGAACCATTGATCAGAGCTCTTGGTGAGGATCTTTATAAAGATCTCTGCGTTGCTGCTAAAGAATTGCGAAAAAATAAAACACTGAAAAAGTAATTCCCATATTGATAATTGGGTATATGTAGAGACAGGTCTCAGACCTGTCTCTACGTGAAATATCTGCAGGATTACCCATTTTATGAAAGGTGTTATGATCCTTCTAATACAGGGAAAATCATTAAATTCTGTAATTGTTTAATGATGGATTAACAATAATTTGATTGATTTTTGAGATCAAAAAGTACCGGAAAAATGCCAATCTGAAAATGCGGAATACGAAATTTCAGTTAAATTTAGAATGAACCCTGAAAAATTTCAGAAAAAATTTAGAGTCACTGGAATATTGCCAGGATTTGTAGAGACGCCCGACCCGTGCGTCTCTGATTATTTTTATTGTAGTTTTACAATAAACAGTAAATCAGATATATAAGTTAATATTTATAAGATTATGTAGAGACCGGTCTCAGACCTATCTCAACAAATTTACAGACCTGTCCCTACATTTTTCAGACGATTTTTATGCTGAAATTATATAAGTTTTAGCTCTGGAAACTGAGCTATAAATTTTTTTTAATATTTTGGAGATTAAATATAGAACCCCTATATTTGGCTGTTAAATTAAAACCTAAAACTAATTCGTATGAAGAAACTATTTCTGCTGATTGTTTTGTTTGTGTTTATAAGTGGCTACACTTTATTGGCACAGACAATAGTCATTACAGGCACGGTTACCTCTTCAGTTCAGGGGGAAGGTGCAATTCCTGGAGTTACTGTTACTGTTAAAGGTACGACTATGGGTGCCCTGACAGATGTGAATGGAAAATTTTCACTTACAGCACCTCAGACCGCCACCACCCTGATTTTCTCCTATATTGGGATGAAAAAGCAAGAGGTTGTAATCGGAGGTCGTAAAGTAATTGATGTTAGTATGGAGCCCGATCTTCTGGGCTTGGATGAAGTCGTAGTGACTGCTCTCGGTATTTCACGTGAGAAAAAGGCACTTGGCTATTCAGTACAGGACCTGGGTGGTGACAATATCGAGAAGACAAAAGTATCGAACATTGTTAACGCTTTTCAGGGTAAACTCTCAGGAGTACAGATCACCAACTCTGACGGTGGTGTTGCTTCTGGTGTAAGGGTACTTATCAGGGGTGTGAATTCACTCTCCTCCTCTGGTGATAACCAGCCTCTCTTTATTGTTGATGGTGTACCAATAAACAACACAACTACTGACGCAGGTTCATATGGTGGAAGTGATTACGGAAATGCCGCAGGTGATATCAACCCTTCAGATGTTGAGAACATAAGTGTTTTAAAAGGCGCCAGTGCAGCTGCCCTCTATGGTTCAAGAGCTGTTAACGGCGTTATCCTTATTACTACAAAATCAGGTAAATCACGTAATGGTCAGACTGGCCTGGGTGTTTCTCTTGAAGAGAACATGATGTGGTCAACTCCTCTCATTCTTCCTAAGTATCAGAACCTATATGGCCAGGGTTCAAGTGTTGGACCAGGGCTTGGGCAATATGCCTTTTCTTATAAAGATGGTGCTTATGGTGGAACGAATGATGGTGTTGATGAGAGTTGGGGACCAGAATTGAACTATAAAGTGAAAGCTGAAGATTTGCTACCTGGCGGGAAATATTATTGGACACAAGATACTAACCCTGATACAAAGCTTGTAGAATCACCAATTCCTCAGACAGTAGGTCAAACTCTGGTTCTCCCTCAGTTCGATAGTCCTTATGATCCTGTAACAGGTGTTCGTACGGCAACTCCCTGGATCTCTAATCCAAATAACACTAAGAGCTTCTTTGAAACCGGACTGCAAAGAACCACCACACTAGCAGTAGCGGGCTCTAAAGAAGGTGCAAATTTCCGTCTCTCATTATCAAATCAGAAAATCAACGGTATTCTGCCGAATACTGACCTTACGAAAAACAGCATTAGCTTAAATGGTGAAATGGCTGTAACAAGTAAAATTACCGTTGGTGGTTCTGCTAACTATATCAGCAACATAAGTAATAACATTGCTGAGAATGGTTATAATGGTGGTAACCCAATGCAATCTCTTGGCCAGTGGTTCGGTCGTCAGGTTGATATGACAGTTCTCAAAGCAAGACAAAATGAATTGAACCCTATTACTTGGACTCCTTTCAACTGGAACTCAAGCTATCATAATAACCCTTACTGGAACCTCAATAACAATACAAACTCCAGGAACAGGGACAGGATGATTGGTAACGCGCATCTAAGCTGGAAATTCACTGACTGGCTTTCCTTTAAAGCTATGGCTGGAACTGACTGGTATGTTGAAGATATTATGGAAAGAGTAGCACAAGGTGATGTTGGAATTGGATTCCCTAAAGGTGAATTTAACAGTTATTCAAACCGTAGGCAGGAGATCAATGCTAACGCAAGGCTCGAGTTTGTTAAAAGCTTAGGTGATTTTAGTTTCAACGGATCATTAGGTACTGAATATAATCATTATAATAGCCAATACCGCCAAACTAATGTTGCAGAACTTATTATACCGGATTTATATTCGGTTGCCAACGCTGCTGTTCCGGCTACAACAAGTATAATAGAACATCATCATGAGTTGCAGAGTGTTTTCGGAACTGCAAACTTTGGCTTCAGGAATTTTGTATTCCTCGATTTAACAGGAAGAAATGACTGGTCATCTACATTGCCTTTGAATAGCAACTCTTATTTCTATCCTTCGGCATCACTTTCATTGGTTGTTACCGATGCTCTTCATATTAAATCCGATGTTCTTTCTTTCCTGAAAGTCAGAGGAAGTTATGCACAAGTAGGTGGAACAGCTGATGATTATTCCCTACAGGGTACATATACTGCAGCTAATCCATTTAATGGTCATCCGTCACTTAATTATGGGACCACCACTGCCAATGCTGTAATACCTCCAGCTGCATTGAAACCACAAAATAAGAAATCAAAAGAGGTTGGTATTGAGTTAAAACTCTTTAAAAACAGGATAGGTCTTGATGCTTCTTTCTATAAAGAAAACATAATCAACCAGATCTTGAATATTGCAGTTTCAAACACAACAGGTTTCACTAACAAAACAATCAATGCAGGAAACCTTCAGAACATGGGCGCTGAATTACAGTTAAACCTTACTCCTGTTCAGACAAATGACTTTTCATGGGACATATCTTTAAACTGGTCAAAGAACCAGAATAAAGTTATTTCACTTTATGGCGACATGAAATACTACCAACTTTATGACCTTAGCTGGGGTGGTTATGTTTATGCATTCCCGGGTAAAGAGTACGGAACTATTTTTGGTTATGCAATCGTTCGCGAAAATGCAACTCATGTATATTACGATGCAGCTAAAACACAGCTTGCATACTATACATATTCAGGAAGACCAATTGTTACCAAAGCTGGCCGTTATATCCGTTCAGGACAAAGAACACCGCTTGGCAACGTTTATCCTGACTGGTTCGGTGGGGTAACCAATACATTAAACTATAAGAAACTTAGTTTCAGCTTCCTTATTGACTTCAAGAAAGGTGGCGATATTTTCTCAGAAACTCATATGTTTGGTATGTATACCGGTGTTCTTGCACCTACGGCAGTTACCAATGCTAACGGCAAAAACATCCGTGACGCTCTCACCGATGGCGGAGGTGTCCTCATACCAAATGCTGTTTATGGAAAAGTTAACACTGATGGAACTATCCAATTACTGGATGCTACCGGAGCCGCAAGTACTACACCTGTTGCAAACACAACCTACGCCGATGCTAACACATGGGGCTATGACTACTATGGTAAAACAGAGTTATCGGTGTTTGACGGAAGCTTTACTAAATTACGTGAGGTTTCTCTGGGTTATACATTTGACAAAATTGGTTTTCTGAATAAAGCAGGGATTAGTAATATAGCTCTGTCGGTGGTAGGACGTAACCTATGGATCATTCATAAGAACGTTCCGGATATTGACCCTGAGGTTGGTAATAGTGCTGGTAACACTAGTGTTGGTGCTGAACAAAACACTATTCCTTCAACCAGATCGTATGGTTTCAATATAAAGATTAATTTCTAACCTAAATGATTCTGATTATGAAATATTTAAATATTACAAAAAAAATTATACCGGGATTGTTCCTGATTGTGGGTCTTCTCTCATCCTGTACTAAGGATTATGAAAAGATCAACACGAATCCGAATAATCCAATCGTTGTTCCAGCAATTGATATCTTCACTAACGCGGAACAAACTTCTATAAGCCGTCAGTTAGGCGGATGGATTCAGCATACTTATCTTGGAGTATGGTGTAAGCAATGGTGCAAAGTTCAGTATATTGATGAAGACAGGTACATGCCTCGTGATATGTCAGGTGAATTCCAGGCTTCTTATATAAATGAGCTTAAAAACCTGACTATTGTTATAACCAAAGCAGCTGCTGAAAAAAATGATGCCATTGTAGCAGCAGCTAAGGTTTTAAGAGCATGGTAATTCATGTACGTAACCGATACATGGGGAGATATTCCTTACTCTCAGGCATTACAGGGTTTCAGCCTTACCGGGACATTGACTCCTGTCTATGATACGCAGGCAAGTATTTATGCCGATCTCCTTGTGCAACTTGAAGAGGCAAATGTTACGCTTGCAGCGGCAATACCATCAACTAACTTAGGTGCGGGTGATATTATATTCGGTGGTGATCCTGTTGCATGGAGAAAATTTGCTAATTCTCTTAAACTCAGATTGCTGAATCGTGCTGCAGGTACTCCATGGACATTTACCTATAACATGGTTGCTCCTCAGGCGCCTGTTACAACTACCCCGGGTGCTGCCGCATTAACAACCGCTGATGCTCAGATTGCTGCAATTCTTGCAGATCCGGTAACTTACCCGATCTTCGAATCGAATGATGATAATGCAAAACTGGTTTTCCCGGGTCTGCCTTACAGGAACGATATTTATAATGCTCTTTATACCAGAACAGACCAGGCTATTTCTGAAACTATGGTGAACTGGCTGAAGGCAAGAACTGACCCCAGACTTCATATTTATGGACAGCCAACGCCCAACTCAGTTGCAACGCCTCCGCTTGATTATGTAGGTTTCCAGAACGGCCGCGGTATCACTTCAGCTCCTTTCCCTGCAGTTTCTCTTCTTTGGACAAAAATAGCATACAATGAAAAAGCTCCACTTTACGTATTATGTTTTGATGAGATTCAGTTCATTAAAGCTGAATATTACAAAAGGGTTGGAAATGATGCAGCTGCAAAAACTGCTTATGAAGCCGGTATTCAGGCTTCAATGGACAGATGGGGTCTTGTGAATGGTGGTAACGTTTTCCCTTCATGGGGAAAGACTGCAATTACTACCAGTACGGTTGGTATACCAGTGAATTATACTACATATCTTGCTAATCCGCTTGTATTATGGAGTGGAACAGACGCTCATAAATTCCAGCTTATTTGCGAACAAAGATGGGCAGGTATGTATGGCCAGGGTGTTCAGGCATACGCTGAAGTAAGAAGAACAGGCTTCCACGAAAGAATGTTTGAATATGAACTTGAAGGAGCCTATTATCCAAACCTTGGTCTTCCTATCAGATTGCAATACGCATTGAGTGAGGATACTTATAATACAACCAATGTTGCTGCAGCAAGAACAGCTCAGAATATTGAAGCTATTAATGAAGGTATGTTCAGTACAAATGGTATTTCAAGCCAGGTATGGTGGGATACAAGGAAAAATCCAATTCCTACACAGACGGATGTTCACTAGAATCTAGTGCGTTAGTATATAATAGAAGAGAGCTATTAAAGGCTCTCTTCTTTTTTTAATATAACTGTCGTAATTTTATGTGTGTAATTGCCTGACTAAAAAATATTATCATTTTTGGACTGTTAATTGTATATTTTTATTTTAGTTGTATATGATTTTCTAACAGTAATCCTATCTGAGATGAAAAAAATAATTCTATTAACCGGGGTAGTCATATTGTCTTTATTCACTTCACGGGTTTTTGCACAGGATAAGTGTAAAGTACTGATGACAGAAATCAGTGGCTCATATAATGGATCGTGTAAAAAAGGACTTGCTGATGGTGCAGGAGAGGCTACCGGTATTGACCGGTATAAAGGCGAATTCAAAAAAGGATTGCCGAATGGTGTTGGAACCTACATCTGGCATACAGATCAGGCATACAGTGGTGAATGGAAACGGGGACTCAGAGATGGCAAAGGTAAATACACGATTAAATATATGGGTAGAGATTCAACAATTTCAGGTATATGGAGAGAGGATAAATATATCGGACAACAGGAATTAAAGCCATATGTTATTGAATATCGCAATAGTATCGGCAGAGTCTCATGTATGAAAATAGGAGACAGGCCTTATATCAAATATATATTTTCAAGAAACGGGGGTGCATCAAATAACATTAATAACCTCTTATTGCAGGGGAGTTCTGGTTCTGAAAGTAATACCACTGCATTTACAGGATTTGAACAGGTTACTTTCCCATTTAATGGCAAGGTTACTTTTACTGCTCCTAATTCGTTTATGACATCAATTCTGTACTGTGAACTCCGGTTAGTTATAAATGAACCAGGTTCCTGGATTGTCACGATGTTCTATTAATCTATCTTCAGATTCACAAGCTCAAGCCTGGTGGTCGATGCTCTCAGCACTTTGATAATAAAATTGCTTATTCTGATAATATCATTATTCCCTGGTATACTGCCATGAAAGAACAGTATCATACCGGCAAGGGTTTCATAATCGTCCGCTTCAGGGAGGTTGAAATGATATTTTTCATTCAGGTAGTCAATTTCAAGACGGCCTGAAAACACGTATTCGTTGGTTCCAACGCTCTTTTCAACCAGGTCCGTGGTATCATGCTCATCTTCAATGTCACCAACAATCTCTTCCAGTACGTCCTCAATTGTTACCATTCCTGATGTTCCTCCAAACTCATCAACTACAAGCGCTATGTTCTTTTTCTGATCAACGAATAGCTTCAGGAGTTTATTTGCAGGCATAGTTTCAGGTACTATCGCCAGTTTCCTGGTCATCGACTCGATCTCGGTAGGATTTTTAAAGATATCCTTCAATTCAAAATACCCTGTGATATTGTCTATTGTGTCCTGATAAATAAGAATCCTGGAAAGCCTTGTTTCAACAAACTTTACTCTTAATTGCTCTATAGAACTTCCTGCTTCAATTGCTTCAATCTCTGTCCGGGGCACCATACATTCTCTTAGTTTTACATTGGAGAAATCAAGTGCATTCTGGAATATTCTGAAATCCCTGTGATCGGGTTCCGACTCTTCCCTGCTCTGCTTGTTGAGATTGACAAAATGATCGAGATCAACTTTGCTGAAAACAATATTTTCCTGTTTTTTTTCTCCAGGTTTGATTTTAAAAAAGATCCGGATAAAAAGGTTTGATGCAGCCAGGGTAAATTTGCTTATAGGATAAAAAATGAAAAAGAAAATCAGCGTTGGGATACTTAAAAATTTAAGAAAAAAATTTGGAGAAATAATGAAAATTGTTTTTGGAAGAAACTCTGCCACAAGAAGGATAATAGTGGTGGAAATAATAGTATTAACTATGAGTATCAATAGATCAGAACCAAGAACTGGGGCCAGTAATGTACCCAGAATTTTGGAAAATACCAGCCCGTATATGACAAGTGAAAAGTTGTTCCCGATCAGCATTGTGGCAATGTATTGACCGGGGTTATCTGTAAATAGTTTGATTATTCTTGATCCGAATACTCCCTGTTTCCTGTCGAGCTCTATCATTAGCCGGTTTGAAGTGACAAAGGCAATCTCCATACCGGAAAAGAACGCAGAAAGGATTATTGCGAGAAATATTATCAGGAATACATTCATACTGTAAAGTTAGCCCTTTTTTCGCTGCTTGTCCCTAAGCCAGGCAAAGACAAAACAAACAAGAGCCATCAATGCAAAGATAGTAATTTTGCTGCTTGAGCCTGTCATTGCATATCTTAAGCCTGCTGCAATGCACAGAACGCCAGTCGCTATCCAGATAATTTCAAGGATAAGAAGGGAACTATTTCTCATCCTTCAGTGTTATATCAGCGGTAACCTTAAGAATCTTCCTGTTAAGCAGATGAGAATCTTATTCAAATCCGATACCCTGTATTACCTCATCCTCACTGGTTATCTTGACGAACCTGTTGGTATAAATATGATCTTTTTCCTGATTCCAGAACAACAATTCGGTTTCAAGCTTTTCGTTCTTCTCATTTATCACAACAACACTGTCGCGAAGCTCCCATAAATTATCACTTGTACATTTCGCATATTTAGCTGTTACTTTTGCTTCGGGGTTATCCTTGCCATTATACCAATCCACTTTAATGCCTAACCGGAATTCGGAAAAAGGGGCATCAAATTTATCGTATTTCTCAATAAGAGGTGCATTCATAATAAGCTGAATTCGCCCCGAATCATTTAATATCATCTGAACACCCTTAGCCGTAAGTGAAGGTAGTGTAAGCAGGTCTGATTTTGGAATAACAGGCAGTTTATTTTCGCATGATATAACTATTATACTCAGAGCAATCAGAACTCTGAACAAGGAGCAATTTCTGAACTTTGATGACCGGCTAATCATAAAGTAGAGGTAAAATTTCTAATCATATTTCCGCTTGACAAACCAGAAATCGTACAGATTGAGGCTTATCCCCATAGTAATATAGTTCTCATTGTGAATAGTGCTTGAAGAAAAACCAGATCTCCTGGTAAAATCAAAGAACAGATTTGCTTTAGATGAATCAAAGAACATATTTCCATTCAAAGTTGTGCGTCTTAAAGGCAAACCAATACCAATGCTTGCACCGTATTCTTTTACCTGTTCATTGTTTATAATTAAATAATTATCTCCGACATGACCACCAATCCTATACTCTATCCTGCTTATATAACCGTAATTTGAAAATTTATCGGGGATATATTCAGCTCCGAATGCTAGTTGCCTGGTATCAGCAGCGTAGCCGACAGATCCAGGAATTTGTGAAGCCGACCATTTTGTTGTTATGTAATCCACTCCGGTCGTAAACTTGTTTTTCTTACCAAAAGAAACACCAACCCTCAGAGTGCCTGGAATATATGTTTTGGCAGAATTATTGGAAGTGTATGAAATAGTATCCTCCGTGCCGAAGGCTGTATATTTCAGAGATAGCTGGTTATATTTTGAACTGTAATTATTGTTTGAACTTAAAGATGCACCTATATTGAGAAAATAATTATTCTTGAGTGATGCAGAGTATTGTATCCCAAAATCGAAGTTCATACCGACTAACTGAAGATTCTCTTTACTATTATCATGAAATGTATTATAATAATCTGTAGTTTGAGAAAAAACGAATTGGTTAGTTCTGTTAAGATCCCCTGAAAGAATAGCGAAATTGGCTCCAATGGATAAATTCTTAGTGATCTTTAATCCCGATCCAATGAAAAACTTGGTAATCCCCCCATCTCCCTGGTGAATTACGGTGTAGGGACCTATGCTTGGATTATAGGCTGGATCAGCAGAAGTAATAGTTTCTGTTATTTTATAATAACCCGAACTTACAGGCAGAACACCCAGTGCCAGGCCCCAGCCCTTAGCAAGAGGGAAACCCATAACAAGATGATGAAAATTAATATCATCAGATGAAAATTTTGATACTCCGTCAGTAATAAAATTCCTGCCGTAATCAAGACCAAAATCAAAAACAAAAGAACTAGTATCAAGGCTGCTATATGAAGCAGGATTTGTAAGATATATCGAGCTGTTATCTCTGATAGCTGTACCAACTCCGCCCATGCTCAGGCTCCTGAATGATCCTAATGTTTCAAGAGTGCCGACATTGAATCTCGAATAGGGGGAATTAATTTGTTTCTGAGCGGTAGCCGTAAAGGCAAAAAAGAACAGAGAGATAAAAGTGAAGATTATAAGCTTATTTCGCATTGTATTCCAGAATATAATTTAAACCATCAATCACGATATCAGGCACATATATGATATGATAATCAATTTTGTCTTTAAGAAATTCACTGTCTCCGCCTGTTAGTATTACTTTGAAATCAGTATGTTTATTTTCAAACGTGCGAATATACTCATTTATTTCATATGTAACCCCTGTAATCACTCCGGCAGCTATTGCATCGGAGGTATTTCGACCCGGATTTGATAAAATATCAGGAGGAGTAACAAGCGGTAATCTGTCGGTAAATTTATTTAATGCCTTAAATCTCATATGCAAGCCGGGTGAAATATTACCACCTTTATAACTGTAGGATGATAGGAAATCAAATGTCAGTGCTGTACCCGCGTCAATAACGAGGATTTCCTCACCAGGAAACAGATTGAAGGCACCGGCTACAGCAGCAATCCGGTCGGAACCCAGTGTCTCCGGAGTTTCATATTCAATTTTAAATGGAAGTAGTGTTTTATTAGACAGTATGTGAACAAACGGGATATTGGCGAAAAGGAGGTCTGATATGAATGGAGGCAGTTTTTTTACAGAAGAGACGATTGTCTTTTGTATCTTGTATCCCCTTAATTCTTTCTCGAGTTCTTCGCAACTCAACTCATTTATCCTGGAATGGGATAACTTTATCTCCCCTTCAAATATTGCAAGCTTGGTACTTGTGTTTCCAATATCAACTATAAGATTCATAGTACAAAAGTAATAAAAAGTGCCTTAATTGCCTAAGGTTTTACCCCCCAACCCCCTAGATTTTAACCCCCTAAATCCCCTCAGGGGTGACTTTTAAATCACTCACCTTTCTTAGCCCCCCCTTTGGGGGATTGGGGGTAAAAAACTAAAGGGCAGGTGGGCTAACATCATGTGAGGCGAGTATCTCATTCAGCACCCTTATCGCAGTCTTTACAGATTTCACATCATTGATTGTGAGGCTAAGCTTTGAAGCCTTTTGTTTCATGTTCATCTGTTTTTGCTTCCTGTTTACATAATTCATAATTGAAACAAAAAGTGAACTTCTGTAAAATTGTGAGTTTGGATCAGAAACGAAATTAGCAATAAGCAGATTGTTCTTCAATAGTATTTTTTCTATGCCGATTTTTACTGCAATCCACTTAATTCTTACGATATCGAGGAGAGCCTGTGCTGGTGGTGGTATCTGTCCAAACCTGTCAATAAGTTTCTTCTCGAATGAACATAATGCCTCTTCAGACTCAATCTCATTTAGTTCTTTATAAAGCCTTATTCGCTCCGAAATATTTGAGATATATTCATCGGGGAACATAATTTCCAAATCAGTATCAATTTGAAAATCAGATATATATTTTCTTCCCTGCTCCTGCTTTATCGAAACTGTCACGTTTGCCTCAGCAGACGGGGATTCCCTGAATTCGGACTCTCTTAATTCGATCAGCGCTTCATTTAAGATACGCTGATAAGTTTCAAAACCTACATCGGCAATAAATCCACTTTGTTCACCTCCGAGGAGGTTGCCCGATCCTCTTATATCCAGATCCTGCATTGCAATATTAAAGCCGCTGCCAAGTTCCGAAAATTCTTCAATTGCTTTAAGCCTTCTTCTGGCTTCGTGTGTGAGAGTACTCAGGGGTGGGGCAAGAAGGTAACAAAATGCCTTTTTATTCGACCGCCCGACTCGTCCCCTTAGTTGATGAAGTTCCGAAAGCCCGAAGTGATGAGCATCATTTATAAAGATTGTATTGGCATTTGGTATGTCAAGTCCCGATTCAATGATTGTTGTAGCAAGAAGTACGTCGTAATCACCCTGAATGAAATCGTACATCACATTTTCAACATGAGTACCATCCATCTGACCATGAACTATTGCAGTTTTTACATTCGGACAGATCCGGCTGATCTGTGCCTGAATCAGCTTGATGTTCTCCACCCTGTTATGAATGAAAAATACCTGTCCGTTCCTTGAAACCTCATATTCGATACCCTCTTTAATTATTTCTTCATTAAAGCCATGCAGTTCAGTTACTATAGGCATTCTGTTTGGGGGTGGCGTATTGATAATGGAAAGATCGCGGGCTCCCATCAGGGAGAACTGCAATGTTCGCGGAATCGGTGTGGCAGTGAGTGTTAAAGTGTCAACATTTGCTTTAATCTTTTTAAGCTTTTCTTTTACAGATACACCAAATCTCTGCTCTTCATCAATGACAAGAAGCCCGAGGTCCTTAAATTTAACATCCTGGCCTACAAGCTTATGTGTTCCAATTATAATATCTATTTTCCCTTCAGATAGTTGAGAGAGTATTTTTTTCTGATCGGCAGCTTTTCTATGGCGGCTTATATATTCTATGTTACACGGAAAGCCCTTTAACCTCGATGTAAATGTTTTATAATGCTGTAAAGCGAGAATTGTTGTTGGCACAAGCACAGCTGTCTGCTTACTATCAGAAACTGATTTGAAGGCGGCTCTTATAGCTATTTCTGTTTTGCCGAAACCTACATCTCCGCACACCAGACGGTCCATAGGGTGAGGGGCTTCCATATCAGTTTTAACAGCTACAGATGCAGTCAATTGGTCGGGAGTATCTTCATAAATAAATTAGGCTTCCAGTTCCCGTTGCAAATAGGAATCGGGTGAAAATGAGTATCCTGGCGAAGCCATCCTTTTTGCATAAAGATGAATCAGGTCCTTTGCAATATCTTTTACCCGGCTTTTTGTAGTCTGCTTCAGCTTTTGCCAGGCGCCCGAACCCAGCTTATATATTTTTGGTTCAGAGTTGTCTTTACCTTTATATTTAGATATTCGGTACAGGGAGTGAATACCAACATAAAGTATATCATTGTCCCTGTAAACCAGCTTTATAGCTTCCTGTATCTTCCCGTTAACCTCGATTTTTTCAAGTCCGCCGAATTTCCCAATACCATGATCTATATGAACAACATAATCGCCCGGATTAAGTCCTGTAAGCTCCTTGACTGAAATGCTCTCCTTCTTTGTAAAATATCCTCTTATCCTGAATTTGTGATACCTGTCAAATATCTGGTGGTCTGTAAATACCGAAATCCTGAGGTCATGATCAGTGAATCCGCTATGAAGATTCAGTAAAAGAGAAATGAAGTGTGCTTCCGGATTAATTTCTGAAAAGATGTCCCTTAACCTTTCTATTTGTGATTCACTTTCGGAGATGATATATGTCGAATAGCCATTAGTATTGTTAGACAGGAGCTTCCCTGTAAGCAATTCAAAATTTTTATTAAATACAGGTTGAGGTTCAGTATGGAATTCAAAACTGGTTTCAGGTTCATCCATACTGTGCTTTCCAAACTCAAGCATGCGGAATGGTTTACATTTCTACATGAAACAAT
>Ga0209746_1001054_pt1 | contig 13545 bp, 15 predicted proteins | sample BarGraNGADG00211_3_FD_184496 | JGI IMG/M metagenome (GOLD analysis project Ga0209746, IMG submission 184496) | Arctic peat soil microbial communities from Barrow, Alaska - Barrow Graham LP Ref core NGADG0011-211 (SPAdes) (version 2) | ecosystem: Environmental > Terrestrial > Soil > Wetlands >...
ATCTGGACAAAATCCTGACGACCCTTCCCGGTCTCGGCTTTGAGGCTGTCGAACTGAGGACCACGCATAAGCACGGTGTGGAGCCGTCCTTGGGCCCGCAGGAGCGCGCGGCGGTGCGTAAGAAGTTAGAAGCCGGCAAGCTGCGTTTGTTGAGCTACGGCACGGTCTGCGAGTTCCAGGCAGTGGATCCGGACGTGAGGAAGAAGAATGTCGAGAGCGGCAAGGAGTGGGTCCTCCTGGCGCAGGACACGGGTGCCATGGCGATCCGGGTCCGCCCCAACGGGCTGCCCCAGGGGGTTCCCACAGATACAACCGTCAAGAACATAGGGGATTGCCTGCGCGAACTGGGTGACTTCGGCGCGGGCCACGGCATCGATCGCGCCAGGGTCGGAGAGATCAACCGGCGCGAGACTGATGCTGCGCCCCAGCTGCTCGGCGTGCGACACCAGGGACTCCGGCAGCTCGCTCCGACCGAGCACCACGACATCGGCCCCCGCCTCGAGCAGCGCCTCGGAGATGCCACGGCCGAGCCCCCGACCGCCGCCGGTGACGGCAGCGGTCCTGCCGGTCAGCGCAAAGGGAGACTCGCTCATGCGTCTGCCTTCCCGTGCAGCGGCGTGACCAGGACCTTCAGGCAGTCGTCGCCCCGGGTAGCAGCGGCGAAGGCCGCGCCCGTGTCGGCGAGATCGAAGGCCTTGGTCGGGAACGCGGCCAGGTCGAGCGCGTCCTCGGCGATGAGTCCGATCGCCCGCGTGACGTCGAGCGAGGTGTACACGCGCACACCGACGAGTGACTGCTCCTTGAAGCAGACCGCCTGCAGGTCGAGAGCGGTCGGCTCCTTGTAGACGCCGACGACCACGATCCGGCCATGCACTCGCGTCGTGGCGGCCAGCTGCCTGGCGACACTCGGGTGACCGGCGGAGTCGAACGTCGTATCGGCTCCCTCGCCGTCCGTGAGCGGATCGAGCGTCTCGGTCATGGTCCGCCCGTCGGGCACGACGGTGAACCAGAGCGAGGCAGCGACGTCGCGTCGCCACGGGCTCGGCTCGGTGACGACGACCTCTCTCGCACCCTCGTGCCGCGCCACGAGAGCCGTGAGGATGCCGATCGGACCAGCGCCGAAGACGGCGACCATGTCGCCACGCTCCATCCCGGACCTGGCCACCGCGTGGACCGCGACCGCGAGCGGTTCGGCAAGCGCCGCAGTGCGAGGGTCGACACCGTCAGGCACCGCATGCAGCACCGCCGGCGGCAGGGCGACGTACTCCGCCATCCCGCCGGCGGTGTCGATGCCGTACAGGCCAAGACGGCGACACACATGACTGCTGCCAGCGCGACACGCCTGGCACGTCCCGCAGCTGATCAACGGCTCAACCGTGACCAGTGTGCCCTCGGAGGGCCCCGTGGCACCGGCCAGCGCGACCCAGCCGGACATCTCATGTCCCATGACGAGCGGAGCCTTCGCCCGCGGATGCTTGCCGTGCAGGATCGACAGGTCGGTGCCACAGATGCCGTTGTAGGCGACCTTCACCAGAGCCCAGCCTGCTGGTACCTCTGGCACCGGGATCTCCACCTGCGCGACCTCGTCGGCAGCCGTCCAGACCGCGGCCCGCATCGTCGCGCTCATGCCCGGGCCCCCTGATGACGCTCGTTCGCCGAGTTCCGGCCGGGTGCACCGAGCACCTCCGGGTTGACGATGTCGCGTGGTGCCCGACCGACCGCGACGTCCACCACGTTCTGCGCGGTGCGCCGCTTGAGCTCGCTGTAGGACTCTTCCGCGTACCACGCGAGGTGCGGGGTGAGCACGACCGAGTCGAACGTCGTCAACGGGTGGTCCGGCGCGATCGGTTCCTGCTCGTGCACATCGATCGCGGCGCCTCGGATGGTCCCGGCGCGCAGGGCTTCGACGAGCGCATCGGTGTCGATGACGCCGCCCCGGCTCGTGTTGACCACGAGCGCGTCCCGACGCATCCGAGCAAGCTGCGGTGCGCCGATCATGTGGCGCGTCACATCGGTGAGCGGCACGTGCAACGAGAGCACCTGGGAGCGTTCCAACAGCTCGTCGAACGACACCGACGGCGCACCGTGGAACGTCGCCTTGCCCGGCTCTGCCTTGATGTCGTACCCGATCACGGTGTATCCGAGGCCCTTGGCCTTGCGTGCCGTCGCTGTGCCGATCAGGCCGACCCCGACCACCCCGAACACGCGGCCCGCCGTCTGGTAGAGCGGACGCACGGCCGTGAGATCGAACGACCCGGCCCGTACGCCGCGATCCAGGCGCGGGATCCCGCGCGCGACACTCAGGGCGAGCCCGATCGCATGGTCCGACACCGACTCGGTGCCGTAGTCCGGCACGTTGCACACCGCGATTCCGCGATCGGTGGCCGCGTCGACATCCACGCTGTCGACGCCGACCCCGTAGCGGCCGATCACACGAAGGTCAGGGAGGGCGTCCATGATCTCGGCCGTGATCGAGGCGTACTGGACCAGGATCCCGGCCGCGCCTGCGGAATTCGCGACCAGCTCGGCTGCGTTCCGGGACTGAGCGATGACCAGCTCCGCCCCGGCCCCGCCGATGACCGCGCGCTCGTCGTCGAACGCGTCGTGGTCGCACTCTGTCACGACGAACTTCGTCACCTGTGGCTCCTCGTCGGCCTGTACCTGCGCGATCCTTGTCGATACCGGACGCGACCTGCTGCCATCAGGCCCTCGCTCCATCCGTCGGAACTGGCGCGTCGCGGGACAACAGCCCCTCGGCCCGCAGCTCTTCCCAGAGCGCGCCCGGCACCTGCGCGCGCGAGCGTGCGAGGTTCGACTCGACCTGGGCACCCGTCCGAGCGCCGACCACCGTCGTGAGCACCGCCGGGTGAGCGCGGACGAACGAGAGCGCGACGTCCGGCACCGTGACCCCGTACCGCTCGCACACGTCCGCGATCCGGTGCACGCGCGCCACCACGTCCCCCGGGGCCGTCTCGTAGTCGTACATCGCTCGTGTCGACGGCCGGTCCTGAGCCAAGAGACCGGAGTTGTAGACGCCCGCGATCACGATGCCGATGCCACGCTCCTCAGCAAGCGGCAGGAGGTCGTCCAGCGCTCCTTGCTCCGCGAGCGTGTATCGGCCGGCGAGCATGACAAGATCGATGTCGCACTCGCGGACGAACCGCGCGGGCATCTCGGACTGTTTCATCCCGACGCCGAACGCACCGATGACACCCTGGTCGCGCAGCTCGATCAGTGCGTGGACCGCCTCCGATGACGCCTGCTCCCAGTAGTCGTCCGGATCGTGCAGATAGAGGATGTCGATCCGATCGAGCTCGAGCCTGCGCAGGCTCTCGTCAAGGGAGCGGAGCACACCGTCACGGCTGTAGTCACGCACCCGACGCGTGGTCGCGGGGACGTCGAACCCCTCAGTGTCCTTCCCGACACCATCGGGACTCGGCACGAGCAGCCGCCCGACCTTGGTCGACAGGACGTACTCGTCCCTCGGCCGCGTTCGCAGGAGCTGGCCGAGCCGGCGCTCTGACAGTCCGAGACCATAGTGCGGTGCAGTGTCGAAGTACCGGATGCCGGCATCCCACGCTGCGTCGAGTGCCCCGGCCGCCTCTTCCTCCGTCGTCTCGCGGTAGAGGTTGCCGAACTGCGCCGTCCCGAGACCGAGCTGCGTCAGACCGATGCCACGGTGCGGGACCTTCGCGGCCGGCAGCGTGCCGTCGCCCGACGCTCCGGGACGCGGCCCACCGTCTCCGACCACTCGACCAGCCACGTTGGAGCCTCCGCCCGGGTCTCACCCATCACAGACATTCATCAGATCCATTTGACCGATGATCGGCCAAAACAGCACATCTGCTCGGTCAACAGTAGCACTTTGCTCGTCGATCATCAGATGATTGATGCTCACTACGCGTCTGAGGATCGGCCCCGGTCACACCGCCGGCACAGCGCGGTCCGGCACGAGCACCCCCAAATCCCCCTCGAGGGTCACTAGTCGAGGTGGAACACCTCGGGGATCGGTTTCCACCACTCCCCCGGCGCCCGTTCCGGCAACGGCAGCTGGAGCGGTTCGCACAACGTCCACCACTCCTGGGTCGCCGCATCGGCCGCGATCGCAGCGTTGTCTGCATCCAGGTCGTCGCCCGTGTACTCCAGGTAGGAGAAGAGCAGCTCGCCGAAGCGGAAGATCGAGTAGTTGGTCATGTTGCTGAGACGGAGGCGTTCGAGCACCGTCGGCCACACGTCGGTGTGAAGCCGCTCATACTCCTCGGCGTTCTGAGCCGGGAGCCCGATCACGGCCGCGAGCCGGATCACGGCCCTAGCCCTTGGTCACGCGCGGCTGGCGCACGCGCAGGTTGTGGACCCCGCCGTCGACCTCGAGGGCCGTGCCGGTCGTGGAGGCGGAGAGAGGGCTCGCGAGGTAGAGGATCGCGCCGGCAACATCGTCGGGCGTCACCATCCTCCCCGTCGCCTGGCGCGCGTCGAGCGCCGCACGCTCGGCCACCGGGTCATCGAACCTCTGCAGCATGCGGTCGACGAAGGGAGTGGACACGGTGCCGGGGCTCACACAGTTGACCCGGATCCCTTCGGCCACGTGATCGGTCGCCATCGCGTAGGTCAGCGCGAGCACGGCACCCTTCGACGCCCCGTACACGGCCCGCTGCGGGAGCCCGTTGAGCGCTGCGATCGAGCACAGGTTGACGATCGACGCGCACGGCGACCTGCGCAGCCACGGCAGAGCAGCCGAGGACACCCTGGCCATCCCCACGACGTTGACGTCCAGGACCCGCGCCCACTCGGCGTCGTCGTTGTCCTCGACGGTGCCGACGGCACTGATGCCCGCGTTGTTGACCAGGATGTCGATCCGGCCGAACACCTCGCCCACCGCCGCCACGGCTGCCGCGACAGATGCGCGGTCCGAGACGTCCGCCACGAAGCCGACCAAGGGTTCGGGGAGCCGGTCGATGCCGAGATCCAGCACGGCTACTGTGGCGCCCGCCGCGGCGAGCGCCGTGGCGGTCGCGAGGCCGATGCCGGACGCGCCACCCGTGACGATGGCGACGGTGCTGTCGAACTCGCTCATGCCTGCCTCACCTCCTGACAGGCTCGCCCGAGCCCATCGATCTCGAGCGTGACGACGTCGCCGGCACGCAGATAGGGCTTCGGGTCCGGCCGGCCAAGGGCCACCCCCGCCGGGGTTCCCGTGTTCACGATGTCCCCGGGCAGCAGAACCATGAACTGGCTGAGGTACCACACGATGTGGTTCACGTCGAAGATCATGGTCGCCGTCGAACCGCTCTGCTGCAGGACCCCGTTGACCCACAGCCGCATCCCCAACGACTGGAGGTCGCCGAGCTCGTCTGCCGAGGCGAGGAACGGACCACAGGGGTTGAACGTCTCGCAGCTCTTGCCCTTGTCCCACTGGCCACCGCGTTCGAGCTGGAACTCCCGCTCCGACACGTCATGGGACAGCGCATAGCCGGCGATGTGCGAGGGCGCATCCGCGGGAGAGTCGAGGTACCGGGCGGTGGACCCGATGACCACCGCGAGCTCCACCTCCCAGTCCGTCTTCACCGACATCCTCGGGATCAGGACGTCATCGTTGGGTCCGATCAGGGTCGACGGGTCCTTCATGAACACGACCGGCTCCGCCGGGATCTGCGCGTTCGTCTCCACCGCGTGGTCCCGGTAGTTCAGCCCGATGCAGACGATCTTCGTCGGCCGAGCGACCGGGGCCCCGATCCTCATGTCGGCGGCGCCGGCCAGCACCGGCAGCTCGCCCGCGGTCGCGAGCGCGACGGCCCGCCCCATGCCGCCGCCGGAGAGGAAAGCGCCGTCGATGTCGCCGGTCACGGACCGCAGGTCGTACGCGACACCGCCGACCTGCACCACCGGGATCTCGGCACCGGGCTCGCCCAGTCGTGCACATGTCATGATCTCGTCAGTTCCGTTCTGTGTGAGCGATGCGGCGGTCAGGCACGACCGCCCCGCGCTCGTCGGACGCACACACGATCTGAACGACAGCCATGGCGTCAGACACGTCGTCGTGCGTTGGCGGCGCGAAGCGGCCCGGGTCAGAGATCGAACCAGTTGCTCAACCGCTAGCCCGGGACAGCACCCTGGTCAATCGTTTGAGTATCCATCTGTGGACGAAGCGCTGACGTCGACAGACGGTACTATAGATCAGATGAATTGGACACAGGTGTATGACGGCCGGAGCATCGACGCCCCGGCGTCATGCCCGGTCCCGAGGCAGACACCAGGGCGTGCGACCGCGAGCCACCGCGACCTGGGCAACGCGTCAGAGCAGTCCACATGGCCTCTCGCTGCGGGAACCTCGTCGACTCACCTCTCGCGTCGACTCTCGCCGGTGCGCTTCCGTCGCGCGTCCTTGGGGAACGACATGAGACCGATTGCGGCTCAATGATCTGATCGATCCGCCGGAAGTCGAGTGCAGATGGGGTGCGGTCGTCATGGCCCTGTGGTGCTCGACACGAGGAGCCGGTAGGTCGCGCCGGGCTCTGCCGTCCACCGCAGGCGTCGCCGACCGGCAAGCGCGTTCTCGGGGTGCTGGACCTGCACCGGCCCGCCGTGCTCGTCGAGCACGGTCAGGTCGGGCGTCGTCTGCGGGACCTCGACCGTCAGGGCACCGCGGCGGCCAGCGACGATGCGAGCGCTGCGCAGCAGCCCGGCGCTCCACGCGATGTCGACATGATGGCCGCCTCTGGCCCGCAGACCGGTGACGGTGCCGTCGCTCCAGGAGCTGGGCAGCGTCTTGAGCAGGCTGACCGCTCCCTCGTGGCTCTGCAGCAGCTCGGCGATGCCCGCGACGGCCCCGAAGTTCCCGTCGATCTGGAAGACGTATCCGCCCTGCCAGTCCGAGTGCGGGTGCAGGTCCATCAGCGAGACAGAGCTGAGATCGTCCAGGAGCACGCCCAACGACCGCTCGGCGAGCGCGGCGTCGCGCAGGCGCGCGGCCAGGCACAGGACCCATGCCTGGCTACAACCGGTGTAGCCGCTGCCGCTGCCGTTGTCGAGTCGCACCTGCAACGAGCGGCGCGCGGCCTCGAACTGCTCCCGGGTGCCGGCCTCAGTGATCTGGGTGCCGGGGTACAGGCAGTACAGATGTGAGACGTGACGGTGCCCCAGCTCGTCGGGGACCCGCTCGTCTGCCCACTCCAGGAGACTCCCGTCGGATCCGATCGGCACCGGTCGCAGCAGGTCAAGGGCCGCGGCGCTGCGCTGGGCCAGGTCGGCGTCATGCGGCTCCGCACCGACGAGCTCCGCAACTGCGAGGAAACGGCTGAGCACCTCGTGGACGAGCTCCTGGTCAAGTGAAGCTCCCGCCGAGACCGCTATGGGTTCACCCTCGATCAGGAAGCGGTGCTCGGGAGAGGTCGAGGGGCTAGCCTAGTGGCGCGCCGGGCCACGCTGCTGGGAGTCGCGGACCCGACGGTCGACTCGCGCACCTCGAGGGTCCAGTCTGCGGTCAGGTCAACAGCGCCGCTCCCGTCACGTCGCCCCTCGATCCGGTCGACGAGAAGCTGAACCGCCCTCGTCGCGATCTGCACGTGGTCGGGGGCGACGGTGGTGAGCCGGGGGATCGAGAACTGCGCCTCTCGCACGTTGTCGAACCCTGCGACGGCCACGTCGTCTGGGACGTGGAGCCCGAGGTCGGCCAACCCGCGCAGGACGCCGAACGCGAGCGAGTCGGTGAGGCCGAAGACGGCGTCGAACGGCGTACCGGCGTTGAACAGATCGTTGGCGGCCTCCACCCCGCTCTGGATGTCCCAGATCGACCTCTCGATGACGAGCTCCGGGCGGAACGGCACTCCTGCGCTCTCGAGCGCGGCGCGGTAGCCCTGAACACGCAGGCGGCCGGCCTCGTACTCGGTATCCGGTTCGGTGTCCCACCTCGGGCACGCCCCGACGAGGGCGATTCGGGTCCGGCCCAAGCTGACCAGATGCTCGGTGACGGCCCGTGCGCCGTCGACGTTCGGTGTGCCGATGTGGTCGATCCCGTGCCCGGCGTTCCGTTCGCCGAGCATGACGATCGGGCCAGAGACTCGCAGCCGATCGATGTCCGACGCCGAGACTCGGACTGCGGCGAGGATCAGGCCGTCGTAGACGCGCAGCCGCGACTGTGCGACAGCGTCGAGTTCGTCCTCCCTGGTTGCGCCGGTCTGCTCGACGATCACCCGCAGTCCGAAGGGCTGGGCAGCGGTGATGATCCGGGCCGTGAGCTGGCTGGTGTACGGCCGGTCGACCTCAGGTACCGCGAGGCCGATAATGCCAGTGCGACCGGACCTGAGATTGCGGGCGGCGACATTGACGCGGTAGCCGAGTCGCTCGATGGAGGCGAGGACACGTCGCCGCACGTCGGGGCCGACCGATGTGCGGTTGTTGAGCACGTTCGACACCGTCATCGCGGAGACGCCGACGTCACGGGCGACGTCCTGCATCGTGACGGTCTGGCCCATCGCTGGACACCTCTTCTCGCACTCGTGACGCAAACGTCTTGACAACGCTGCGTGGTGCGGCGAGTATATCGATACATTACCCCTTTATCGACAACGTGGTTCGTGATTCGTGTGGTGTATCGATACATGGTCGGCAAGGGAGGCGGGATCGCATGGCGTCGAAACGCGTGGACGACGTGGCGGCCGAGCGGCCGTCCGATCTGCCGCCCACATCCTTGTCCCGACTTCCAGTGTGGGCCGCGGATCCCGCCCTGGTCGTATTCGACGACCGGTTCTTCCTGTACCCGACCACAGACGGCATCGAAGAGTGGGGGGCGACCGCCTTCCGCGCCTACTCATCCATCGACCTGGAGACGTGGACCGACCACGGTGAGGTGTTCCGGCTCGGCCAGGACGTGGCCTGGAGCCACGACAGTGCGTGGGCGCCGGCCGCGATCCGCGACGCCGATCGCTACGTACTGTACTTCACCGCCGGCAGCGAGATGATCGGCGCAGCGGTCGCCGCCTCACCGGTCGGTCCGTTCGTGGACATCGGCAAGCCGCTCGTCCGACCGGGGCAGTGGGCGGGTGTCGCGATCGATCCTTCGGTGTTCCGCGACCGGGACGGCCGCGTCTACCTGTCCTGGGGCAACTCGACGATGCACACCGTCCTCTTGGCCCCGGACCTGGTGAGCTTCGATCCTGCGGACGTCGTCTCCCATCAACCACCCGAGTTCTGTGAGGCGGCCTTCATCCATCGGCGCGGCGACGTCTACTACCTGACGTGGTCGCAGAACGACACCCGTTCACCGGACTACTCGGTTCGGTACGCGACGGGCCCCGGCCCGCTCGGCCCGTGGACCGATCGCGGCTTCCTCGTGCGCAAGAGCGAGGCGCTCGGCGTGGTCGGTACCGGTCACCACTCGATCGTTCACGTCGAGGCCACCGACACGTGGGTGATCGCCTACCACGCGTTCACTCCCGGATCCGACGGCTATCACCGTGCGATCCGCTTTGACTTCCTCCACCACCGTGACGACGGGCTCCTCGATGAGGTTCTGCCGGTCGACGGCGCTCGGATCGATCTCACTTCACCCCGGCTGGCTCCTCGGCCGTTTCAACCCGACAAGAAAGTAGGTAAGCGGCAATGATGCTCAGTTACCAGCTTCCGACCCGACGCGGACGACTTGCCGCGATCGCGACCGCGGGCGCCCTGGCGGTCAGCCTCGCGGCGTGCTCGAGCCCGTCGTCCGATGCCGGTGCGACGAGCGGCGGTTCGACGACCAGCGACTCCGCCAAGCCCACCACTGTCTCCTTCCTGTCCTGGGAAAACGAAGAGACCATGCGGCCGATCATCGACGCCTTCGAGGCGGCGCACCCCAACATCACGGTCGAGTTCTCCTGGGCGCCGCCGGTCGCCGAGTACATCCAGACGTTGCAGACGCGTCTCAGCGCGGGGACGGCCGCGGACGTCTTCATCATCACCGCAGAGAACCGGACCGACTTGATGGACTCCGGGTTGGTCACTGACCTCAGCGACCAGCCGTTCATGTCCAACATCGCTGATGCCGCCAAGGTGCCCTACACCCAGGACGGCAAGGTCTACGGCATGGCCATCTCGTCGTGGGGTGGGGGCATCCTCTACAACGAGGACCTTCTGAGCCAGGTGGGCTTCACCGGCCCGGTCCAATCTTGGGCCGAGTTCATGGACCTGTGCCAGAAGCTCAAGGACGCCGGTATCGCCCCCTTCCTCGAGGCCATCGACTCGGTGCCCGTGACGCTGGACGCGCTGGTCGGAGGTGTGAACGCCTCGATGGGTGGGACCATGGACGCGGCCATCTTCTCGGGCGCGTCGAGCTTTGCCGACACCTGGACCGCGCCCCTGACGCTCTTCCAGGAGCTGGTCGACAAGGGCTACCTGGACCGCAGTGCGGCCGCGCTGAGCGGGGACCAGGTGATGCAGGAGTTCGAGGCGGGCCGGGTCGCGATGATCTCCACTGGTTCGTGGACTCCTGGTGGCATCCACACGGCCGCGCCTGACCTCAGGTTCAAGTTCATGGCCGTTCCCGGTGCCACGACGGGCGACACCTACTGGGTCTGTGCGGTCTCCCCGGGCTTGGCGATCAACGCCAAGACCACACACCTCGATGCGGCGCTCACTTTCCTTGACTTCATACAGAGCAAGACCGCCGTGGAGATGTACAACAAGGAGACCGGATCGATCACGACGACCAAGGACTTCACACCCGTCGTGGACGCCTCGCTCAGCGACCTCGCTGACGGGGTCCGGGCAGGCGATTTCTACCTGCCGATGTCATCGTGGGAGAGGGATCAGGACGCCCTGCTGACCGAGGCCACTGCTCTAATCCAGCAGCTCGTCCAGGGCTCGATCAGCGCCGCCGACGTTGCGGCAGGAATGGACAAGAAGCTCGCGTCGCTCGGCTGACGCACACTGCCGCTGATGGTGCGCGCGGATCCCCCTCCGCGCGCACCATCCACATCACCACGGAGTGAGTGATCGGATGTCCATCACCAGGGTGGCAAACGTCGCCATCGACGACGGAACGCATCGAGACGCACGGGTCCGCCGCAGGATCGACTCGGTGGGTACCTGGGGTTTTGCGGCGCCGATCCTCGCCGTCTTCCTCATTCTCTTCCTGATCCCTCTGGCCCGATCGGTGTACTTCAGCTTCACCGACTACACGGGCTACTCTACCGATGTGAACTTCGTCGGGTTCAGCAACTACGCGCGGATCTTCTCGGACACGTCGCTGATCTCGAGCCTGTCCTTCACGTTGCTCTTTGCTGTCGCGACGACGGTGCTCGTCACGGTGGCTGCGATCCCGCTGGCACTGGTCCTCAACCGGGCCTTCGCCGGGCGGAATCTCGTCCGGTCGGTGTACTTCTTCCCTGCGGTGCCCAGCGCGGCGATCCTTGGCCTCGTGTGGGGCTTCATCCTCAACCCGCTCGGGTCCGGGGCGCTCAACACGATGCTTCGATCGGTGTTCGGGGTGGGGCCGGTGCCGTGGCTCGCTGACTCGCACCTGGCGCAGGCGTCGGTCATCGCAGTCAGCCTCTGGTCGCAGACCGGCTGGCACGCGGTCCTCTACCTCGCCTACCTCCAGGCCATCCCGGCTGAGTACTTCGAGGTCGCGCGCATCGATGGCGCTTCCCGGTCGCAGCAGCTCCGCTTCATCACGCTGCCGCTGCTCGCGCCGGCTATGACCGTCAGCTGGCTCCTGCTGATGACCGGGGGCCTCAAGGTCTACGACCTTCCGTTCACCCTGACCGGCGGCGGACCCGGTTTCGCGACCCGCACGTTGACTCAGTCGATCATCCAGAGCGGTATCGCCCGGGGTGACTACGGCACGGCGTCGGCCCTGGCCGTTCTGTTCCTCCTTGCGGTCGGCGGGGTCGTGCTCGTCCAACTGAGGTTCTCCCGTCGGATGGAGGGACGCTTCTCATGAAGCAGCGCCGATCCCTGGTCACGTCGGTGGTGATGCTCCTGCTCTCGGCCGTCGTGGCCTTGCCCTTCTACTACATCGTGGTCAACACGTTGAAGACCCAGGCCGAGACTCTGGCGTCGCCTCTCGGTCTGCCGTCGTCGCTCAACCTCGACAACTACGTAACCGTGTTCCGCGACACTCCAGTTGTCAGGTCCTTCCTCAACACGCTGTACGTGACTGTGCTCTCCATCGGGCTCATGCTGGTGATCGGTTCCCTCGCGGCCTTCGCCGTGGTCGTCGGGAGCAAGAAGCTGGCAGGGATTCTGGGGGTTGTGCTCGCGGTGGCGTTCGTCGTCCCTGGCCAGGCGACGCTGATCCCGCAGTACGAGATGTTCGCCAAGGCTCACCTCGTCGACTCTCTCAACGGCCTGGTGCTGATCTACAGCGCCGGCTCGATCTTCTGCTACTTCCTCATCGTCGGGTACATGCGCACTCTGCCCCTGGAGATCTTCGAGGCGGCCCGAGTCGACGGGGCCGGACCCTGGCGGATCTACTACGCCATCGTCTTGCCGCTAATCCGTCCCATCCTGGTCACGGTCGGCGTCTTCCAGACCATGTGGGTGTGGAACGACTTCCTGCTCCCGAACGTCTTCATCAGCTCACCCACCCGGCAGACCCTCGTCCTTCAGGTCTACACGGCAGTCGGGCAGTTCACTACGAATTGGCCAACGTTCATGACCCTCACCGTGGTGGTGCTCCTGCCGATGCTCGTGTTCTTTATCGTGATGCAGCGGCATATCGTCAGCGGCTTGGTCGCCGGATCGGTGAAGGGATGACGGGCGTGGAGCACCTGCCCGCGTCGGCCACGTACCTCATGGCCCACTTCACCGAGGACCCCGACGACAACGGCGAACATTTATACCTGTCTGCGAGCATCGGTGACGATCCGCTGCGTTGGGCCCGGCTCAACGGTGGGCGGCCGGTTCTCGTCTCGACGGTCGGAACGACCGGCGTCCGCGATCCCAAATTGCGGTCACGACGTCGTCGCGGTCGGAGCCCTGGCGTGGGTGCTGCTGCCGGGTGCCCGTGTGGTGGCGCACCGGCTCCGGGGCGTGAGTGCGCGGATCGACGAGCTCGTGGCCACCCAGCTGTGGTTGGAGGTTCGGGAGTTCGCGTGGGAGCGGCGCCGCAAGGTCGCGGCCAACATCGTGATGAATGTGCGCCGCGGGGTGCTGCGGGACCTGGAGATCTGAGAACCGCACCGTCGGAGCCCATCGTGGCCACGATGGCCGCTCATCTGCACTTTCGATATACCGACCTGGAGGACCCTCGCCATGAGCCCCGACCCCGCCCGAGTCGTCGTCGACCTCGACCTTGAGGGACCGGTCATCAGCCGCCACCTCTACGGCCACTTTGCCGGCTCATCGCAATCGATGGTGTAGTCCGTGGTGAGTGGGCCGGCGCGTCGGTGACCGGGTAGGGGTCGAGGTCTCCCGAGGATGAGGGTTCCTACGCCGCTCATCGGGAAGACCTCGACGTGCCTGACGCTACCTTCGCCTGCTGTGACCTGACCACGTTCGCCGGCCTTGACGGGCTCGGCCTGGAGGTGGTCGGCCAGCGCTTGGAGCCGGATCGTGCGGTCCTGGCCT
>Ga0209746_1001057_pt1 | contig 13534 bp, 19 predicted proteins | sample BarGraNGADG00211_3_FD_184496 | JGI IMG/M metagenome (GOLD analysis project Ga0209746, IMG submission 184496) | Arctic peat soil microbial communities from Barrow, Alaska - Barrow Graham LP Ref core NGADG0011-211 (SPAdes) (version 2) | ecosystem: Environmental > Terrestrial > Soil > Wetlands >...
TAAAACGTGCGCCAGCTTTTAATTTTGCCGACAACCAGCAGCGGACGGCATCTGACTAAATCCGGCGGGACGCCGGATTTGACGGGCGCGACACCCATGCCACCAAAGACTAACTCGGCGCGCGGCGTTCACGCCGTTTCAACGCCCGCATTGGAAAATGCCCACGAAAAAACTGAACCGTCATTGGCCACCGCCCGTGGCATCAGCACGGCGGGCGTTCAAAGAAAAACCCACGGCGTTGGCCGTGAGTGGTGGTGATTAAAAAATTTTCAACCTTGCGGCCGGATCTTTTTCCAGAGCCAGCCGAACGGATCGTAAAATTCATCCACGACGCGCTCTTTCAACGGAATGATCGCGTTGTCGGTGATGGTGATGTGTTCGGGGCAGACCTTGGTGCAGCACTTGGTGATGTTGCAAAAGCCGATGCCGTGCGCCTGCTTCAACTCTGGCAAACGGTCTTCTGTGTCAAGCGGGTGCATTTCCAGCGCGGCGGTATAGACCAAAAAGCGCGGGCCGATGAATTCGTCGTGCTTGTGGTGGTCGCGCAAAACGTGGCAGACGTCCTGACAGAGAAAACATTCGATGCACTTGCGGAATTCCTGCACGCGGTCCACGTCTTCCTGCTGCATCCGCCATGAACCGTCCGGCGCGTCGGGCGCGCGCGGCTTGAATTTTTTAATTTTCGTTTTAACTCGAAAATTCCACGACACATCCGTAGCCAGGTCGCGGATGCTGGGGAACGCGCGCATCGGCTCGATGGTGACGGGCTTGTCAATCGGGATCATGTCGAGCCGCGTCATGCACATGAGGCGCGGGATGCCGTTGATTTCCGCCGAGCAGGAGCCGCATTTGCCGGCCTTGCAGTTCCAGCGGACGGCCAGGTCGTTGGCCTGCGCGGCCTGGATTTTGTGGACCACGTCGAGCACGACCATGCCTTCGGAAACTTCCGTGGTGTAATCCACGAATTTTCCGCCGCCGTTCGCGTCCGTGCGCCAGATTCTGAAAGTGACTGTTTTCATCGCGTTAAATTTTAATTACTTCATCTCCTCGATGACTTGTTTCAAGGCCGCCGGCATTTCGGGAATCGGCTCGCGGCGCAACTGCATCGTGCCGTCCTTGCCCTGGAAGACGACGGTGTTGTATTTGGCCGCCGCCGGATCCTTGTCCGGGAAATCCTCGCGGAAATGGCCGCCCCGGCTTTCCTTGCGGTCGAGGGCCGAGCGGGTGATGATCTCGGAAACCGTGAGCTGGTGTTTCAAGTCGAGTGCGGTGTGCCAGCCGGGATTGTATTCGCGGTTGCTGACCACGCCGACCTTGCCGGCGCGCTGCCAGAGCTTGCCGAGGCCGTCGAGCGCCTTGGCCATTTCGTCTTCGCGGCGCACGATGCCGACCAAGTCCTGCATCATGCCCTGCAAATCGTGCTGCACTTGATACGGCCCTTCGGTGCTGCCGCCGCGCTCGAACGGTTCCAGCGCCTGGCGCGCGGCTTCCTCGATCTGCGCGTCGTTGGTCTGGCCCGCGCCGTGTTCCTTCGCAAATTTCGCGGCGAATTCACCGGCGCGCTTGCCGAAGACGATGAGATCGGACAGGGAATTCCCGCCCAGCCGGTTCGCGCCGTGCAGGCCGCCGGCACATTCACCGGCGGCGAAAAGACCGGGCACGTTGGACATCTGCGTGTCACCGTCCACCCGCACGCCGCCCATGATGTAGTGCGTGGTCGGGCCGACTTCCATCGGCTCCTTCGTGATGTCGAGGTTCGCCAGTTCCATGAACTGGTGATACATGGACGGGAGTTTTTTCTTGATGTGCTCCGCCGCGTTCGGGATTTTTTCCTTGATCCACGCGATGTCGAGAAAGACGCCGCCGTGCGGGCTGCCGCGACCGGCCTTCACTTCGCGCATGATGCAGCGGGCGACGTGGTCGCGCGTCAGCAGTTCCGGCGGACGCTTGGCGTTTTTGTCGCCCATCACATAGCGCCAGCCTTCTTCGGGATCGTCCGAGGTCTGGGATTTGTAATTGTCAGGAATGTCGCCAAACATGAAGCGCTTGCCGTCCTTGTTCCGCAGCACGCCGCCTTCGCCGCGCACGGCTTCGGTGATCAACAGCCCCTGCACACTCAACGGCCAGACCATGCCAGTCGGGTGAAACTGCAGGAATTCCATGTCCACCAGCTCCGCGCCGGCGTGATACGCGAGCGATTGCCCGTCGCCCGTGCCTTCCCAGGAATTGGTCGTGATCCGGTAGGAGCGGCCGAGGCCGCCGGTGGACAGCACCATCGCCTTCGCTTTGAGAATTTTGAACCGTCCCCGCTCGCGGTCGTAGCCGAGCGCGCCCACGACGCGGTCGCCGTCCTTGAGCAGCGTTACAATCGTCCATTCCATGTGGACGGTGATGCCCTGATGAATGCCGTGATCCTGCAAGGTGCGGATCAGTTCCAGGCCGGTGCGGTCGCCGACGTGGGCGAGGCGCGCATAACGGTGGCCGCCGAAATTGCGCTGCAAAATTTTCCCGTCCTTCGTGCGGTCGAACACCGCGCCCCACGCTTCGAGTTCATGGACGCGCGCCGGGGCTTCCTGGGCGTGCAATTCGGCCATGCGCCAGTTGTTGACGTATTGGCCGCCGCGCATCGTGTCGGCGAAATGGACTTTCCAGTTGTCGCGGTCGTCCACGTTGCCCATCGCCGCCGCCATGCCGCCCTCGGCCATGACCGTGTGCGCCTTGCCGAGCAGCGATTTGCAGACGAGGCCGACTTTCACGCCCGCCGCCGAGGCTTCGATGGCCGCGCGCAAACCCGCGCCGCCAGCACCGATGACCAGCACGTCGTATTCAAATGTTTCGTAATTAGTAGCCATGATGAACTAAATTTTTTCTATTCCGAAATGTCTGCCGGGAAAATGACGAATGACGAAACCATAATGACTAAAGAATGACCAAGCCCGAATGACAAATGCCGACGGAACCGCTTTGCCCGGTTTTTGGGTTTGGTCATTGGGAATTCTTTCGTCATTCGGATTTAGGAATTAGTCATTTCCATCGCGCTTATTTTCAAAAATGCCAGCTATAATCATGCAGATGGCCCGTCGCGCAGAGGCGGACATAAACGTCCGCAAAGCCGACCCAGAACAAACTGATCCACGCCCACATCATGTGTTTGCGGTTGAGGCAGCTTACGCAGTTGTAACTTTTCGCGCAGGTCGGCGCCTTGGATTTGGAATCCAGAAAGCCGCCGATCAAATGCCGCAACGAGTGGCAGCCGAAGGTATACATCGCGAGGAAAACCGCGTTCAACGTCAGCACAATCGTTCCCACGCCGATGCCGAAATGTTTCGCGCCGGTCAGGTCGGTGAACCACATTCCTTTCCACGCGTCATGCGAAAGCAGGATGATGAACAGGAACGCCAGATAAAAAAAGTAGCGGTGGACATTTTGGATGATGAGCGGGAAAGAACGTTCACCGAGAAACGTTTTGCGCGGTTCGCCGACGGCGCAGTTGACCGGGTCGGCCCAGAATGCCTTGTAATATGCGCCGCGATAATAATAACAGGTGAAACGAAATCCGGCCGGAATCCACAAAATCAAAAAGGCGGGCGAGAACGGCGCCCAAGCCGGCCACCACGCCGGCAGGATCGCGCCAAAAATGGCGTGCGGCGAGGTGCCCCAGAATTCCGGCGAGTAAAACGGCGAGAGATAATTTGCGCCGTTGCCGCCGAACCAGTAGCTGCAATTGCCGGTCTTGATGTCTTGGACTCCTTGAAACGCCGCCCATGTCGAATAGACGATGAACGCGAAGAAGCCAAGGAACACCACGAGCGGCTGGAGCCACCAGACGTCGGGACGGGTCGTTTCGCCAAAGCCACGTTGCTTCGGCAGGGTATCAGCGTAAGGCATAACGCGGTTAACTCTAGTTACTATCCCGCCCAGCGTCAACGCCCCGGGAAAGGTATAAGTTCCACTTCGACTTAACTTGCTGGCTGCTTATCGCTGAATTGGAGCCGCGTTCCACTCGTTCAAACCGCGTTCGCCGGCGCCGCCCGGCGAAAGCCCCAGCCGTTCCAACGCCTCACCGACAAGATACAACGAACCCGTGACCACGACGAAAGGCTCGTTTTTGCTGGCGTTTAACGCTTCTGAAAAATTTGCCGCGACCACAACTTCCGCCGCCGGATTGGCGGAACGAAACGCTGCCGCCAGTTCACGCGCGTCCGTCGTGCGCGCGCTGGCGACCGGCACAGTAAAAAATTTGTCCGCCAGCGGCGCAAGAATCCGGCAGATGTCCGGCCAATTCTTGTCCGCCAGCGTGCCAAAGATGAGAAGCGGACGGACTCCGGCGAAATCCAACTCCAGCGCTGCCCGCAGCACTTCCGCGCCGGCCACGTTGTGCGCGCCATCAAGCAAAATTTTTTGTCCGCGTGTTTTTTGGATCAATTGCAAACGTCCCGGCCAGTTTACGCTTGCCAGGCCAGCGCGTATTTTTTCTTCGCTGACGGGAATCTGGTTTTGCAACACTTCAACCGTCGCCAGCGCGAGCGCGGCGTTTATTTTTTGGTGATCGCCGAGCAATGGTGGGGCGAGCGTCCCCGCGAGCCGTTCCGCCGTCACAATTTTCAGCCCCGCGTTTTTCTCGTGCGCGATTTTTTCAATGACCGCCAAAGCTGACAATTCATCTGTCGCAGTGACAACTGAAATTCCGGGCTTGATGATGCCGGCCTTTTCCGCCGCGATTTTTTCCAGCGTGTCACCGAGCCATTGCGTGTGATCGAAGGCGATGTTCGTGATGACGCTCACGAGCGGCGTGACGATGTTCGTGGCGTCGAGCCGTCCGCCGAGGCCGGTTTCCCAAATCACGAGGTCACATTTTTGTTCCGCAAAAAACTTCAGCGCCATGACCGTGACGACTTCAAAAAGCGTCAGGTGATTGCCGTTGGGAAATTGTTTGAGCAACGGCTGAATTTCTTCAACGAGCCGGACCAGTTCGTTTTCCGAAATCAATTGCCGGTTGACCTGAATCCGTTCGCGGAACGAAACCAAATGCGGCGAGGTGAACAGCCCGACGCGTAATCCCGACGCGCGATAAATGCTTTCCAGCATCGCGCACGTCGAGCCTTTGCCGTTCGTGCCAGCGACATGGATGAAGCGGAGTTTTTCCTGCGGATTGCCCGCAAGCGCGGCGAGACGGAACGTGTTTTCCAGCCCGAAATGCGCGCCGAAAATTTGCAGGCCGTAGAGAAATTGAACCGTTTTGTCGTAGGTCACGGCTTACAGTTTGAATTCAACAACACAACGGTTTGAATCGCGCCGTGATTTTTTTGGCGTTGAAAAAAGCGCGAGCATTTCTTCGTTCCAGCGAAATGCCTCTGCTGGCGACATGCGGACAACGTGCGATTTCATCCCGCTCCAATCGGGAAACTCCAAATTCACCGGCGCGTCATTCAGGATGGATTGCGCCGCATTCGCGTTTGAGTAATTCATAAAATTCCTGGCCACCGTGTTTGAGCAAAATAGCCCGCAACGTCGGCTCATTCAAGTCCAGCTTGTTGATTTTCGTCAACTGCACCAAGTCTTCAATGTCTTTCATGGCGCGATGCGGACGGCTCTGAAACGCATGACATTTCAAGGCGAAAAGATGCAGCAACGAAACGACCTTGGCCATGACGCCGTCGGTTTCAATTTGTGCCGCCGCAGACAGCATCTGGTTGAAAATTTCATTGTTCACGAACATTAAATCCAATGGCAATTTTTCGCTTGGCGGTGGATTGAATTGCAAAAAAGTCGGGCCGGAGAAATGAACGGCGAATTTCAAACTTTCCAGAAGTTTTTGCCAGTCGTTGGCTTGAGATTTTCGAATGATAAAATCAATGTCACCGGTCGTTCGAACAAACCCGTGAGCCATGACGGCGTAACCGCCGATGAGCATGAAAGGCAATTTCTGTTCATCTGCCTTTTGCGAAATGACGCGGAGCAAGCTCATGGATTTTCACAGCGGCTGGTGATGGATATGCGCGTGCGCGGCGGCGATGAAGCCTTTGAACAACGGATGCGGCTGGTGCGGCTTGCTTAAAAATTCCGGGTGAAACTGGCTCGCCATAAAAAATGGATGATCTTTCAGCTCGATGACTTCGACGAGTTTGCCGTCGGGCGAAAGGCCGCTGAAAATGAAGCCGGCCTTCTCGAATTTTTCGCGGTAGGCGTTGTTGAATTCGTAGCGGTGGCGGTGGCGTTCGTTGACGACGAATGCGCCGTAAAGTTGTTGCGCCTTCGTGCCCATCGCCAACTGGCACGGCTGCGCGCCGAGCCGCATGGTGCCGCCTTTTTTCGTCACGCGCTTTTGATCGTCCAGCATCGCGATGACGGGGTGCGGCGTGTGCAAATCAAATTCGGTCGAGTGCGCCTTCTCCAATTTCAAAACGTTGCGCGCGAATTCAATCGTGGCGATTTGCATTCCGAGGCAAAGGCCGAGATACGGGATTTTATTTTCGCGCGCGAACTGCGCCGCGAGAATTTTTCCTTCCACGCCGCGCTCGCCGAATCCGCCGGGCACGAGAATTCCGCCGAGGCCTTTCAACATTTTTTCCGCGCCGTCCTTTTCGATTTCCTCGGCGTCCACCTGCACGATTTCCACGCCGCAATCGTTGGCGATGCCGCCGTGGATGATCGCCTCGTAAACCGATTTGTAGGCATCCTGCAATTCGATGTATTTGCCGACGACGCCGATGCGCACACGATGCTGCGGCGCAATGAGTTTGCGGATGATTTCCTGCCAGTGCGCCATGTTCGCGACTGGCGTGTCGAGATGCAGCAAGCGACAGACGAGGTCGTCCACCCGTTCGCGCTGGAGCATTAGCGGCACTTCGTAAATCGAATGGTCAACGTCTTTTTCCTCGATGACGGCTTCGAGCGGGACGTTGCAGAACATGGAAATTTTCTGGCGCAATTCCTTGTTCAGCGGCTTCTCGCAACGACAAACCAAAACGTGCGGCATGATGCCGATTTCGCGCAGCTTGGCGATGGATTGCTGCGTCGGTTTCGTTTTCAATTCGCCGGCGGCCTTGATGTAAGGAACATAGGTGACGTGCAGGAAAACCACGTTGCCCACACCGACTTCCAGCGCAAATTCGCGGATGGCTTCGAGAAACGGCAGCCCTTCGATGTCGCCGGTCGTGCCGCCGATTTCCGTGATGATGACATCGGCTTTGGATTTTTCGGCGAGAACATGGATGCGGTTTTTGATTTCGTCCGTGACGTGCGGAATGACCTGCACCGTCTTGCCAAGATATTTTCCTTCGCGCTCGTTGTTCAGCACGGTCTGATAAACCTGGCCGCTGGTGAGATTGTTCAGCCGCGTCAGCTTGACGTTCGTGAACCGCTCGTAATGGCCGAGATCGAGGTCGGTCTCCGCGCCGTCGTCGAGCACATAAACTTCGCCGTGCTGATACGGACTCATCGTGCCGGGATCAACATTGAGATACGGGTCGAACTTTTGCAGCGCGACCTTGAGGCCGCGATTTTCGAGCAACGTGCCGAGCGAGGCAGCGGTCAGACCTTTGCCGAGCGAACTCACCACGCCGCCGGTTACAAATATGAATTTCATCTTAAATTTCTTTCAACCACGGATGGACACGAATACAAATTAAAAAAAACTTCTGACGCGAATTTCACGAATTAACGCGAATGAAAATCAATTAGCGAAAATTAGCGCAATTCGCGTCAAAATTCTTTTTCGTGTTCAATCCGTGTTTCATCCGTGGCTAATTATTTTTTCCACTTTTGCCACATCTTCCGGCATGTCCACGCCAATGCTGTCGTAATCCACTTGCACGACCGCGATGCCGATGCCGTTTTCCAGCGCGCGCAACTGCTCCAGCTTCTCGGCGTTTTCCAGCGGCGACACCGGGAATTTCACCAGCCGCAGCAGCGTCTCGCGCCGGTAACCGTAAATGCCGATATGCTTCAAAAAAGGAAATGGGAGCACACGCGCCTCGCGTGTATCGGTTGACGCCTCGTCAACCGAATGTGTCGAAAGCGGGGCGCTTTCGACTGCACGCGAGGCGCGTGCGCTCCCCTCGCGCAAATACGGAATCGTGCGCCGCGAAAAATATAACGCGCGACCGGCGGCGTTGACAACGACTTTTACGACGTTCGGATTGTCCAGGTCGGCGGGATTTTTGATGCGCGTGGCAGCGGTGGACATTTCATTTTGCGCCAGCGCGTTCGCCACCGCGTCAATCACCGACGGCTCGATCAACGGCTCGTCGCCTTGGATGTTCACGACCGCGTCGCAATCGCAGCGCGCCGCGACCTCGGCAATGCGGTCGCTGCCGCTGGGATGATTGGGCAGCGTCATTTCCACGCGACAGAAATTCTGCGCCACTTCCCAGATGCGCGTGTCGTCGGTGGCCACAATGACTTCGCTCAACGACTTCGCGCGCTGGCATTGCTCGACGACGTGCTGGAGGAGCGGCTTGCCCGCGATGAGCGCGAGCGGCTTGCCGGGAAACCGCGTCGAGGCAAACCGCGCGGGAATGATGCCAACGATTTTCATGGTTCAGGTTTTCTTTCTTTCCAATAATCCGGCTGCCGCGCGCCGTGGGCAATCGCCGCAATCCAAAAACAATCCGGCAATTCGAGAAAAAATATCAAATAGGAGAATCGTTCCATTCGTTGCTTGCGGAAATCCGTGCGTTTGTAACGCGGGCAAATTTCAGGAGCGCGGCGTAATTTTGCCGCAGCTTTTTGGAATTCCGCCAGCAAGTCCAGTCCCAGTCCTTCGCACCGTTCGTCATACCATGCCATCGCTTCGGCCAATTCGCGGCGCGCGGCGGAATGAACGTTGACGGATTTCACGAAAATTTTTCGCGCAACTCCGCGATGACTTTTTCCATCGGCTCGCCTTTGGCTTTTCCTTCTTGGATTTCGCGCGCGCGTTTTTCCAATTCCGCGTCAAATTCACGTTCCGTCATGGCGGGCGGCAGAGGCAGGGACTGAATGAGAAAATGGGCGAGATTGGCGCGGTCATGGGCGGGAAGCTCAACCAATTCCGTTTTCAGTTTTTCGGCGGTGGTGGTCATTTGATTTAGTGGGAAAGTTCCAATGTCATTCGCGCAGGATTGCTGTTCACCCGGACTGGGGCATTTTGCCGATGCAATGAGAATAATCCGGCTCATCAGCGCCGTAAGCCCGCGCGAAGGCGGCTTTGGCCAGCGCGAACCATTCCGCCCGGTCGGCACCTTGCGCGTCCGACCGCGCGACGTTGGCCAGCATCGGAGTGTTCGGGGCGAGATCAATCGGTTCGTCCAGACAAACTTGCTTGCCGTCGTAATGCGCTTTGAGAGTGATGACGCTCATGGCTTATTTTTAACTTATTAAATCATCATTCGCAAGCGATGAAAAGCAAAGCGCGCGGGAACCAGAACGGGCGTATTGCCTTTTGCGTTTTCACCGTTATTCTGCCTTTCTTAAATTATGAAGAGGATTGAAAAGGCTCCGATGGATCCCCAGTTGAAAAGCCGCATTGACGAACTCATCAAATTCAAAGGCGGCGGCCACAACGAAGCCGAAGTCGCCGACATCATTGAGAATGCGCTGAAAATGCTCGGCGACGTGCAGGACACCGGCGACGTGCGCGTCATCCAGACCGCCGTGCGCGAATTGCGCTACGCCTTCCGCATCTTCGCGCCGTATGCGCACAAACGCAAAGTCACCATCTTCGGTTCCGCGCGCACGGGGCCGGACAAATTGGAATATCAACAGGCCGCCGAGTTCGGACGGAAGATTTCCGCCGCCGGCTTCATGGTCATCACCGGCGCCGGCCCCGGCATCATGCAGGCCGGGCACGAAGGCGCCGGACCGGAAAACAGTTTCGGCGTCAACATCCGCCTGCCGTGGGAACAAAGTGCCAACCCCGTCATCGCCGACGACAAAAAGCTCATCTCGTTCAAATACTTTTTCACGCGCAAACTTATTTTCATCCGCCACTCGGATGCCATTGTGCTCTTCCCCGGCGGTTTCGGCACGATGGACGAAGGTTACGAAGCCATCACGCTCATGCAGACCGGCAAGAGCCAGCTCATGCCGCTCGTGCTCGTGGACAAACCCGGCGGCACCTATTGGAAAACGTGGGACCGGAACATCCGCGAACATCTCCTGCGCGACAAGCTCATCTCGCCCGTTGACCTGAACCTTTACCAGATCACCGACAGCGCGGACGAAGCCGTGAAGATCGTTTCCCGCTTCTATCGCAACTTCGATTCCACGCGGTTCATCAAGGAACTCTTCGTCATCCGGCTGAAAAATGCGCCGAGCCACTCCGCCCTCGCCGCGTTGAACGAGGATTTTGCTGACATCATCGTCGAAGGCAAAATCCAGATCGTCAAACCCATGCCTGACGAGATTGAAGACAAGGACCGGCTCGACCTAGCGCGCATCGGCTTCAACTTCAACCGCCGCGACTACGGCCGCGTGCGGCAATTGATTGATGTGCTGAACGGGTTGTGAAATTTTCACCGCGCCATGCCAACCATTTTTGAAAAAGACGGGTTCATCATCGTCCGCATGGAAAGCGGCGCGGAGATTCGTTTTCCCGTTGCGGAAAATCTCCGGCTCGCGCGCGGCACGCCCCGACAGTTGAACCACATCGAGATTTCACCATTCGGCCTGCATTGGCCGGACTTGGATGAGGACTTGTCGTTTCGTGGATTGCTCGAAGGGGATTACGGACAGCTTCAGAAAAAATAGTCGCGGAGCGACTATTGCCATCGCTAGAAAGCGTTGGATTATCAATGGTTTTCTTCGCTGCGGGAGCCGGGTGTCAGTGAATCTGTCAGTAAATCAGCGGTGGTTTTGACCCTTCGCCAGGATTCGACAGAACTTCACGAATACCCGCCCACTACCCGCTCACCCAATGGGCTTGGAATGGTTCACGATTCAGAACCAGAAAGACCAAGCACATGAAACATCGGTTCATCCTGTTCCAACGCGCCGGCATCTTCTATTGCGAAGATACCAGCACCGGCAAACAAACTTCGCTCCGCACCCGCGACAAGGCCGACCCCGCGCGACCGAACGGCACACCGCTCCACTCCGCCCAGCTTGCCGCTCCATTTCCGGCAGCCAGGTTTCGTCACTCCGGGGAATTGAATGGTGCGACCAAAGCGCCGTTGGATTCTCCGCTCTTGCTACTCCGAACCCAACGCCGCTCTCGTCGCAAAAGGGCTGGCGCACAAGACAACGCGGCTTGATCGTTCAAGCTTCATTGCCCTGTGAACATTCTGCGTCTTGATGTTTGAATTTTTTCCGCGAGAACGGGCCGGAAAATCTCAACCGATGCCTTCAATTCGGTCGGCAAAAACATTCACGAGCTTGTGGGATTTCAGCAGCGTTTCAATCTGCGGCCAGATGCGGGCCAGCAGGGCGTGAAAGTCGTTTCTGCCCAGATTGCCGAACCGCAGATGCACCACCCGGGGCGGCGGTGATTGGGTGATGATCCGGTCCGAAAAATCCGCGTCCTTGCTGACAATCACCAGATCATGGCTCCGGGCAAATTCCCAAATCTGCGAATCACTCGGGTTCCGGCCAACTTTAGAGGCGGGAATAACGGCAGCTTCGGCGAAAACCGCAACTGCACCGGCAGGTTTTCATCAAAGAGCCAGCCATTCATGCCATTTGCACCACGGAGAAATGGTTGCCCATCACCCGCGAGGCATAGTCAATGCACGCCTGCACGTCGGCACGCGTGAGCCGGGGATATTCCTCCAGCACTTCCTCGACGGAATCGCCGGCAGCAAGGAATTCCAGCACCGTTTGCACCGCGATGCGTGTGCCGCGAACCACCGGGCGCCCGTTGCAAACATCCGGCTTGATTGAAATGCGTTCAGACATGGTTTTACGCTAGCACAGACCGACGGAAATCCAAGTGGAAATCATTGCCGCTTCATTCCGGCAGCCAGGTTTCGTCACTCCGCAGAATTGATCAGTGCGACCAAAGCGCCGTTGATTTCTCCGCTAAACGACGAACTCCGAACCCAACGCCGCTCTCGTCGCAATAGGGCTGGCGCGATTTTGTGTGCGATAACAGAATTTGACCCGTTCCTGTTATTCGTGGTAAATTGCCCGCGACGATGAAATTGATGGAGTTTCAATTATGAATGTTTCACTGACGCCGGAATTGGAAAAGTTTGTAACCAAGGAAGTCGGCAGCGGCCTTTACCAGACCGCCAGCGAAGTCATCCGCGCGGGTTTGCGCCGCCTCAAGGAAGACCGCGTGCGCCAGCTTCGTTTGCCGGAAACCCTTGCCGAACTGGAAACGCAGTTGCTTGAGTCAGTCGAATCGCTGGACGCGGGCAAAGGCGTCAATGGCGAGGAGGTGATTCGCCGGCTTCGCAAGCGCATGAAGGAGGCGAGTGCCTAAATTCATTCTTGCGCCGTGCGTTGAAGGCGAGCTTTGGGCGATCTGACAATTCATCGCCCAGGACAATCCCGATGCCGCAAGGCGCGTCATTGAAGCGGCGCACGAAACTTTCAAAAATCTCGCCGCCATGCCGGGGCTTGGCAGGCCGCATAAATTTCGGAATCCCCAACTTAAAGCCACCCGTTCATGGCGCGTGGCTGGTTTTGACAACTACCTGATTTTTTACCGCCACATTCCAGAAGGTGTTCAAGTGCTTCATGTCTATCACGGCGCGCGGGACATTGAAGCGTTGTTTGGCGAAAAGTGAGCCGCCAATAATCAGCGGACGGGCAGGATTTCCCGTTGCGGGCAGCAGTTGCAGACGAGCACCACGGCCATTTCACCCGCCTCCTCATCCATTTGCGCGACCAGCAGCAATCGATACGACCCGCACGCCAGACATTTCACGTCGAACTTGCGAAACGGGCTGCCCTACGGCGTTTGGAGCGGTTGATAATCTTCCCGGCGCTGAAACCATCATGCGGCATTCATACCCGCAGTTTATAAAAAGCCATCGGACAACCGCTGTCCAATCGCACGCGGAAATTGACGCCGCGAATTTTCCCGCACACACTGGCGCGCAATGGCAACGGCTCACGATACCAAAATCCCTCTGACTTCGCCCGACGTGAACGCGGAACGGGTGGCCCGGTTGCGCGAACTTTTTCCCGAAGCGTTCACCGAGGGCAAACTTGATCCCGCCAAACTTTCACTCCTTTTGGGCGATGGCGTGACCGACGCCGCCGAACGCTACGGGCTTTCCTGGACGGGAAAATCCGAGGCCATCAAAAACATTCAGACGCTGACCACCGGCACGCTGCTGCCCGCGCCGGATGAATCCGTGAATTTTGACACGACGGAGAATCTCATCATTGAGGGCGACAATCTGGAAGTGCTCAAGCTGCTGCAAGGCGGCTATCACGGGCGCGTGAAAATGATTTACATTGACCCGCCTTACAACACCGGCAGCGAATTCATTTACCCCGACAACTACAAGTAAGGGCTGGCCGACTACCTGAAATTCTCCGGGCAGGTCAGCTGCGATGGCATCAGGTTGACGACCAATGCCGAGACGGACGGGCGTTACCACAG
>Ga0209746_1001058_pt1 | contig 13518 bp, 9 predicted proteins | sample BarGraNGADG00211_3_FD_184496 | JGI IMG/M metagenome (GOLD analysis project Ga0209746, IMG submission 184496) | Arctic peat soil microbial communities from Barrow, Alaska - Barrow Graham LP Ref core NGADG0011-211 (SPAdes) (version 2) | ecosystem: Environmental > Terrestrial > Soil > Wetlands >...
TATGACCCGACCGGGGATGCGACGCAGCGCGCCGGAGAAGCCTGGAACGACTGGCTCCAGGGCTATCACAAGGGCGGCCTGCTATTCCACGGCGACAATAAGGAAGTCCTGGCCCACCTGCTTGCGAATGGCTTTCGCGGCAAGGTCAAGTTGGTCTACATTGACCCGCCCTTCGACAGTGGGGCTGACTATGTGCGCAAGGTGAGCCTGCGCGGCGCGACCGGCACGGCCAAGCTCGACGGCGAGAGCTACGCCCTTGGCGAACAGATTCAGTACACCGACATTTGGGCGAACGATAACTACTTGCAGTTCATGTACGAACGGCTGCTGCTGCTGAGAGAGTTGCTGGCCGAAGACGGGAGCATCTACCTGCATTGTGATTGGCACAAGGGACATTTGCTGCGTTGCCTGATGGATGAAGTCTTCGGGGCAGAAAGCATCAGTAACGAAATCGTCTGGCGGTACTCCAAATATCAAATGAGAGGGATGAGCCGTTTCGTGAATAATCACGACGTCCTCTATTGGTACGGGAAAGGCGATACCGTAACGTATAACCTACTTACCGAACCGCTAGACGAGCCAAAGCTCCTCAAGCGCAAGAAGTGGGATAGAGAGACCGCCAAGATTGTAAATGTTCGCGATGAGGATGGGAAACTGATTTACGATGAGTACTTTGAGGCCAAAGTTGATGATGTCTGGGACATTGACATCATCGGAGCGACGTCCGGCGAAAGGTCGGATTACCCAACCCAGAAGCCCGAGGTTTTGCTTGACCGCATTATCAGAGCCTCCTCAAACCCAGGAGATGTAGTACTTGATTGTTTCATCGGCTCCGGTACCACGGCTGCTATCGTCCAAAAGCTGGGCCGCCGTTGGATTGGCTGCGATATCAACAAGGGAGCCATCCAGACCACCGTGAAGCGCCTGATGGCGATCATGGGCGCGCAGTCCAAGGTGCGGGCCGACGAAGCCGAACGGCCCACGCTGCCATATTTCGACGGTGATGATGTGGGCCAAGTTGATAGTCCAACCCCGACGCAGCTTTCCTTTGCCGTCTACCGTGTCAACGACTACGACCTGCAAATCCAGCACAACGAAGCCGTGAATTTGGCCTGCGACTACATGGGCATCGTCCGCACCCGGTCGGATGCCTTCTTCGATGGGACTCGTTCACGGACATCTTGCTGCCGGCCTACAAGGGGCTGGCCGAAGAGGGGCGGCCGCCTTACCCGCCGGTAGTGATTCTCACAATGCTGATCATCACCTACCTGTACCGTTTCTCGGAGCGGCAGGTGGAGGAGGCCAGCAACTTCAACCTGGCGATCAAGGAGTTCGTCGGGCTGGCGGTTGACGAGCTGGCCCCCGATCACAGCACCTTGTGCGAGTTCAACAAGCGCCTTCGGCAATCGGGCGGCTGGGCCAAGTTCCAGGCCATCGGCGACAGCGTGCTGCGTCAGGCCATGGCGGCTGGGATCAAGCTGGGCAAGATCCAGGTGGTGGACAGCGTGCATACGGTCGCCGACGTCGACAACGACGCCGATCGGCAGCGCCAGGAGAAAGGCAAGCCGCCGCGAGACAAGCAGGCGCAACTGGTCAAGAAGGGCAAGCGCCGCAAGACAGGCCCAGACGGCCAGGTCAGCACGCAAGAAACGCAGTATCTGGGCTACAAAAGCCATGTCAGCCTGAATGCCGAGACGGGTCTGATTACGACCATCGAGCCAACGGGTGGCAGTGCGGCCGACAACGAACAGTTTCCGAAGCTGTTGGACCACGACGAGCAGGTGGGCGTCGCGGCCGAGATCTACGCCGGCGATAAGGCTTACGACGACACCGACCAGCATTACCGGCTGTGGCAGCAGGGCAAGCATTCCGCCCTGCGTCTGAATGACTATCGCACGGCCGCCAGCAACGAGAACCGGGACTACTGGCAGAAGGTCAAGGACTCACCTGAGTACAAGGCGGGCCGGGCTGAGCGCTACAAGGTGGAGCGCAAGTTCGGTGAAGCCAAGCTCTGGCATCGCTTTGGCCGCTGCCGTTACCTGGGCTTGCTGCGCTACGGTGTCCAGGCCCATCTCACGGCGCTGGTCCTGAACCTGAAGCGCATCGTCACCTTACTGACCGGCGTGCGCTTCCGACCGGGTGCCCGTAAGACACAGCTGATCGCCGCCTGACCGATCGGCTTTGGCGCGCCTGCCGACCGGGAAAATGGCCCGCTCCAGCCCATTTCGCCCACAGATTGACCCGCTTTGGCCCCAAACAGGCCAGCCAGGCTCTGAAAAATCGCCCCTAGCCACCAACCATCCGACGAAAGCGGCGTTATCCAACACTCTCACTCTGCGCGCACAACACGCGAGGGCGGACCGGCCCTTCCCGACCCGCCGTCGCGCGCGAATCAGCTCAGCCGTCTGTCCTGTCAGACTGGCGCCGCCTCCGTATAGTGTACCTCCGGCATCTCCCGCAGACGGGCCGCCGCGCTCTCGGCCGTGATGTCGCGCTGCGCCTCGGCCAGCATCTCGTAGCCCACCATGAACTTCTTAACCACCGCCGATCGAAGCAAAGGCGGGTAGAAGTGCGCGTGCAGTTGCCAGTAAGGGTACGACTCGCTCACACTGCCTGCATCGGGTCCGGTGGGCGCGCCGTGCCAGCCCATCGAGTAAGGAAAAGAGGTCTCGAACAGGTTATCGTAGCGGGTCAACAGGCGCTTCAAGATCTGAGCCAGGGCATCGCGCTCTCCCTCCACAAGATCGGGAAGACGCAAGACGTGCCGGCGCGGCAGCAACAGCACTTCAAAGGGCCAGACGGCCCAATATGGCACAACTGCCAGCCAATGCTCATTCTCGACTACCCGCCGCTCCCCTTGCTGCCGCTCCAGCTCGCCATAGTCGGACAGCAACGAGCGCTGGCATTCGTCGAAATAGGCTCGCTGCCGCTCGTCCTCCTTGCACGGCTCGTTGGGCAGTTCGCTGCCGGCCCACACTTGCCCATGCGGGTGCGGATTCGAGCAACCCATGACGGCCCCTTTGTTCTCGAACACCTGCACCCAGCGATAGGTCCGGCCCAACTCCGCCACCTGCGCCGCCCAAACATCGACCACGCGGCGGATGTCGCCGGCTGCCATCTGCGGCAGCGTCAGGTCGTGACGCGGCGAAAAGCAGATCACTCGACAAGTCCCTTGCTCGTTCTGGCTGCGCAGTAAACGATGCTGCCCGGCCTCGCTCGCCGGCGCATCGGGCAGCAGGGCCGCAAAGTCGTTTGTGAAGACAAACGTGCTGTCGTACTGCGGATTGCGGAAGCCGCCGGCGCGCGCGTTGCCCGGGCAGAGGTAGCATTTGGGGTCGTGCTGGGGGCGGGCCTCACCCGGCGTGCGCTCCACTTGCCCCAGCCAGGGACGATCGGTGCGGTGCGGAGATACCAGTACCCACTCGCCGGTCAACGGATTGTAGCGCCGATGGGGATGGGAGGATGAGCTTCGTTCGGCCATGAATCACTCCTGTCTCAGGTGAAGCGTCCGGCTGTAACCCAGCCGCCTGCCGGCCTCGCCCGGCAGGCCCACCGTCATCAATTCGTAACCGCCGGCGCGGTGGACCTCTTGCCCGTTAACGTCCACTGCCACGTAGGACGCCAGGGGATCCAGGCCGCGCAGGGGCGCCGACGGACGGAAACTATTGCTGTAGTGCTCGTGTACCGCCAGCGAATACACTGCCTCGCGCGCGTCCGGCGACAGGTACTCCACGACCGATGCCCCGAATTCTTCGAGGCGCTGCAGGCGGTAGAGGCGCCCCTCCTGGATCACGTGCCGGATACGCTTGTAGAACGCGATGTATCGGGCGTATTCGGCCAGCTCGGCGTCGTCCAGCCGGTTCAGGCTGGAGCCGATGCCCAGCGCGCCGCGCATCGCCACGTCGAAGCGGAACGACAGCGGAGTAACCCGCCCGGTCTGGTGGTTCTGGGCGTGCGTCACCCAGGCTTCCATGACACGCGCCGGATAAGCCAGGCTGAAGCCTTCCTGAATGTGCAGCCGGTGGAAGGGGTCGGTGTTATCGCTGGTCCAGACCTGGTCGACGCGGCCCAGGATACCCAGGTCAACCCGCCCGCCGCCGCCCGAACAGCTTTCGATCTGCAGCGCCGGGTGCTCGCGGCGCAGCCGGTCGATGATGCTATACACAGCGGCCGTGTGGGCCCGCCAGATGCTCTGCCCGGCGACCGAGCCCGGCTCGCTGACATAACGGTTCATATCCCACTTGATGAAATCGATCCTGTAGTCGCACAAGAGACGGTTGAGAAGCTCGTAGACATGCTCGACCACCTCGGGCCGGCCAAAGTCCAGCATCAACTGGTTGCGCGCTTCGGTGCGCGGCCGGCCCGGGAAATGTAGGACCAAATCGGGGTGCCGGCGGTAAAGCTCGGAATCCGCGTTCACCATTTCAGGCTCGACCCACAGGCCGAACTGCATGCCCAGGCCATGGATTTCCGCGATCAATGGCTCCAGGCCCCTGGGGAAGACCTCAGGGCTAACGGTCCAATCGCCCAGCCCGGCGTGTTCGTTGCGCCGGCCACCGAACCAGCCGTCGTCGACACAGAAGAGCTCGACGCCGATCGCGGCCGCTTTGCGCGCCAGCTCGAGCTGGTTCGCCTCGTTCAGGTCGAAGTAGGTCGCTTCCCAGCTATTGTATAAGACAGGGCGCAGCGTTGGCGCGGCCTCGGGGCGCGGCAGGATCCGTTCGGCGGTCAGGGCATGCAAACGCGCGCTGGCGCCGCCCCAGCCATCCGGGCAGACGCCGGCGACCAGCGCCGGCGTGACGTGGCGCTCGCCGGGCGCCAGCCGGAAGGCGCTGTCAAACGGGTTATAGCCGGCGTGCACCCGCACATCCAGGCTGGGCAGGTGCTCGAAATTCAGCCGCCAACTGCCGCTGTAGGCGAGCGCACCAAAATAGACTGTGCCGCTCTCTTCCCAGGCCTGGCCGGGCCGGTTGAGAAAGAAAAACGGGTTGCTCTGGTGTCCGGTTTGCAGGGTGCGGTGCTCGACGATGCGCAGGCCGATCGGCAGGCGCTCGCGCTGCGTGATGAACTCTCGCTCGTGATGGCCGGCGACCGAGGTTAGTTCCGTCGTCCCATTGGGCAGATGCAGGGTCGCAAAGCCACACACCGCCACGTCGACGGGCTGTGTCCCTGGATTGAACAACTCGCACCAGCGCTCCAGGATGTCATCTTCTGGCGTCAAGCGGTAGCAGAGCACGACCTCGAAGGGTTGAATAGGGTCGACCAGGCGCACGCGCAGTGTCTCCCGCGGGCTTGCGTCGCGCACGGGCTGCCCATGTCGGGGCGCCAGGCCGGGCTACCCGTCCTGCACCACCTCGTGGCCGGCATAGCGCAGCCGCACATCGCGCACGGGCAGGTGCGGCGCCTCGCCCGGCAGCATTTGGGCCGGTAGAGACGGGAAGCTCACCTTGAGATCGACCTCGTGATAGGTAAGGTCACCAAAGGCGGCCAGCTCGTCGCGCCACATCTGGCAGTCGGTGTCCATCCCCGAAAGCTCGTAACCGGCCTGCCCGCTCAGCTGCGCCGCTTCCGGGGGGCAAGCCGGCCGGACACCCCAGGCCAGGTGCTGCAAGCGGCCCTCTTCGCCTATGCGAAAAGCGTAATAACTGCGAGCCAGAACCAGGTTGAAAGTGCCGTCCGCGGCACTAAAGTAGATCATGATCTTTTCACCCCCCTGTCCGGGGCAGCCGCGCCACATGCGCCGCCTGACCGGCGACGCACGTGGCAGGCTGAGAAGGGGAGAGATCGGCCGAGCTTACTTGAATAAGGCGTTGACCTGGTCGTTAGCTTTCTTCAACGTACCCGGAATGTCGGTCGTCTGTCCGAGGTAGATGCTCTCTTCGACTGGGTGCATGATCGCGGTTAGTTCGGCCGCGTGATCGGCGATCGGGAACAGGAAGGTGCCGTTCGGATCGAGAGCTTCCTTCGTATAAGCGGAAACGTCGACGCCCTTGGCCGTGCGGGCCTTCAGGTTATTGTCGACACCGCTCTGGATCGCCGGGAAGACGACGCCGAAGGTGCCGACGACATTCTCGCAATCGGCCGAAGCCATGTACTTGAGCCAGGCCCAGGCCTCTTCTTTGTGCTGCGTGCCGATGTAGATCGAGTCGGCCAGGCCGTTGAACATGCTCTTGCGACCCACCGGGCCGATGGGCAACAGGCCGAAGCCGATTTTGAATTTCGAATTGTTCAGGTAGTTCTGGATCATCCACGAGCCGTCACTGGTCATGGCGCCCTTGGCGGCCTGGAACAAGGCCGACGGCCCAAGCGACGTGATATTAGCATAGGGCGGGGCGTAGCCCTTGTCGAACAGGCTCTTGTACCAGGTGATGGTTTGCGCGAAGCGCGGGTCGTCATAGTTGTACTTGGTGCCCCAGATCTGGTCCTGCGACTTCCAGCCCGTGCTGGCTGCCAGGAAGCTCCACTGAGTCTGGCCCACACCGTCGCCGGCACCCTGCGGGATGAATCCGTACTGCGCGACCTTGGTCTTGTCGAACGCCGGGTCCAACGCGTTCTTGCCGTTTTGGTCGATGGTCAATTGCGCGAGGGTCTTCTCGAAGGTGCCGCCGTCGGTCGGGTTCCAGGTCCAGGTGTCCATGACTTTGGGATCGATCCCGGCCTTCTGGAGCATGTCGGCATTGTAGACGATGGCGACGGTGTCCCAGTCCTTGGGCAAGCCATAGCGTTTGCCGTTCCTGGCCCACAGGTCGGCCAGCCCGTGGAGGTAGACATCGGTGGGCACCTTGTCGCGATCGACCAGCGGCTGGATATCCACGATCTGGTTCTTGTTGGCGAATTCGGGATACTTCGCCAGGTGATTGGTGAAAACGTCCGGCGCGTTGCCGGCCACCATCGAGGTCTGCAGTTGGCTCCAGTAATCAGCCCAGCCCGCTTGCTCGAACTTGATCGTGATGTTCGGGTTTTTCGCCTGGAAGTCCTTGGCGCAAGCCTCATACTGCGGCTGCTGGGCGGAATCCCACAGACCGTAACGAATGGTAACCGCACCCGCGGCCGGCGGGGCAGCCGGCGCGGTAGTGGCGGCGGGTTGAGCCGCGGGAGCGGTGGTCGCCGCTGGCTGAGCGGCCGGGGCGCCGCCGCCGCAGGCAACCAGCAGCGAAGCGACGCTGACGACTGCCATCAGCAAGAACAGAAACTTATGGGCCTTCATGTGTTCATCCCTCCTTATATGTGACTGCTCTGGACCTACTACCCGTGATTACAGGCTGTACTGTTCGATGGTTCTTCACCTCCTACGCCTTCGGGAACGGTCACTTGATACCGCTGAACTGGATCGAATCCATGATCTGGCGGCCGGCAAAGATGAACAGCAGCAGGATCGGCGCGATACTGAGCGCCGTCCCGGCCATCAGCCCTCCCCAGTCTGGGGCGCCCTGCGGCGTCTGGCTCTTGAATATGGCCAGGGCGGCCGTCAGCACCCGTACACTCTCACTCTTGCCGACCAGGAAGGGCCAGAAGTAATCGTTCCATTCGGCCAGGAAGGTCAGGACGGCCAGCGTGGACAGCGCCGAACGCCCCATGGGCAGAACGATCGACGTGTAGACCTTGAAGTAGCCGGCGCCGTCGATCTTGGCTGCCTCCTCCACTTCATGGTTAATGCCGAGGAAGAACTGGCGCAAGAAAAAGATCGCGAACGGCGTCATCAGGAAGGTGGGCGCCACGATACCTTGGAAGGTATCCAGCCAGTTGAGCTGGCGGATCAGCACGAAGTTGGGGATCAGGGTGACCACACCCGGCACCATCAGCGCCATCAGGAAGATAAAGAAGATCGTGTCGCGCCCGGGGAAGTGCAGGCGGGCGAACGCGAAAGCGGCCATCGATCCGAAGAACACCTGGCCGACCACGATCACCGCCGAGACGATGAACGAGTTGCGCATGAACAGCAAGAAGTGGATGGAGGCGCCCGAGCCGCCCAAGGCCACCGCTTCCTGTGTCGTGAGCAGCCCGAGCACACGCGCAAAGTTGCTGAACGTGAAACCCACCGGCCACAGCGAAGTCGTATTGGTGTAGATCAGCTTCTCGGCGGAAAACGCCGTGCGCAACAACCACCAGAAAGGAAACACTGTCAGGAAAACCAGCAGCGCAAACACCAGGAACGCCCCTATACGCCCCGCGCCGGGCCGTTGCTCTTGCGTTTGCGCCCGCGTCTGCCCCCTGGCTGCCATGGTTTTGAGTGCCATATCGTCCTCTCTCTCGTCCAGGCCCGTCGTCCGGGCCTGTGGCCCGCCCGTAGCGTGCGACCTCGTGCGACCTCGTGCGATCGCCGCGATCGCCAGGCGCCTGAAACGGCGGAAGTGCTGGAAGCTTACTCTTCGGACTCGCCGGCGCGCATCATGCGCATCTGCAAGAAGCTGACCGAGACCAGGATCAGGAACAACGCCATAGAAATGGTCGTCGCGTAGCCCATCTGGAAACGCTGGAACGCGTATTCGTAGATGTACCAGACGACTACCCGCGTCGCGTCGACCGGTCCGCCCTTGGTAGTGACGGCGATCACGTCAAAGACCTGGAACGAGCCGATGACCGAAGTGACGATCACGAACACCAGCACCGGTCGCAGCAACGGGAGCGTGATTGACCAGAACAACCGCCACTCGTTGGCGCCGTCCATCGCGCCCGCTTCGTACAGCGGCTTGGGGATCGTCTGCAGGCCGGCGAAGACCAGCAGCGCCATGTAGCCCATGTGGCGCCAGATGTTGACCAAAGCAACTGAGGGCATGGCCTGCGTCACCGAGCCAAAGAACTTCACATTGGTGATGCCGATGGACTGCAGCACCGTGTTGATGATGCCCAGGCTGGGATCCAGGAGCCAGGTGAAGAGCAGGCCGGCTACCACCATGGGCATGAGCCAGGGGACAATTAACAGACCGCGCAACACGGTGGATTTGGTGAAGCGGTCCATCAGGACCGCGATCGCGATCGCCAGCACGGTTTGCACGGGGATGTTGAGCAGCACATAATAGAGGGTGACCAGCAGAGAATGCCAGAATTGATTGTCGTTGAGCAACTGGGCATAGTTGGCGAGGCCAACCGATTTGGGCGTCGTCAACAGGTCCCAATTGGTTGTGCTCATCAACAAGCCGCGCACCGCCGGCACCGCATAGAAAACGGCGAAACCGATGACGCTGGGCAAGATGAAGAGCCAGGCCACCCCCGTCTCTCGGTTGAACCAGCGCCTCTGCCACTGCGGCCGGGCGCGAGCCTGAGGCAAAGCCTGCGTACGAGCGCTCATGTGTTCCTGCCTTTCTCCTACACGAACGCCGGCCTTCTGAGGGCCAGTGGCCGGTACCGGGTCAGGGAACAAACTGGCTTGGCCGGCGCCATCCCTGAGTGGCGCTTCGCTGTCACTGGCGGTGTGACCATGACTGCCCCAAAACTTGCTCTAGCGTTGTCAACAGGACGGCGGGCAGAACCGGCTTAATAATGTAGGCCGCGGCGCCCAGGCTCAAGCCCTGGCGCCGTGCCTCGAGATAGGTGACGATGACCACCGGCACCTGTCGGGCCTCAGGCAGGCGAGCGATCTCCTCCATGAGCTGCCACCCGCCCTGCTCGGCCCAGGCCGGCTCGAGCACTACCGCCCGCACCTCATCGTCGCGCAGCAGGGTCAACGCTTGCTCGGCAGTCTCAGCGCACAACACCCGATAGCGGCGGCCCAATTCTCGCCGGTAGAGATCTCGGGTGGCTGAGTCTTCTTCCAGCAGCAGAACCGTCGCCTCTTGGACTGCCATTGCTTTCCTATCAGGACTGCCCAGCTCGTCATAAGTCAGATTTATTAGAATCACTATAGCAGGCAAGCATGGGGATGTCTTGTACAAAACAGCCCTGATCTTGGAGAAAAAGGAACACTAGTGGGTGTGGCGGCGGAAAGCAAGTGGGTTTTGGCCGGTTTCCTGGCGGAAAACCCGGCTGAAGTAAGCCGCATCATTGTAGCCCGCCTGACTGGCCACCTCTGTGATCGTCAAATTGCCGGCGCACAGCAATTCCTTGGCGCGCTCGATGCGGAGACGCGTCAAATACTCCGAAGGTGTCAGGCCCAGGTCATGCCGGAAAATGCGCGTCAGGTAGCTCACGCTCACGCCGAGCTGCTCGGCGATATGCCCGCGGGTCTCGCTATCGGCATAGTGCTCGCGCAGATAACCCACCGCCTGCCGGCTGATGCGGCTCGCATTCGTGGGCAGTTCAAGGGCCGCTGGCCATGCAGGCTGCCTGGGTGCCGCCCTCGCCGGCAAGGCCTCACCTCGAGAACGCAGGGGCAGGTAGATATGGAAAGTGGAGCCGACGTTCTGCTCGCTGGCCGCGGAGATGTTCCCGCCGTGTAGGCGGACAAGCTCGTGGGTCAGGCGCAGCCCCAGCCCGATGCCCTGGCCGGGACGCCGCGGCTGTTCCGCCGCCGCAAAGGCCTCGAAGATGCGCTGCTGCAGCTCCGGGGCGATGCCGCAGCCCGTGTCCTCGACCCAAAGATGCAGGTCCGGCGCTTCGACCTGGGCGCCCACAGTGATGTGACCCGCCTGGGTGAATTTGGCAGCGTTGCTCAACAAGTTGAACAGGATCTGGCGCAAGCGCAGCGCATCGGCCTGCAACTCGGGGAGCTCAGCCGGTACCTCCAGCCGCCAGGCGACTGCGCCCTCGCGCGGCACACTGGCGGTGAAGCTCTCGAAAACGTCCTCCAGAAAAGAGCGCGTAGCAATCGGTTCCGGGATGATTTCCAGCTCGTCAATCTCAGCGCGCGAAAGGTCCAACAGGTCGTTGATCAGCCGGCCGAGGTGCTCCGCGCTGTGCCAGATATGCCCGAAGTCCTCGATCAGCGCCGCCGGCAAGGTGATCCCGTACAGGTCGGGCCTGGTCAGGGCCGTTTGGCTGTAGCCCTGGATAATGTTGACGGGCGTCCGCAGCTCATGACTGACGTTAATCAACAAGTGGCTCTTGACCAGGCTGGCACGCTCGGCCGCCGCGCCGCTGGCCAGAGCCTCGCCGTACAGCCGGGCATTGCGCATGGCTACGCCGAGTTGATCGCTCAGAACCTGTAGCCCGACCAGGTCCAGCTGGCTGTGGTCTGTGGAGTGCCGGCTGCGAAGATCGAGCAGGCCAAGCAGTTCCTTGCCAAAGCGGATCGGCAGGATCACGCGGGAGCGGCAATCGGGCGTGCCCGAGTCGGGTGGATAAGGCGCGCTGTGCTGTGCGTCCGCGATAAAGGTGGGGCGGTTGCGTAGCAAAGTGTAGGCGAGCAAGCCTGCCTCGGCCAGCGGAATGGGCGCCACTCTCTCGCCTGCCTCGCCGGGCATATCGGGCACAAGCTGCTTGTCGCGTTCGGACCACAAAAAGAGGCGCAGGTCGTCGTAGCCATAGTTGGCGCGGATCTCGTCGGCGATCTCGTGGCGCAACTGCTGGCGGTCCAGCAGCGAGCCAATGCGTTGCCCGATAGCCAGGCTCGTGTTCAGTTGCGTGACACGGCGCTGCTCCAGGTCCCGGCTGAAGCCGCTCAACAGGCTTGGCAGGGCCGCCAGGGCCACCAGCTTCTCACTTGCCGCCGCCGCCGCGTTGTCTGCCGTGATCAGCCGTGTATGATAGCCAAAGTGTGGGGTCAGCGGCTCACCCAGGCCGGCCCTGTAAGCGATATCGACCAATTGGCGGCCGAGCAGGTTGGGCATGATATCCGCCGTCGCGAACATGCTGCCTGAAAGGACACCAGCCACCGCGAGCAGATCGCCGTTGAAGCCTGCCACCAGGGTCCGCTCGTCGACCAGCCCCAGGTTACGGCCCACATCGCGTGCGGCTAATGCCAGGAGGTCGGAAAGCCCAATGATGGCATCCGGCCGGTAGCCAAGCTCGGCCAGCGCATCGCTGAGGTATTCGCGGGCCGCGTCTGCTGCCCAGGGTGTAGGGATGTGACCGACCCGGATGCCGGGGAAGGCTTTCATGGCCTGCAAGAGACCATGCAAACGGCTATAGCCTCTTTCGAAGCCTTCCACGAGGCCGCCGAGCACGAGGATACGGCCCTGGCCGGCGAGTCGCTCCGCCACCTGCCGGCCGAGTTGCTGCGCGATATCGTAAAGCCCATTGGGCGAAGTGGCCAACGGATGGTGGACATCACTCTCGCTGGCCACGATCAGCGGCACCCCCGCCTCCAGGACCGGACGAGCCAACGCCTGGTCGATCCCCTGGACCACCAGCGCGTTCAGGTCCTGAGCCAACAATTCCTCCAGCCAACCCACCTGCTCGTCGCCGGTCAGGAGCTGCAAATCGAGGTCCCGCGAGACAACGCGCACGCCGAGCTCGTGAGCGCGCGCATAGGCTGACTCGCGCACTACCACCCAGAAAGGGTCGGCGGATGCCAGTTGGATGCCGATGCCAATGTTGCGCCGCTGCGGGCCTTCGCTCTCCATCGGACTGTCGCTCCCCACCGGGTTATCGCTTCCCGGCGGACTGTCCCAATCCAGCGAAGCATCGCTCCCAAGAGCGTCTTCGCTCCGCAACACATACTTGTTCCGTTTATTTTACCACAAGACCCCCCGTTCGCTGCCCTCGGACTAGCAGTTCCCCACGAGGTATAACGCAGAAGTATCGGGAACCCCACCCAGATCCGTGAAGCGCCCGACTACTCTCGCTCCACTTGCCTTGCGCAACCCATCCAACGAAGACAGAGCTTGATCGTGTGAACAAACCTTAACCTGATGCTAAAACCCGCTTAACACGGTCGTGGTACGATGACCAGGTTCAGTCTATCGACAGTCCAGCGTTCAGGGAGGAGCCATGATTAAGACGCGCGTCCTGTTTTTGTGCACCGGCAATTCGGCTCGCAGCCAGATGGCAGAAGCTTTTCTAAGGGAATACGCAGGAGACCACTTCGAGGTCTACAGCGCCGGTCTTGAGCCGAAGGGAATCAACCCATACACCGTCCAGGTGATGAACGAGATCGACGTCGATATCAGCGGGCAGCGATCGAAGAACATATCCGAGTATCTCTGGAAGACCGTTTTCGGCTACGTCATCACTGTGTGCGCCAAAGCCGAAGAAAACTGCCCCATCTTCCCGGGGATCACCACTCGGCTCCATTGGCCGTTCGATGACCCTGCCGCCTGCCTGGGCTCGCAGGAAGAATGCCTGGCCAAATTCCGGGAAGTGCGAGACCAGATCGACCGGCGCGTGCGAGCCTGGGTCGATGGGATGCGAACGTAGGCTGTCTGGCTCTCAGTTTTGAGACGAGCGCCAGATCGAACTCGCAAAAAGACGTGACCTGGGGCCGGTACTTGAGGCTCTTGCCTTGGCTTTGTCTTGAGCAAGACTGCGATTCCGACACCGGCCACGCCTCTGTTCTCGGCAGATGAGTGGTCCAACAAGCTTGTATTGACGAGTGCATTCTATTTGTGTAACCGTTCACGGGGTACGACAAAGGACAGGGGCTGGTTGTTTATTCCAATGAGCTTGCACCGAATCGGTTAAGAAAGTCAGGACATGACGATC
>Ga0209746_1001059_pt1 | contig 13517 bp, 17 predicted proteins | sample BarGraNGADG00211_3_FD_184496 | JGI IMG/M metagenome (GOLD analysis project Ga0209746, IMG submission 184496) | Arctic peat soil microbial communities from Barrow, Alaska - Barrow Graham LP Ref core NGADG0011-211 (SPAdes) (version 2) | ecosystem: Environmental > Terrestrial > Soil > Wetlands >...
TGGTACACATTGGCCGACCACAGCCGGTACACATTGGCCGACTATGGCTGGTACACATTGGCCGACTCTCGCTGGTACAGTATCGCACGGCTACTGACACTGGGCATCCTGCAGCAATCAGGCGCCACGATGGCCGCGCCGATGATGGCCCCCAACGGCACCCGCTTCGGCGGCTGGTTGCTCAACACTGCGGACAACCAGCTTGGCATCGCAGGACGCTACGCCGGAGGCCCTCAGGCCGGAATCCTGGTGACAAGCCCGTGGGGGATTGGCACCCTCACACTGTCGGGCAGCACCCTTAGCGCGCCAATGATGCAGCCCAACGGGGCACGCTTCGGCGGTTGGCTGCTGAATAGCGCGGACAACGAGTTCTGACAGGGTCTAAGCACAATACAGTGCTCGAGCTAAGAGAAGGGCGAGGGGGATCCGGCGGACCGGATCCATCTCGCCTTTACGGCTGCATCAAGGCTTTAAGATCTTCAGGCCGGCTTGGTTTCGGCCGGAGGCTCGTTGAGCAAGAGCCAGTACATGCTCAGCGTGCGCGCCGCGTCGACAAATTGCTCGAAATCCACCGGCTTGACGATGGAGCTGTTCACGCCGAGGCCATAGCTCTCGATGATGTCGCGCTCCTCGCGCGCGACGCGGTCAGCACGACTACCGGAATGCTGCGCGTGCGCGGATCGGCCTTAATGCGGCGCAGCACTTCTAGCCCATCTATCTTCGGCAGTTTGAGATCGAGCAGGATCAGTCGGGGACGGCACACCCCGGCGCGGCCGGCGGGCTCGCCGGTGCAAAAGATGAATTCTAATGCTTCCGACCCATCGCGTGCTACGAAGATGCGATTCGCCAGGTTCATCTTCTTGAACGCGTGGAGAGTCAACTTCACATCGTTTGGGTTGTCCTCGACCAGCAGGATCTCGTACTCGTGACCCTCCATCGTTGCCTCCATCCACTCTCACCCTGCCGCCACGGTTCGCGCCCACGCGAACACACCGGCTCCCACAGGGAGCGATCCCACCCGGTCACTATAGCACGGCCGGCAGGCTCCTGGGGAGCGTAGAAGGATGGGATTTATCAAGCCCGGTGACTGAAACTGCGGTAGGTAGTTAGTACGGAGAGCGGGGATTGTAACCAAAACGGGCGATACGTGCCTCAGCGGCCTCCGTCTCGCCCGTCGTTATTGTCCTGCCTGGCTCAGCTTGCGTATGCCGGCTCGTTGCCGGGTGCCAGCGCGCTGACGCCCGGCAACGAGCCCTTACCCGCCCGCCGCGCGCTCTTTGCCACCCGCGCGCCCGCCTCGCCCAGCATGCGGTAGCACAGGTTATAGACCGCAGACTGGTGCGTCTGCATCATGGAGATGAAGGTAGGCTCGTCGGGACGGATAGACATCGCGCATTGCTCCTGTTGTCAGCGCCATCGAGTGGCTTACCTCGATAGTACTGCAACAAGAGCGCGAATGCGACGGGCAACAGGGGAGAATTGATCCTGGACACGTAGCGAGTTGTGGCATCGGACAGATGGCCAGGTAGCGCGGCCGTTGCTTCTTTAGGCGAGGGCAGCCGGTAGCTCGCGCCCGATGCCGCCCGCCAGGCCTAACACCTGGTCGAGACAGTAAACGGCCGCGATGAAAGCCACGTGGCGTCGCCGTCCCGGTTCGACGGCCACAATCTCCCACTGCCTGGCCGGGTGATGGACGGTTACGCCGTATTGCCGCTGGCCGGGTAAGACCGCCTCAGGTAAGATGACTTCGTTCGGCTCGAGGGTCTTGAAGTAGAAAGCAAAATCCTGTTCACCGGGATTCCTCACGACTACTCCATTGTCGGACATGACTCCTCCCCGCTCCTGCTCCCTATCCGTAAAAACCCGTAAGGGCGGTACGTGTTTTTCACGGTCGCAACTGTATGTTACCCGTAACTGTGGCTTTTGTCAAGTGGTATAATGGGCAGATTGGACCGTCAACTTTACAGTTTTGTTAACAGGAGCACTCCATGCCTGATCCCACTCTCGTCGTCCTGGCCGGCGGCATCGGCAGCCGTTATGGCGGTCTCAAACAAGCCGATCCGATTGGCCCCAACGGCGAACTGATCATCCACTATTCGGTTTATGACGCGCTGCGCGCAGGCTTCGGCCGGATCGTCTTCCTGATCCGCCGCGACATCGAGGATACTTTCCGCGAGCGTATCGGTCGGACCGTGGAGCAGCACGCCGACGTCCGTTATGTCTACCAGGAACTGGACAAGCTCCCCGCCGGCTTCGCTGTGCCCGCCGGGCGCAGCAAACCCTGGGGAACCGCGCACGCCGTGTTGTGCTGCCGGGAAGCAGTGCAAACCAATTTTGCGGCCATCAACGCCGATGACTTCTATGGCGCCGCAGCCTACCGGACCCTGGCCGACTACCTGGGGAGACTTGAGGAGCGGGCAGGCATTGGGGAATATGCGATGGTGGGCTACGTGCTGGCCAACACCCTATCGGAACACGGACACGTGTCGCGCGGCCTGTGCCAGGTGGGCCCGGGCGGCTACCTGCAATCCATCCGCGAGTTGACACATATCGCACCCTCTCCGGCCGGCATCCGGTACCAGGAGACGGATAGGATCTGGCAGCCGCTCGCGCCGGATAGCATCGTGTCGATGAACGTCTGGGGCTTCACGCCGGCCTTCTTCGGCGAACTGGAGCGCCTCTTCCCGGCCTTTCTCAAGAGACATGCAGCCGACCTGAGCAAGGCCGAGTTTTACTTGCCCGAGGCGATGGGCACGCTGGTGCGCGAGGGTACGGCACGCGTCAGAGTGCTGCCTACCGAGGAACGCTGGTTCGGGGTGACCTACCAGGCTGACCGGCCCCACGTGCAAGAGGCCATCCGCCAATTGATCGCGGAGGGGAAGTATCCCCAACGGCTATGGGCTGACTAAAAGCCGATCGCGCTTTTGAGGCGCATGATGCGGCGGTACGACTGGTCAATACGCCCCTCATCGACAGTGCCGGACGCGACGAGGTCCTTGATAGCGGCGACGGCGCGCGCAGGCACCGCCGGGTCGAACACGCGTCCGTTGTTGCTGTACGCCAAAATGTCGACACCCGCCTCGATCGCCAGGCGGACGGCCGTCTCGAAGGGGTAGTTGTCCGCGATCGCCCCCATCCCCATATCGTCCGAGATCACCACTCCGCCGAAGCCCAACTGCTCGCGCAGAAGGCCGGTCACGGTGCGCCGGGAGAGCGTGGCGGGAAAGTCCGGGTCCAGCTGGGCATTGAAAATGTGGGCGGTCATGATCGCGTCACAGGATCCGGCGCGGATGAGCGCGCGGAACGGCTGCAGCTCGACCGGCCGCCAGGTGGCCGTTACATCGACAAAGCCCAGGTGCGAGTCGCCCTGCGAGCTTCCGTGTCCGGGGAAATGTTTGAGGGTGGTGAGCACCCCGTACCGGTGGTGGGCGCGGATCACTGCCAGGGCATGGCGCGTCACGATATCCGGGTCGGCCGAGAAACTGCGCTCGTAGCGGCCGATGATCGGGTTTGCCGGGTTGAGGTTGAGGTCGACGACGGGCGCCAAGTTCAGGTTGATGCCCGCCACACGCAGCGTCTGCGCCGTCGTTTCTGCCGCCTGCCGGGTGGCCTCCACATCGTCGAGGGCGCCGAGGCGCTGCTGCGAGATCGATGGCGGAAAACCGTGTTCGGGACTCAGCCGGGCCACCTGCCCGCCTTCCTGGTCGATGCCGATCAACAGGGGTTCGGCTGCCAGCCTCGACAGGCTGGTATCCAGCGCGTTGAGCTGTGCGGGGGAGGCGATGTTGCGAACCGGGCTTCCGCTGGGCAGGTCGCGATCGAACAGCGCCACCCCGCCCAGGCTACGCCGGCGCAAGTCGGCCACAACCGGGTTGCCCTCAGCCAGTTCCAACCCGCGAAAGCCGGCCAGGACCATCTGGCCGATCTTCTCGTCCAGGCCGGCAGCCGTGGGACAGACCGGGGCGGGGCGGCGGCCCGGCAACCAGCCAGGAAAGAGCGCAAAGGCAGCCGCGCCGCGCGCGCCGGCGCTCAAGAAGGCGCGCCGGGTTAGCTGTAGCGTAGGAGACATCCTGTCATTATGCCTCTCCGGCGCTTTTCCCGCCAGTTTATGGTATACTGTCTGGCGTCCGATCACCATTTCCCAGCGGAGCGTAGCCCATGACCGACGGCAAAACCACCTGGTGAGCGCAGGCGCCGGAGTTCCTCCAGTTCCTGGAAACGGCGCTTGAGCATCGCATGCGTTTGCACGAGGAGATCCTCGGCTACCAGGTCTACTTCGTCGACCTTTCCGAATGGAAACTGCGCTTCTCCGACCGCACGCCTTTCATCTGCGTCAGCCAGGCCGACCTGGCCGCGCTGGCGCCACGCGAGCTCGAGCAGATCCTGCTCGAAGTGGTGCGCACCCGCGAGCTGGCCGAGCGCAACCCCGTAGTCCTGATCGACGGGCCGGGGCAGGACCTGCAGGCTGCGTTCAAAGCCCAGTTTTCGCCCATCATGGTCCTCGACGCAGCCGCGCAGGCGGCGGTGCGCGCCTCTCGCCGGCCACGCTCCGAGCTGCTGGACCGCTTGAGCGCGCAGGTCGACCTGGGCTCGCTGGTGCCTTACGAGACCAGCCGCCCCGTGACCGGCTCGCGCTTCTTCGGTCGTGAGGCGGAAGTGCACCGCATCGTGGCCAGCGCGGACGGGAACTTCGCCATCATGGGTATCCGGCGCATCGGCAAGACGTCGTTGATGCGCGAGGTGGAGCGCCAACTGAAAGCACAGGCCCAGGAGCGCGGTGACAATAACGCCGTACAACGTATCCTGTTCATGGATTGCAGCGCGCTGCGCTCGCCCACGGATTTTGTGCAGAAGGTCGTGCGGCAGCTGCGACCGCAAGAACTGGTGCGCCTCTCGAACAAGCAGTTCCCCATCTATTTCCCGGATTTCCTGCACCGGATGGCACAGCGCTACGGCGGCCCGATCTTCTTCTTCCTGGACGAGTTCGACCGCGTGCTCACCTGGGTGCGCGAGGACGACACCCTCCTGAATGCCCTACGCGCCTCCAGCATCCAGGATGATTCGCGCTACGTCATCGGCGGCTTCCGCGAAGTGATGCGCGCCTTCAGCGACCTGGAATCGCCGCTCGTCAACTTCGCCCGTCCGGTCCGCTTGAAGGAGTTCACCTACGAGCAGACTCTGAACATGGTCACGGGTCCGCTGGAAAAGCTGGGGGTGGAGTTTGAGAAGCGCGGCGATGTGGTCGCGCGCATCGTCCAGTGGGCGGCCGGCGACCGCTACATCGTCCCGCAGTCCTTCGCCTGGTGCGCGGAGCTGGTACAGGGCTACCGGCGCCACCTGGTCGACCGGCGGGTTGTAGACCGGGCTGCCTGCCGGTTGTTCCTTGCCAACGAGGCGAGAAGCCCTGCGCCGCTGCGTGAGGCCATCCATACCATCGAGGAGGACGCCGATAGCGTCCTGGACGTGCTCCACTTGCTGGAACATGACCAACTCGCGCGCAGCAGGGCGCACCAGATGCCGACGCGCACCGGCGCGGACCGCTTGCAGCTCTCGGGCGCCGTCCTGCTGAGCGAGGGTTCCTACATCCTCAAGAACTACGCCTATCGGCGCGCCTTGACCCGTCATTTCACCACCGAACGTGTCGGCCACACCCTGCGCATGGCCGGCCGCTAGCTAGAGACCATCGCCTACCAGGCGCCGCAGATAAAGGCGGCGCGCGCTTACGCTGGGCCTACCCTCGGCGCTGCCCCGCCGGTCCCCCCTGCCAGCGCGCCTTCCGCCCGGGGCGGATCACCCGGCCCAGGCGGCGCGCTTGCCCCACTTGGCAGTCCTGCTCCCACCGGCATCGAGGCGCCACAGGCTGCTTCGCGACCGGCAAGCGGGCGGGTGCAGGCAGGTGCCAGGGCGGCGCCCTTTCCTGATCTTCCGTTCGCGGAGAGCCCGGACACGGTCTCCCGCAACGAGGCCGCCCTGTCCCAGTTGGTCGAGGCCATGGTCCAGTCAATCTATGCCACTGACTCGCTGGCCAGGGCCTGGGAACTGCTGGCGCGTGGGCTGGAGCAGGGATTTGGCGCGCCGTCCGTTATCATCTACCGGGCGGAACCACCGCATGCGCGTCTCGACCTGGTTTATCCAGCGCCGGCGACCAGCGGGGGGCGTGAAACTGACGGCTCTCTCGCCGCGGATGGCCCGCCGCCGGTCATCGACTTGCGCGATCCGGACAGCGTCGAGGCGCGCACCTTTTCCCATGGCAGCCGCGCAGTGCGAGGCCACCCACGGCCATCGCCTGGGCGTGATCGTCGTCGAGCGCTTTGTCGAAGGGCGGAACCCGCATGAGTTGCCGGGCCAGTTACCCGAACTGCTTCACTTCCTGGAGCATGCGGCCGGCGCGATCGAGAACGTCCTGGTTCGTGCAGCCTACCGCGAGATCGGCGAAGCGGTGCTGGACGCCAGCACGGTGCAGCCCAGCTTGCAGCGTGTGTTGGAGGTGGCAGCGGGCGCCCCGGGATGCGACGCGGCCGACCTCTACCTGCTAGACCCCGGGCAGGCGCTGCTTGAGCCGGCGGCGGGTGTCGGCCAGCTATGGAACGCAGATTGGCAAGCGCTGCATCGCCTGGCGGCGAACGGTGACCATCCCGCAGCAGCCTGCCTGCGCGAGGGGCGGATGCGCGTGATGCGTGGCAATGACGAACGCCTCTCGCGCGGCGCGGCGCGACCGGCCTGTGGGAGCGTCGAGCCGGATCCTTCCGGGCCGGGCTGGGCCGGCCACCCATACGCAGCAGCGTCCGGAGCTACAGGGGGTACGCGGGCCTGGCTGCCGGCGCGGGACAACTCACCTGGGTGTTTCTGCCGCTTCAAGCGGTTGACCGGCCGCTGGGCACGCTGGAACTCGGCTATTCGGGCGTTTTCGGCAGCGTGCCGGGTCAGGAAGGTCGCGCCAACCTGGCCGCCTTCGGCAACCAGGTCGCGATTGCCGTCCACGCCGCGGTCGCCATCGATAACGCCCGGCTGCACGAAGAAGAAATCAAGCAGCAGCGGCTGGAACAGGAGCTAATCGTGGCCCAGGCGATCCAGCAAAGCCTGTTGCCGCTGGGCAGCCCACAAGTGCCCGGCTGGCAGTTTGCGGCCGCCTATTGCTCGGCCCGCGTGGTTAGCGGGGATTTCTACGACTTCTGCGAGTTGCATGGCGAGCCTCGGCGCATAGGCATCGTCGTGGTCGACGTCGACGCCGGCCGGGTGATCTACGCCAACGCCGGCCATAACCGGCCGCTTCTATGCCGGGCAGCCGGCGACACGGTGGCGGAACTGCGCGCACGCGGTATCCTGCTGGGGGCCTTCGAAAACATCGAGCTGGAGGAGCAGCGCGTCGACGTTGCGCCTGGCGATGCGCTGGTCTTTTATACGGACGGCATCACCGATGCGCTGAACGCGGCGCGCGAATCGTTCGGTGAAGCCCGGCTGGCGACCGTTATCCGGCAGGCATCCGCCGGTGGAGCGCAAGAAATCCTTCAGGCGATTCTGGACGCCGTCGCCGAATTTGTGGCGGACCAGAAGCAAGCCGACGACATCACCTGTGTGATGGTCAAGCGCGCGGCGGAGGCAAGTGAGTGAGGTTCGCAGATATGGCTTTCGTCGCATCCTGGCGGTCAATGGCCATTCGATCGGGAGAGTCCGCCCTGCCGTCAGGCCACCTTGTTCGCCCACGTCTCCATCAGCAGACAGAACGCTTGCGCTTCCGTGGACACGCCCGGCCGGTCAAAGGATGGTGCGTCGGCCGCGTCCTGGACGAGCCCCCACTCGTCCACCTTCGCGTTGGCCGCGGCCCGCCCGCGGTTCGCGTCGCGACTCCGGCGTCTACTCGTTCAGTGCGACCGTGAAGTGATAGGAGCTGATGTGCAATCCCTGGTGAAAGTAGAAGCGGTGTGCGCCGAAGCGCTGCACACCGGAGTCGAGATCTAACTGCTGGCAGCCATGCGACCGGGCGAAACCAACCAACCAATCGAGCAGAAATGCCCCGTAGCCGGATGAACGCCGTGCGGCATCGGTGACCAGATCACCCACGTAGAGGAACCGGCCGCGCGAGAGCATCTCCTGCAGGCGGAAACCGGCCACCGCGCACACTTCGCCCGCGTCTTCGGCATAGGCAAGCTGGTATCCGTCGTCGCGCATTTGCCGCTTGACCTGCTCGGCAAACTCCTGTGCCCCGGCCAGATGCGGCCGCAACTGCAGCATCACCGGAAAACAGCGCAGGATGTCCGCCTCGTTCTCGGCCACCCGGACTTGCCATCCACCCTTTAGCTTCAGCATCGCCCGCCTCCTCTCGCCGCGCGCTCGCAAGCCTTTTCCACCCCCTCGCACAAAACGTGCTGCGACGACAACGCGGTCTAGCAGGGAACGGCGCCATTATAGCACCGGGCGGAGGGGAGTCCCATTAACATTTGCGCGCTCGCCGCCTGATCTGCTATACTCGCGAGGTATTTGCGCGTCCGTGGAGCAGTAGCAGCGTAAGCCCACATGAAAAGGAGCATCGCAATGATACCCAAGCTGGCGTTCGGCCGCACCGGCCACCTGAGCAGCAGGATCATCTTCGGCGGCACCGGCGTGTCGACCGGCACGCAGGAAGACGCCGATCGCGTGTTGGATATGTTGTTGGAGCATGGTATCAATCACATCGATACTGCCGCGAGCTATGGCGAGTCCGAGGTCCATATCGGCCCCTGGATGAGGCGCCACCGGGGAGATTTCTTCCTGGCGACCAAGACCGGCGACCGGACTTACGCCAAGGCGAAGGAATCGCTGCAGCGCTCGCTGGACCGGCTACACACCGACCACGTGGACCTGATCCAGTTGCACTACCTGGTTCTACCGGACGAGTGGGAAGTGGCGATGGGGCCAGGCGGGGCGCTGGAGGCCCTGGCGGAGGCGCGCGAGCAAGGGCTGACGCGCTTTATCGGCGTCACCGGTCATGACCTCGGCGTACCCGGCATGCACCTGCGCAGCCTGGCCCGCTTCGATTTTGACTCGGTGCTCTTGCCCTACAACTACCCCCTGATGCAGAATCCACAGTATGCCGCCGACTTCAACCGGCTGCAGGCGTTGTGCCAGGAACGCAACACGGCCGTGCAGACGATCAAGGGTGTGGCGTGCGGCCCGTGGGGCGACCACGAGCACACGCGTGACACGTGGTATGCGCCCCTGGAGGATCAGGCGGCGGTCGACAAAGCCGTACACTACGTCCTCGGCCGGCCGGGCATCTTCCTTAACACCGCGGGCGATCGCTTCGTATTGCCGCGCACCCTGGATGCCGCCGAGCGTTTCGTCGCTACGCCGTCCGACGAGGAGATGCAGACGCTCGTGGCCAGCCAGCATATGGAGCCGCTCTTCATGCACTAGCCGATTGCCCGGCGCTGCAGCCGGCACCTGCGTCAGGCTCTGCAGCGCCGGGCGCCATCCGCAAGGACGCCCCCCTTGGACGATGTCGTTCTGCTCACCCTCATCATCGCCCTGGTCTTCGGCGCCATTGGCGTCAGCTCCCCGCTGATGACGCTCTACCTGCAATCTCTGGGCGCCAACTACGCACAGATTGCGCTCATCATGGCCAGCACCGCCGGGCTGGGACTGGCCTGCAGCTGCGCCTGGGGACGCATCTCCGATACGCTGGGACCCCGCAAGCCACTCATCGCCGCCGGCGTATGTGTAGCGCCGGCGCCTACTTCGCGCTCAGCCAGGTCGCGTCGCCGGCGCTGGCCTGGCTGGCGCGGGGCGGCGAGGCGGCGAGCATGGCCGCGTACAGCACGGCCAGCCTGGCGCTGATGGGCGACTTGCTCGCGGCGCGCAGCCGGCGCGGCCAACGCATGGGCGTCTACCGGGGCATCGGCTCGCTGGCCTTTGCCCTGGGCGCGGTAGCCGGTGGGCGCCTGGCCGATCTCGACTCGCTGCGAGCAACCTTCCTGCTGTGCACGGCCCTGTACCTTGGCGCAGGGCTGGTCGCCCTGGCCTTGCATGAGATCCCTGCAGCCCGGCCGGGTAGCCGCGAGCCCATGCCATCTCCCGAACCGATCGCTGCCCCCACGGGTGAGAACTTCCTGCCCACGCCGGCAACCTGTTTGTCCTGGGCGCCCCGCCGGGCCATTGCCCGGCGCACGAACTGGAAACCGGGCTTGCCGGTGTTGTTCCTGTGCGGCGCGTTCCTGTTCACGGCCGCCTGGCAGGCCCAGGCTTCCATGTGGCCCAACTTCATGGCCTCGCTGGGCTACAGCAAGACGGCCATCAGCAGCCTTTGGGGCCTGGCAGCCGTGCTAGGGGCGCCCTCGATGTGGCTGGCCGGCCAGTGGTTCGACGTGGTCGGGCGGGCCGCGCTGCTGTCGGCAGTGGGACTTGGCGCGCCGATTGTCATCCTGGGTTACTCCTTGCTCAGCCGCCTGCTGCCGGCGCTGGTCGGCGTGCAATTCGTGCGCGGGCTGAGCTTTGGCAGCTTCGCGGCCAACGCGATGACTTTCGCGGTCGAAGCCGGTGACAACCGCAGCCGCGGTCGGAATAGCGGGCTGTTTAACATGGTCAATGGCGCCGGCCAACTCGCCGGGCTGTTGCTGGGCAGAACGCTGGCGCAGGCCGGGGGATTCGCCGTCAAGTTCGCGGTCAGTGCCGGCGCGGCGCTTCTGGGCAGCCTGTGCTTCCTGGCGCTCCAGCGCGGTACCCGGCAGCGCGCTCCTGCCGTACCCGTGTTCCCGGACGGTGCGAGCTGAGTTGTCTGTGCTCACCAAAATTGGATTACCGCTGATTGGCCAGGGGCCTGCGCAACAAAGGTCTGTTGATTACATTCCGCCACGTCGTGTCGCCATAGCATGGTTCAATGTGAACGTCAAAGTGTCTTTTATTCCGATCTGCAGCGATGGAGGGTGCGCGTGGTCATCATGGTCATGGGCGTTTCGGGGTCAGGCAAAACGACGGTCGGACAGTTGTTGGCCGGCAAGCTTGGCTGGCCATTCTACGATGCGGATGACTTCCATCCCCCCGCCAACATCGAGAAGATGCGCCAGGGCACGCCGTTGACGGAGGAAGAGCGCGTCCCGTGGCTGGCCGCACTGCACAACCTGATCGACACGCTGATATTGCATGACGAATCGGGCGTAGTTACTTGCTCGGCGCTCACCCGCATTGACCGGCAGCAATTGCTGCGTGACGATCGCGATGTGCACATTGTCTACCTCCACGGCAGCTACGACCTGCTATTGCTAAGGCTGCAAGCGCGGCACGGCCACTTCTTCAAGCCCGAGCTGCTGGCCAGCCAGTTCCAAACTCTCGAAGAACCGACTGGCGATGTGCTGCGCGTCGACGTGGACCAGACTCCCCAAGCGATTGTCGAAGAAATTATCCACCAACTTGCTTTAGTGGTATAATGCACTAACAAATAGGCCGATGGGCGAGTTTCGCAGGCGCGGGATGCGCCAGGGAGGAGCCGATGAGGAAGACCGCCGTCGCTCTCTCAAAAGGTGGGGTCGGCAAGACCACCACCGCCGTCAACCTGGCTGCCGGATTGGCCGCGCGCGGGCAGCGGGTACTGCTGATCGACAGTGACACCCAGGGGCAGGCGGCACGGGCATCGGGCTGCCAGGCCGCAGCCGGGCTGGCCGAAGTCACCACCGCCGAGGTTGCGCCACCGCAGGCGACGCTGCAAGCCCGGGAAAACCTCTGGCTGCTGGCCGGCGGCCGTTCCCTGGCCGGCCTCAAGCGCGACATTGCCCGGCGCGACTTTGGCGGCGAGCAGGCCGTGACCGAGGCGTTGGCCCCGCTGGAAGGCCAGTATGACACCGTGATCCTTGACACCGCGCCCGGTTGGGACACGCTGACCATCAACGTCCTGTTCTACGCCAGCGAGGTTCTGTGGCGCCCGTTTCGTTGGAGATCATGACCCTGCAGGGCCTGCTGGACTTCAGCAAGAGCCTGGCTGCCATCCAAAGATATCACCACGACCTGGTTTTACGCTACGTCCTGTCTACTTTCCTCGACCGCCGGGTGCGCAAGTCCGATGAGATCCTGGCCCAGCTGCGCACTCACTATCCGCAGCAGTTGTGCGACCCGATCCGCTACAGCGTCAGGCTCTCGGAGGCGCCCGACTACGGCCAGACCATATTCGAGTACGCTCCCAGCTCGCCTGGAGCAGAAGACTACCGCAAGCTGGTAGAAAGGATCAGCCAAGATGGCAGACGGTAAGCAGACGCCCGACATCCTGGGCGAAATTCTCGGCGAGGTGGCGGCCGTCCCGACGCCTGTCGCGGTGCCGCCTGCCACCCGGCCCATCCCCGTCCGCAGGCCCCAGGCTGCCAGAAAACCGGCCGGGCAGGCAGACGATCAGCCGGCCGGCAGGCCCTCCGTAGAGGAGGCGCGGCCGCCGACGGGCAAGTGGGAACACCTGCTCGTTTCCTTCCAGGAGCGTAACGGCTGGCGACCGCGCTTCATCAATGGGCAAGAGCTCGAAGACTGGACGGCTATGCCGGTCATCCATGATTATGCCAATCTGCTGGGCGACGTGGGTTGGGAACTGGCAGGAGCCGCCAGTGGCGCGTTGTCCGGGCTGACGGACGGCAAGCAATTGTGCTTCAAGCGCGAAAAACCGTCCACGTGACAAACGTCACTGACAACCCGCCTTCGAGGGGCTATCCTCGCGACCAACATACGACCGCGAGGATACTCTAGCCATGTCCCTTGACCACCCGCGCATGGCGCGCGAAATGCATACCCTCGAAGCGATGATCGGCCTGTACTGCCGCGCACAGCATGGCAGCGACCGGCAACCCGGCGTCCAGGCAGGGGAGCTGTGCGCCGATTGCCAGGAGATCCTGGCTTACGCGCGCGCCCGCCTGACGCGCTGCCCGTTCCAGGAAGACAAGACCACCTGTGCCAGATGCCCGGTGCACTGCTACAAGCCGGCCATGCGCGATCGCATCCGGGTCATCATGCGTTACGCCGGCCCGCGCATGCTTTACCACCACCCCATGCTGGCCATCCGCCATTTGCTTGACGGGCGACGCGAGAAACCACTCCGCCCAGTGCGTAAGCCCTCCAGTTCATAGTTACGGGATATTGATGTATGATACGTCCGAAGTGGGAGGCATCGGCGGTACACAGAGGACGTAGACTGAATGCTGGACGGACTGCTTGCCGGCTTGCCCGACCTGCCGGATATCTGGGGCGAAGGGGGGACCTTCGGTTTTTTCGGGATGGACGGGCCGACAAAAGTGCGCTCGGGCTTCGTAGCCACTTACGCAGGGCAACCCTTCGGATTGCTGATCTATACCCCGCGCCGGCGCATGCTGGATGTGATCGTGCCCGAGCCGGCCGTCACGCGCCTGGCCACGGATGACCTCTATGCGGCCAGCGCACCGCGCGGAGACCTGTTAGTCACGTTCAGCGCCTGGCACACCCTTTTGGGTATCGCGCCCCCCGGCACGGCCCTCAGCCTGGGCTTCAAGGATGGTCCAGAAACGGAGTGGCGCAATCCCTTCTGGGTGACGGCG
>Ga0209746_1001060_pt1 | contig 13509 bp, 13 predicted proteins | sample BarGraNGADG00211_3_FD_184496 | JGI IMG/M metagenome (GOLD analysis project Ga0209746, IMG submission 184496) | Arctic peat soil microbial communities from Barrow, Alaska - Barrow Graham LP Ref core NGADG0011-211 (SPAdes) (version 2) | ecosystem: Environmental > Terrestrial > Soil > Wetlands >...
CAGTTGCGTGAACCAAGCACACAAACCGGAGCATCTAAGTAGTCGAAACACAGGGTGCTGATGTTGGTAGCAAAGGTACGGTTTTTAATCGGAAGCAGAAAACAAAGGGTTTGGGAACGAAATGGGAATTCAGATTGTTTACTGAAAAATTTCTGCAGCACTTCTTGCAGAATATAAAAAAAGCAGTATCTTTGCAACGCTTTTGGAGTAAGGTATTACAATCCGAATACAAATTCGGGCGTTTAGCTCAGCTGGTTCAGAGCATCTGCCTTACAAGCAGAGGGTCGGGGGTTCGAATCCCTCAACGCCCACAAAATTTAGATCGTACATTAATTTGTTTGATCTTTTTTTATTTTTAAAATGTTTATAACATATATCTTATTTTCGGAGAAATCTGATATGTATTATGTTGGTTCTACCGGAAATCTTGACGATAGAATAAAAAGACATAATACAGGAAGAAGTACTTTTACCAAAAGAGGTATTCCATGGAAAATTGTTTATCAAAAGAAATATCAAACAAAATCTGAAGCATACCAAGCAGAATTGTATATTAAATCACAAAAAAGTCGAAAGTATATTGAAGATTTGATTCTTGACAATTCAATTTAGCTCAGTTGGTACAGAGCATTCCGATACAATCGGAAGGGTCGGGGGTTCGAATCCCTCAACGCCCACAAAAAAAGGTTTCACTTTCAAAGTGAAACCTTTTTTTAATGCCTTTTAAACTTTTAATTATCAAACTTTTAATTTTCTTTGTATTTTCCTTCTTTTTTCAACTGTTCAATAAACCGACTCCACGCAACAGCCCGCTTTTCTTTGTTTTGTATGCGAATGCCATTTGTTCCTAAGTTATCAATATAAGCCGGATAGCCATCCTGAAAATAAAATTTGCCATCTTGCAGATTATGGTTCAAAACCAAATCGTTTACTACAGACGACATAATATCAGAAGTAATTGTAGCTGTGAAAAGTGAATCTGAGCCAAAATAACATTTTAACCAATGAAATGAATTAATTCTTTTGGCAGATATTAAATCAATAAAACTAACTTCACCGGTTGTGGAATTAAAATAACGGATAGATTTTCCGGTAAAGAGAACTGTATCGTTTAAATTTGTTTTGTTGGAAAGTGACGCTTTGAATATAAGTGGGTTCCCGGATTGTAATTCAGAAATTAAATTACATGAAACAAAAACAAACAATGAAGCAAGTACTATTGAAAAGAGCATAATAGACTGTTTCATAATTTTTGAATTTTAAAAATGACATTTTGGCATTAATTTCTATCAATTGAATTCATCGTCAGTATGTTTCGGTATGCAAATATCAGCAGATTTATTTAAATACAGACCATTAATACTCTTTTTTTTTTTAGTTTTTATTTGATACGCATTCACTTTCCATTTTTAAATAAAACATACATTTCTTTTAATAGAATTGAAAAGTAGATTCGCATTGTGTTTGGATGGACTTAAATAAATTTTCTCTACATTTGCCATTCAATTATTAACGATAACGATGGATTCATTTAATGAAGTTGATGAGGAGTTTTTTTGAGGAAAACATCGTAAATTTGTAAATTTTGAAATTCGAATATTATGCACGAACTACTTAACAACAATTATGTCCGCATTATTGTCAGTTCACTGGCCGTTTATCTGTTTATTGTCATTGCCATTCGGCTGTTTGGCAAAAAGGAACTGGCGCAACTTTCGGTCGTCGACCTGGTTTTCATCCTCCTTATCAGCAACTCCGTACAAAATGCCATGGTGGGACCGGATTCCACACTCAGCGGCGGACTGGTAGCTGCTTCTTCGTTATTCATTGTCAATTATATACTCAAGTATCTTCAGTATCGCTTTCCGAAGTTTGGGAAGATAGTACAAGGCGATGCCACGATGCTGATTTATCAAGGAAAAATGCTGAAAACGCACATGAAAAATGTAAAAATCAGCGAAGATGAACTCATGGAAGCAGTGCGGGAACACGGTGTGGCAACTGTAAAAGATGTTGATCTGGCTATTATGGAAGTGGATGGAAGTATAAGTGTCCTCTCCAGTAAATATCAGAAAAAAACTGTAAAACGACGCCAAGCGCATAAAGTCCTTACCAAACAGGAAGGATGAAAATTATTTACCATTTAATCATTTACTATTTTCACTTGTTAACCAATAAACTAATTAACCATTATTTATGGAATTACAATTAAAACCCTGTACAGAAAAGCAATTGCCTGAAATTCTGGCAATATTCAATGAGGCAATACTGAACTCAACTGCTTTGTATGATTACAAATTACGAACAATGGACATGATGTATGCCTGGTATGCCGACAAACAGAAAGGAAATTATCCGGTTATAGGAGCTTTCGATCAGAATGATATGTTGTTGGGATTTACTACCTATGGTCAGTTTCGCGTACGTCCGGCATACAAATATACAGTGGAACATTCGGTATATGTTCGGCATGATAAACGCGGACATGGAATTGGGAAAGTTTTTACTCAAAGAAATTATTAAAAAGACAGAAGAACGAGATTATCATGTACTTATAGGCGGAATTGATGCTTCCAATACGGTAAGCATCCTGTTACACGAAAAAGAAGGGTTTGAATTTTGCGGTTTGATAAAACAGGCAGGTTATAAATTTGGAAAGTGGTTGGATTTAGCTTTCTATCAATTGATTTTGAAAACGCCGGAATTTCCCGAGGAAGACAAGTAAACAATTAAGAATACTCCCATAATATATTAATAAATAGCCCATTAAGTAAGGGGTATTTTTTTAGATAAAGTTAATGTTAAATAAAAGGAATCACTATCAACCGACTTTTAATTTTAGTCAGTTGATAGTGATTTAATATCTTAGAACGAGGTTGATTTGTTGGACTTTTAAGCTGAAAATTGTTCAATATTGAAAATAATTCGCTTATTTTCAATATATTTTTAAAAAAATAATGATATATAATAATATAACATTATCTTTGTCGGACATTAAAAACAATAAATATCAACAATGAGTAAAGGAACAGTTAAATTCTTCAATGAATCTAAAGGATTTGGATTCATCAGCGAAGATGGTTCAAAAAAAGAACATTTTGTACACATTTCCGGTTTAATTGATCAAATTCGCGAAGGCGACACCGTAGAATTTGATTTGCAAGAAGGAAAAAAAGGTTTAAATGCCGTAAATGTAAAAGTAATTTAGTATAAACTAATTGACTTTTGTCACATTTTAAAGTCTATCATTTGTTTGATAGACTTTTTTTTGTCCTATTTCTTTAATAAATGTATAAAATTTAAAAAATAAGATTTTTTTTTGTATATGATAACAAATTTTTATAGATTTGCAGTCTATTTATTTGGGGTTGTTTTCCAAATTTTTACAATTTGAGTTATTTTTCTGATATTTAGAGGATTCTTTATTTGATTTTTTGCTGTTAATACAACAAAACTAATTTTATTCCACCAAATAAATCAGTACTATGAAAAATATTCTTACTACTCACCTTGCAATTCCTTTGTTCAATTCTTTCTTTATTCTTTTCAGTTTTAGGTGTTTTTTTACATTCAGTAATGTGTGGCATTATTGAAATAAATTGTGGTGTCATAATTCAAATGGTAATCATTTGAGGATCGCTAATTTCATAATATGCAGTATGTTGTAATTTTGATTTAAATATTCATAGTCTGAAATAATTTAAAATTTGAATGTATGGAAAAGAAAATTATTATCTTTTTATGTTTGTCGTTTGCGTTTTTGGCAAACGGACAAAATATCGGTAAGACGGTAGATACCAAGTATCTGCGGCCATCGCTCACTACCTTGTTTTTCCAGCCAAAGACAAACCAGGAAAATACAGTTATTACTAAATTCAAGGAGTTACCGGTAATAAATAAATACGATGACAACAAAATTGAATTTCCTTATTTCAATGGTTCGGGTTTATCAGCTGCCGATAAAATGGTCAGAATGAAGTATTACGTTCAAAAAGCTGCAAATCCTATTTTGGCAAAATGGTGGAATCGCGATGCAAATGGTGATTTCAATACCGAATTCGTGGCAAAGCGGGGAGGCTTTTCGGCTATCGATGCGGATGTTATTCAGGCAAAAGCGTCCACTACGAATCGCATTGAAATGATAGGGGCAGATTTAATTGACAAGTCCTATGTGTTCGTTTATGAAATCACTCAATTGTTAACAATGGAGCAGGTTTACGACAGGACCGATGCAATTAACAGAAAGTATAAGAACTACCAACCGGTTAAAAGAGATGAAGAAGGATACGAACTGACTTATACGGTATATACTTACAAATTAAATTTTAACGATTCGATTTCATCCGTTTTCTACAATGATTACTGGACGGATGCAAAAAATCATGATATTCAAAAAGTAACGAAATGGAAAGACGCTACTTTTCCCATGATGTATAAAACTCAGTACAGTGCAACTGTCAGGTCAACACAGCCCAAAGACCCCAAGAGTTCAGTTTATCTTTACAAAAAGAAGAAAACGATGAATGAATTGCTCGAAGACATGGCTTTGTTAATACAAACGAATTCGGAAAGTGAACTTGGAATGAAGATTGAAGATTTCAGTGCAAAAGTTGCCGTATTTAAAACAAATCCTCTTTCTGCCAAATTGGGGACAAAAGAATCACTTTACCTCGACCAGCGTTTCTTTGTATACGAAATTGAACAGGACAATAACGGCACTCAGAAGAAAATCAGGAAAGGAGTAGCCCGTGTTAAAGAAATTGCTGATAATAATACTGTCGCTACAGGAACTACTAAACCGTCTGTTTTCCAGCAACAGGGAGGAAAAACACTTTTTGAAGGAATGTTGATGGAAAGTAAAGAGGACAGAGGTGTCAGTGTGAGTATCGGCTTCCCGCTCTCGACTTCAAATAAACAGTTTGGAGGTTTGAATATGAATCTGGATTACAGGATATCGCCTATGGCCAAAATATCCGGACTGGCTTTAGGAATCGATGGGTATGTTAGCTTCTTTAACAATATTAATGTGGGAAATGTTACTGTCCCTAGTGGAGTGCTTCCATATTCGAGTGCTGGATCGGATGGAACTTCGTATGCAATTGCTGTTTTTCTTGCAAAGGAAATATATTTTACCCGTAAAGGAAATATTTACCTACGACCTTCCATTGGAGGTGGTTTGAGCGGATACAATTTCAGCAAATACAATGGTACTGATATACCTAAGGAAACTGATTCTAACGGCAATGAAGTCCCCAGCAAAGATTACAGTTGGTCATCTATTTATTTCCCATTGAATATTGGATTAGGAATAAATATCTCACCATCAATTTGTTTGGAAATTAAACCCGGAGTAGCTTTCCGCTTTGCTAGCACAACAGGAAATAACGAAGCACTTACTCAAAGCGGAGTACCGGATGCTAAATTGGGCTTTGAATCTCTGGATAAATTATCTATGAATAGCTCCATTGTTTGTAACCTGAGATACAGATTCTAAGATAAATAAATCATATTAAAATTATCACTTATGAAAGCAACACTGAAAATTGGAAGTATTTTGGTTCTATTGATGCTGGGATTTATTGCGATTGTTTCAGCTCAATCGGATCGAAAGGCAAACAGGGATACCCGTGAATGGCGTTATGAAATTGAAGCGATGGGAACCGGCGTGCAGGGCACCTATCTAATTAAAGTTTGGACATATTCCAAAAGACCGGATGTCGCCATAGAACAGGCAAAAAAGAATGCCGTTCATGGAATTATTTTTAGAGGGTTTGCCGGTAAACAGGGAATTCCAGGGCAAAGAGCCCTGACAAACAATGTAAATTTGGAACAAGAAAAAGCAGAATTTTTCAATCCTTTTTTTGCAGATGGTGGAAAATATATGAAGTTTGTATCTATTACCAACGATGGCTCTGTAGGAGCAGGCGACCGATTGAGAGTAGGGAAAGAATACAAAATCGGTGTGATCGTATCGGTTAATGTGGCTGCATTGCGTGCCGACCTGGAAGATGCAGGAATGCTCAAAGGATTAAGTAGCGGATTTTAAAAAAAGACAAATATGAAAAAAGTTATTTTTGTAGCACTTGTTTGTGCTGAATTTTTGCTGTTTAACGGTTGTGTCGTATCCAGTCAGACCAAAACTGCCGGAAACTACACCTATAATACTGAATGCCTTGGTGTAGAAGGCGATGGTACACAAACTCTCAAAGCATGGGGGAGAGGCAGAAATCGGTTTGATGCTTTTGCTCAGGCGCGTAAAAATGCAGTTTATGATGTGATTTTCAAGGGCATTCGGGATGGTAGTCGCGAATGTGAAATGCGTCCGTTGCTTCCGGAAGTAAATGCCCGCGAGAAATATGAAACTTATTTTAATAAATTCTTTGTTGACGGCGGTGAATATCGTTTTTACGTTTCGATGAAAGATGAACAATGGGAAAATAAGCTTTTACGAGAACGTAAGGAAGGTGTAGGAACAGTTACTCATTCAGCAGTTGTCATTGTAAAACGTCCGAAATTAAAGGCAAGGCTGATTGCTGATGGTATTTTAAGACAATAAATTCAATTCAAAATCTATAAAAACATGAAAAGAACAATGCTAACATGTTTGCTTGTATTAGGCTTAGCTGTTATGGCTTTTTCGCAAGCAAAAAAACCCACTATTATGGTTGTGCCAAGCGACCTTTGGTGTAATAGAAACGGATACATGATGGAATTTGATAATCAGGGGACAAGAGTAAAAATTCCCGATTATAAACGTGCACTTCAGGAAAATGCAGAATTACTGCAGGTTATCAGCAAAATAAATGAACTGATGGCCGATCGCGGATTCCCGCTTAAAAATCTCGAATCGTCTTTAAAATCTCTGTCGGGTGAGTCAGCCGAAGATGCCATGCTGAACAGCAAATCAGGGGCAGAAGTGAGCGAAACGCCGATTGATAAACTGAAAAAGATTGCAAAAGCCGATATCTGGATGCAATTAACATGGACAATCAACCAAACCGGTCCGAAACGTTCAATCACATTCAATTTACAAGGGCTTGATGCCTATACCGACAAACAGATTGCAGGAGCTTCGGGAACAGGACAACCTTCGTTCAGTGCCGAGTTACCGGTTTTGCTTGAAGAATCGGTGTTGGCTAATCTGGATAACTTCAACGCTCAGCTTCAGAGACATTTCGACGATCTGTTTGCCAATGGACGTGAAATTACGTTACGGATTAAAAAATTCGATTCTTTTAATGGCGATCTGGAAACAGAATTCGCAGGTGAAGAACTGGGTAAGCATATTGAAGACTGGGTTTCGGATAATACGGTACAGCATCGCTTCAGCACAGCGGATGCCACTGAAAATATGATGCTGTTCGAACAGGTACGCATTCCATTGTATGATGCCAATAATCGGCCGGTCGATGCCAGAGGATGGGCACGCGACCTTCAACGAATGCTGAAAGACCGGTACAGGGTTGATTCAAAGCTCATGACCAAAGGACTCGGTCAGGCTTCCATCGTAGTCGGAGAGAAATAACATTTAAATCAAAATATTATGAAATCATTATTATTGAGTATTTTGCTTGTTTCCGGTCTGACTGTTTTTGCTCATAATGACTTAGGCCGGTTGGATGATCTCGGAAGGGTTGCTTTGGCAACGTATATTCCCGAACAAATTGAACATATGCCCGTCATCGCTAAAAACATGTTGGCTAACAAACTGGCTCAGATTGTGACTCAGGCCGGAATGGGCGGAAATGCCTACAACGAACGTTTTATTATTACACCCAATATAGTTGTACTGACCAAAGACCTGATACCGAGTGCTCCGCCAATGCAGGCTTATACACTGAATATTAATCTTTATATAGGCGATGGTATTGATGGAAAATTATTTTCAAGTCATTCCATTACGGTGAAAGGCGTAGGCGAAAATGAAACCAAAGCCTATATTTCGGCTATCAAAAATATGAAAACGAACGATCCCTCATACCGGTCGTTTCTGGAAGAAGGCAAAGAACGAATCATTCAGTATTACAACTCCAGATGCGATTTTATAGTACGGGAAGCAAAAACGCTGGCCGACCAGAATCAATACGAAGAGGCTATTTATAAATTGACTTCAGTTCCGGATGTTTGTAAGGATTGCTTTGATAAATGCATGACTGCCGTGGCACCGATCTATAGAAAGAAAATTGATCGGGATTGTCAGATGCTGGTAACACAGGCTAACAGTATATGGGCTGCCAATCAGACGGTGGATGCAGCCAATGATGTAGCAGACATATTATAACAAATTGAACCTTCGTCGGCATGTTACGGACAAATCAAGCCATTGGTAAGTAAAATTTCTGCCCGCGTTTACCAACTTGATAAACGCGAATGGAAATATATTTTGCGTAAACAGGAACAAGTCAGCGAACGTATCAGTGCTTATCGGGCAATTGGTGTAGCCTACGGAAATGGCCAACGAAGACATATTACCTATAATATAAATAATTGGTACTAAAATACCGTTTTTGTATAAATATTATCAATAACTCCCGGGAATTTCTCTGGAGTTATTGTTTTCCGGTCTTTAGATTATAATTTGTTGGAAATAGTAATAATCTCTATCAAAGCCATTTCTAAGTTAAATAATCAATAAAAAACTGTGAGACACATTTCTTTTTCATAGTTTTGCATCTTTATTTTGTTAAACAACTTATTGAATCATAATGCATAATTAATAATTGCTCACGACATAATAGTCTACTCCATTAAAGGCATTAAACCTTAACGGGATATTAAAGTCTAAAAAAAATGAGGTTCAATTATTCAATTAAAAATTAAGATTATAATTCCATTTTCATGAAAAACAAAGCAACGACCTTTTTAATTGGATTTTTTCTTGTATTGACTGCTTTTTCATATTCTGCAAACAAAAATACCCCGAATTTTGCTGAAATCATTGCCAGGCGTTTTACAAAACAGTGGTATAATACCCCACAGGAAAAAGTGTATCTTCAGACTGATAAACCCTATTACAGCGCGGGCGAAGAACTTTGGTTTAAAGGGTATCTGGTAAATGCTACCACGCTGGAACCAAGCGCACTAAGTCAGTTTATTTATGTTGAGCTGATTGATAAACTTGATTCGGTGCATTATCGTATAAAAATTAAAAAAGATTCATTGGGTTTTTCCGGTCATATAAAGCTGAAAGCTGAAATTCCTTCCGGATATTATTCGCTGAGAGCTTATACATATTGGATGCAAAATGTTGTAAGTGATTTCTTTTTCAGCAAGAATATTCTCATTGGAAATGGCATTGACGACCGAATTACAAGTAAAATAGTATATGGAACATTGGTCAATGGAAAAATTCCGGTAACCTTGTCATTCGTTGATGCTTCGCAAAATCCTGTTTCAGGAAAAAGAGTTGAAATTGGTCAGGACTGGGAAAGTTCTCTTAAAAAGAAAATTGTCCTGCAAACCAATAAAGAAGGTAAAATAAACTGGGAAATTACGGTTGATCCGGCAGATAATTCAAAAAAATACATTGAGGTTAACATTAGCGATGAAAAATACAAAAGCAATTTTTTCCTACCTGAATTTGGTTCTGATTTCGATGTTCAATTTTTTCCGGAAAGTGGCGTTTTGTTGAATAATAATTTGCAATCCATTGCATTTAAGGTAATTGGGAAAGACGGACTATCGGTTGAAGTGACCGGTAAAATATTGACCGATAAAAATGAAGAAATATCCGAGTTTTCAACTTTAAATAAAGGAATGGGAAAATTTTCGATTCAAACTCAACCCGGTGAAACCTATTATGCTTTAGTAAAAACAGCAAATGGAATTGAAAAACGATTTGAGCTTCCAAAAACTGAAGCAGAAGCAGTTGCAATTCATTTGGTTTATAACAGAGGAAAAATATTATATGAAATAATAAATCAAACAAATATTCCCAATAAATCGCTTTATCTATTACTTCATTCACGCGGGAAAGTGTATGTGATTCAACCGCTTAGATATCTTGAAGGTCAGATTTCAGAATCCTTATTACCACCGGGAATTGTTTCATTTTCTGTCATCGATTCGTTGGGACATACTTTTTGTGAACGATTGAGTTTTGTCAGAACCAATTCGTTGCCAACGATTTCGATGGAAAGCGATAACCAAAGTTATGGTAAACGAGAACCAGTAAATTTGAATTTAAATATTAAATCAGGGCTTGGGAAGCCAATAAATGGGACTTTTTCCATAAGTATTACCGATAGCCATTCGGTGAAATTAGATTCACTTGGAGATAATATTCTGAGCAATTTGTTACTCTCGTCCGATATAAAAGGGTACATCGAAGACCCGGCAGCCTATTTTGTTGACAATAAAATTGCTACCCGTGAAAAAACAGATGTATTAATGATCACGCAGGGTTGGCGACGTTTTAATACTGCCGATGTTGTAAAAGGAGTTTACAAACAACCGGCTTATTACATGGAAGAAGGTCAGGCACTTTCGGGTAAAGTGCTGAATCTTTTTAATAAACCTTCTAAGAAATGCGATATTATCATGATTTCGCCTTATAAAAACGTCATTAAAACAACTAAAACCGACAGTCTTGGACGCTATTTGATTGATGGAATAGAATTTCCGGATAGTACTACGTTTATATTAAAAGCCAAGAAGCCAAAAAGCTTGACCGATGTTGAAATTGTACCTGATCCGGATGATTTCCCTAAATCGAGTGTATTTATTCCAACTCCTTTGAATGCAAATGTTGATGCACAAGATGACTATTTTAAACAAAGTAAAGAAAAATATTATTATGAAGGTGGAATGCGGGTTATTAATCTGGCAGAAGTAACCGTAAAAGCAGATAAAAAAACAGATACTCAAAATGAGTATTATTCAGGAATGGCAGATGAAGAACTTAATTCGGAACAACTCGATAGATTCCCCGGATTGAGCATTTTGAGCATACTTTATACTATCCCCGGAATTCAGGTAGTCGGAGATAAAATTTCAATTCGTGGGAGTCCGAATAATCCTTTGTTTCTGATTGACGGTGTGGAAACTGAGGATATTGAAGATATTTCATTCCTGACTTCAAACGATGTGGAAAAAATTGAGGTTTTTAAGGGGGCTAGTGCAGCCATTTTTGGTTCGCGAGGAGGAAATGGAGTTATTGCCATAACGCTGAAAGAAGGAGTTACTTTAAAAGCCAGTACACCAATTAGCTTAGCACACGTAATTCCATTGGGCTATCAAAAACCTGCTCAATTTTACGTTCCAAAATATGAAGTTGATAGCGTACTTAAAAGTTCACAACAGGACTTAAGAACCACAATTTATTGGAATCCAAAACTAATAGCCGACAGCAACGGAATTATTCATGTAAAATTCTATACGGCCGACAAAGCAAATAATTATTCTGTTGTGTTGGAAGGAATTACCAATAGTGGAGAAATTTGCCGGTATGTTGGCGTTTTGAAACGTGAAGACAAATAGTTTTTTAAAAAATTCAAACAAAAATGCTCCCGGTAAATTAAATTATCGGGAGCATTTTAGTTGGTTATAATTGATAAAAGTCTTATTGAACCTTATAAATATCAACGTTCTCAACATTGAAAGTTTTGATAAAGGCTGCATGACGACGTACTTCCACTTCACCGTAGTTCAGATAAACTTCAGCCGATTTACGGAATAAATCTTCGGTATCACGTGAAGCGTCAATAATCAACAAATAACTCATCACAATATGCCCTGCCATTTCCACCAAACGACGAGCCTGAAAATCAAGATATTCCTGATTTTTGACTTCAATCACGCGCGAAACAGCATTTGCATACAAGTTTGTCATTATCTGTAAGCGTTTGCGGAAAGAAGAAAACTCAGGTTTAATTGGTTGTGCATCGTAATCGCGGATTTGTTTCAAATAATTTCCGGTGGTTACGTGGCGGATAGCAGCTACAACCTGCAATTGCGAAGTTCCTTCGTAAATTGTCATGATTCGGGCATCGCGGTACAAACGTTCGCAAGCATAATCTTTCATAAAGCCCGATCCACCGTGAACATGAATACAATCGTATGCATTTTGGTTGGAATATTCGCTGGTAAACATTTTAAGCATGGGCGTTAATGCATCTGCCAAACGAGAATATTCTTTGTATTCCGCTTTTTCATCAGCTTCCAATTTGCGTTCATTTTCGATAGCTTCGTACGCTTTGTAAATATCAACAAAACGAGTTGTTTCGTAAAGTAAAGCGCGTGAAGCATCCAATTTGGCTTTGATAACCGAAACCATTTCGTAAACAGCCGGAAATTCAATAATTGCTTTTCCAAACTGACGACGATCACGGGCATAAGCCAATGCTTCGTTGTAAGCAGCTGCCGAAAGCCCAACTGATTGAGCTCCAATCCCTAATCGAGCGCCGTTCATCAACGACATGACGTATTTAATTAAACCCATACGACGAGTTCCAACCAATTTAGCAGGTGTATTATTGAAAACTAATTCGCAAGTTGGAGAACCTTTGATGCCTAATTTGTTTTCTATACGACGAACCAAAACAGTATGATCGTGCTTATTATCGGCAACAAAATACGACAAACCACGGCCGTCATTTGTTCCTTCTTCGGAGCGAGCCAATACTAATTTTATTTGAGCATCGCCATTGGTAATGAATCGTTTAACGCCATTTAGATACCACATTCCGTTTTTTTCGTTGTAAGTTGCTTTCAACTGTACAGCTTGTAAATCCGAGCCTGCATCGGGTTCTGTTAAGTCCATCGAACAAGTTTGACCTTCACAAACGCGTGGTAAATACTCAGCTTTTATTTCATCGGAGGCAAATTCAGAAATGGTTTCAGCGCAATCCTGAAGTCCCCAGATATTTGCAAAACCGGCATCAGCACGGGCAACCATTTCGCCTGACATAACATAAACCACAAACGGGAAATTCAAACCTCCATATTGACGCGGTAATGTGATTCCGTAAACACCGGCTTGTATTAGTGCATCGTGGTTCTCTTGAGTTCCACGGGCATAGATTACGCGGCTATTTTCAACTTGTGGACCTTCATGATCTACACTTTCTGCATTTGGAGCAATGATATCAGCAGAAATTTCCCCGATAATCTCGAGAACTTTTTCGTAATTGTCAATGGCATCTTCAAAATCGCGCGAGGCATAATCATACTTGTCTTTATCAGCAAAATTGCGCTCCTTGAGTGCAACTATTTTCTGCATCAACGGATGCGAAAGCTGAAATTTTATGGTGGGATTGTCGTTATAAAAATTCATATTTTTTGAGTTTATAGTTAGAAGTTTATAGTTAGTAGTTTTTTGTGTTTATAGTTTATATGATCTGGAATTTTGTTTGAAGAAAATCTTTTTCTGTCTTTTCTTTGTCAATGCCTGAAATACATTGACCACTTTAGAGTAACAAAACTACTAAAAAAGTGAAACATTATTGCACGATTAGATCAATTAAAAATGAGTACCTCCGAACGTCGTCGACGTCGGTTCAGCGACAATTT
>Ga0209746_1001062_pt1 | contig 13497 bp, 12 predicted proteins | sample BarGraNGADG00211_3_FD_184496 | JGI IMG/M metagenome (GOLD analysis project Ga0209746, IMG submission 184496) | Arctic peat soil microbial communities from Barrow, Alaska - Barrow Graham LP Ref core NGADG0011-211 (SPAdes) (version 2) | ecosystem: Environmental > Terrestrial > Soil > Wetlands >...
CGCGACATCTCCCCCAAAGGGGGAGAAAATACTTGTCCATTCATGGAATTTCTCCCCCCACTGGGGGGAGTGCCCGAAGGGCGAGGGGGGTCAGGTGGCCAGAACAAAACTAATACTTATTATACGACACAGTCTCCGCTGCAGGCTTCCTCCTTTTCTCCCGCTGTTCACTCAATGAATACCCTAATGTGATAATCAGCTCAACTCGTTTTGAACCAGGTACCAAAAGAATTTTTCTAAGCATCCTTTCATCAAACCATCCGATTATACAGGAGCCTATTCCTTCAGACTTTGCCTGAAGGCAGATGTTTTCAGTAGCAATGCCTATATCTATAAGAGAATAATCCTTGTTCTTAATAGTTGCGCCAACCTTTGAAGAGAAGTTTGGGTTTTCTCTCACCACAACTATAATAACAGATGCCTGTGTAACAAAACTGTTCATCCCAATTAATTTGGCCGATGCAGCTTCTGCAATCTTCCCAATAAGCTCCGGATCGGTCACTACAATGAATTTCCAGGGTTGTGCATTACATGCCGAAGGAGCCATCCTGCCGGCCTCTACTATCCTGTCAAGCTTATCCTTTTCAACTGGTTTATCGCTATATTTTCTGTCGCTCTGACGGCTGATAATCAGATCGAGAATAATTTTTGCATCAATCATTATTAATAATTATTTGGCAATAATTCAAAATAGGCCTCTGGGTGCAGACAAGCCGGACAATTCTTAAGAGGTTTTGTACCGAAGTGAATGTAACCACATTTCCTGCAATACCAGAAAACTTTTTCATCGCGTTGGAATACTTTATCCTGCATCACATTTTCAAGTAACTTCCTGTATCTTTCTTCATGACCTTTCTCTGCAGCAACAATAGCTTTAAATGCAGCTGAGATATTTTTAAATCCTTCTTCTTCTGCTGTCCTGGCAAATGAAGGATAAAGATCGCTCCATTCTTCATGCTCACCTTCTGCCGCAGCAAAAAGATTTTCCTTAGTTGTCTCAGTTTTGCCGGCTGGATAGGATGCTGTTATTTCAACCATACCGCCTTCAAGAAACCTGAAAAACCTTTTAGCATGTTGTTGTTCCTGCAACGCAGTGGCAAGAAAGATTCCGGAAATCTGTTCAAAACCTTCTTCTTTTGCAACTTTGGCAGCAAATTCGTATCTGTTTTTAGCTTGCGATTCTCCTGCAAAAGCTTTAAGCAGGTTCTTTTCGGTGAGTGTTCCTTTTAAGCTCTTTTCCATGTCAGATAACTTTGTTAGATTTTAAAATATCAATAATCTTAAAAATGATTTTTACACAGGATAAATGTAGTAAATTTAACTATCTTTATTTTCGAATTAATTACGGCAAGAAACTTGGAATAAACATAATTTAAAAACCACGAATATGATAATTGTACTATTTTTTCTGGCGATTATTGTTCTTTTTATCCTGATGGCTGTTTCATTATATAACAGGCTTGTAAGGTTGAGAAATAACAGGGAGCAGGCTTTTGCAGATGTTGATGTACAACTGAAACTGAGACACGATCTTATACCTCAACTTGTTGACTCGGTAAAAGGTTATATGGGACATGAAAGAGGAGTTCTTACTGAAATCACCGAGGCGCGTACGAATGCAATGAAAGCTACCACGATAAATGAAAAGATAGCTGCTGAAAACAAGTTGTCAACTGCACTTGACGGTTTGAAAGTATCTGTCGAAGCATATCCCGATCTGAAAGCAAGTCAGAACTTTCTTGACCTGCAGAATGAGATTTCGGACATTGAAAACAAGATAGCTGCTGCACGCCGGTTCTTTAATTCGGCAACCAAGGAGCTTAATGTTGCCACTGAATTATTCCCCTCGAACCTGATTGCCACTCTGTTTAATTTCAAACGTGAACCAATGTTTGAGCTGGGTGAACAGCGGACTGAGGCAGAACAACCGCCGAAAATTCAGTTCTGACAACATGAAATATTTTGGTTTGCAGAGCCAGATATGGAGGAATAACACTAATTCAGTGCTGTTACTGGTGATGTTTCCCATCATCTTTTTTGTGCTGACCTGGTTATTCTTTTTTTTCTTATCCTTAAATTCTGAAGAACACAGAACAATAAGCCAGATAAACCAGAGCTTCATGATAACTGCACCGTTTATAATAACAGGTGTAGTTATCTGGTTTACAGTAGCATGGTTCTCTCATTCTTCAATGATTAACTCCGCTACCGATTCAAAACCTCTTGCAAGGAGCGAAAACAAGAGGGTCTATAACCTGGTTGAGAATTTGTGTATATCTACTGGTATGAATTTGCCAAAAATCAATATTATAGATGATGATTCGTTAAATGCCTTCGCCAGTGGAATAGATCCAAAAACCTATTCGATATCCTTGTCGAAAGGTATTATTGAAAAGCTAAATGATGAAGAACTTGAAGCGGTTATTGCTCACGAGCTCACACATATAAAAAACCGTGATGTAAGGTTACTTATTATTTCAATTGTTTTCGTCGGGATTTTTGCATTTATCTCCCAGGCAATTTTCAGAGGAATACAATTTGGTGGTACCGGCAAGGGCAAGAAGGGTGGGGGTGGAAGCGCAATAATAATTGCTCTGTTACTCGCTCTTATAGGCTATCTGATTTCTTCTCTTCTAAGATTTGCCTTATCGAGGAAGAGGGAATATCTGGCAGATGCAGGCTCTGCCGAACTTACCCATAGACCAATTGCCCTTGCATCAGCCCTTAGAAAAATTTCTGATGATCCGACAATTGAAGCAGTGAAAAGAAATGATATTGCACAGATGTTTATTGAGAATCCACAGGTCAGACCCGGAAAATCCACCGTCTCGCTTAGTACGCTATTCGCAACCCATCCGCCAATCAGCAAAAGAATACAATTGTTAGAACAATTCTGATTTTTGAATCAAGCTAGCTAAATAACAATGTTTCTTTTTAACCACTGAGTAACACGGAGTAACACAGGTTTCTTCTCTTCGTCTCTAAGTCTCTAAGTCTCTTCATCCCTTAGTCTCTTCTTATCGAACTTAAGGAGTTTGGTTTCTTCTCCTCTCCATATTCTGCGAATGTTTTCCCTATGGGTTACGACAAGAGCTATACCGACCAGTACTGCAAATATTTTGAAAAGTATCGACTGTGTATCAAAAAACAGGAAGAGAAAGACCGGAAAAGTTATTCCTGCACTCATTGAAGAGACGGATACTATTCCTGTTATTAATAAAACTGTAAGGAATACACCCATACAGCAAATTGTAAGCAGAGGCTGTAAAGCCAGGAAAACTCCAAATACTGTTGCGACACCCTTTCCACCTCTGAATCCGGCTAACACAGGAAATATATGGCCGATGATGGCTATTATACCTGAAGCAAGTTGCAGGTTCGTCAGATCGGCGCTTCCACTTTACGCCAGATGGAAAAAGACCGGTAACATTGCTGCCAGCCATCCTTTGGCGATATCTATGATGAGAACCGGAATACCTGTGGCCCAGCCAAGCACACGTATTGTGTTTGTTGTTCCTGCATTCCCGCTTCCATGTTCTCTGACATCAATGTTATGAAACCATTTCCCGATCCATACAGCTGCAGGAATTGATCCAAGCAGATAAGCCAATACAACTGCAAGTACCACATTCAGAATATTCATACTTTAAAAAGCATTTAAGAAGGCGATTTAAAACCTCAGCCTCAACCTCAACCTTTTAGCCTCCGAAGCTTCAGCGAAGGAGGCTCAACCTCTCACTGATCAGATAACAGGGCCAAAGCCGGAGAGTTTTGCAGCCTCTTTATTAGCAGTAAATTTACTGAAATTGTCTATAAACTTCAACGCCAGGTCAGTTGCTGCAGCATGCCATTTGGCATGCGACTCCCAAACTTTACCGGGATCGAGGATATTTTCATCAATTCCCTGAATTCTGCCAGGGATACTTAAGTTAAAAACAGGAAGATTAACAAACTCACACGCCAGAATTGAATCATCAAGAATTGCATTTATGATAAGTCGTGTCGAGGGAAGTGCGATCCTGTTTCCCTGACCATACGGGCCACCCATCCATCCGGTATTAACTAACCAGGCTTCGGCATGGTGCATCTTCATTTTCCTTGTCAGCTCGTTTGCATAGATTATAGGATCGAGCATGAGGAAAGCTGCACCAAAACAAGCGGAGAAAGATGGTATTGGTTCGATAATCCCTCTCTCGGTTCCAGCAACTTTAGCAGTGTATCCGCTAAGGAAATAGTACCGTGTCTGCTCTTCAGTAAGACGACTAACCGGAGGCAAAACACCGAATGCATCGGCTGTAAGGAATATAACTTTTTTAGCATGTCCTGCTTTTGAAACAGATTTTACTATATTATGGATATGGTAAATAGGATAAGAAACTCTTGTATTTTCTGTTTTTGAGCTATTGTTAAAATCTATGGTGCCGTCAGACAGAACGACAAGGTTTTCCAGAAGAGCATCACGTCTTATTGCATTATAGATATCCGGTTCATTCTTCTGACTTAATTTGATGCATTTGGCATAACAACCTCCCTCAAAATTAAATATGCCATCATTGTCCCACCCATGTTCATCATCACCAATAAGGGCTCTTTCGGGATCGACCGAGAGAGTTGTTTTTCCTGTTCCGGAAAGTCCGAAGAATATAGCTGTGTCATTCTTTTTACCAACATTTGCAGAGCAGTGCATAGAGGCTATTCCCTTGAGAGGAAGGTAATAATTCATAACAGAAAAGATTCCTTTTTTCATCTCACCACCATACCATGTTCCACCTATTACCAACATGCCTTCAGAGAGGTTGAAAAAGATAAAATTTTCGGAATTGAGTCCCTGTTGCTGCCACTCAGGATTTTTTGCTTTGGAGGCATTAAGCACGACAAAATCGGGTTTGAAATCGTCCAGTTCCTCCGGCTCCGGTCTGATAAACATATTTTTTACGAAATGAGCCTGCCATGCAACCTCCATAATAAATCTCACACTTAACCGTGAATTTTTATTTGCTCCGCAAAAACAGTCAACTACAAAAAGTCTTTTTGCGGATAACTGCTTAAGCGAAATTTTTTTGCAATGGTTCCATATCTCAATGGAAATAGATTTGTTATCAGAAATTTTTGCCTTATCAGACTTCCACCATATAGTATCTTTGGTTATATCATCAAGAACAATATATTTATCTTTTGGAGAACGTCCCGTAAATACTCCGGTGTCAACAGAAATCGTTCCGGTCCTGGTAATCGTCCCCATCTCATAAGTGCTCAGTCCGGGTTTCGTCTCTTCCGAGAATAGTAAATTATAGGAGGGATTATAGACAATCTCTCCAACTTCTTGAATACCGTAGTTTAACAGATCGCGGGGATCAATCATTTTAAGAGATTTCGTTTTTAGATAAACAAATTCGTAGCCAATAAAGTTCTGACCAGAATTTTTTCGAAATATAGTTCAATTTTTTATAATTATAATTCCATTCCGGCATAGGGTAAATATCTTTTCAAAGGTCTTAATGGTGTTAGTAGAGTTTTAGGTAAATATGGCTGGGTTAGATCAGTAAGCCATGAAAAGAAAAAGGGTTCCGCAAAAAGCAGGACCCTTTCCTTTTATTTATCATAAAATCAGGTTATTTGCCAAATTTGATTGAAGCCTGGGCTGCAGCCAGTCTGGCAATCGGAACCCTGAAGGGAGAACAGCTTACATAAGTTAAACCCGATTTGAAACAAAATTCAACTGAAGCCGGGTCACCACCCTGTTCACCACAGATACCTACTTTCAGATCCGGTCTGGTTGACCTTCCTTTCTCAACAGACATTTTGATAAGCTGACCAACACCATCCTGATCTATTGTCTGGAATGGGTCAGAAGCTAAAATCTTTTTGTCAAGATAATCGTGGAGAAATCCTCCGGTATCATCACGGCTGAAGCCGAATGTCATCTGCGTCAGGTCGTTGGTTCCGAAAGAGAAGAATTCTGCACTCTTTGCCATGCGGTCCGACAGAAGACAGGCACGGGGTATTTCTATCATCGTGCCATATTTATAATCAATGGCTTTTACACCAAATTTTTTGCATATCTCCGCATATACCTTGTCGACAACTTTTTTGGTAAAGTCTAATTCTGCCACTTCTCCTGTCACAGGAACCATTATTTCGGGATGAGGTTTCTTACCCTCTTTAATAAGTTCAAGTGTAGCTTCAAAAATTGCCCGAACCTGCATCTCCGATATTTCAGGGAATGTTATTCCAAGACGTACTCCCCGATGTCCCATCATAGGATTTGATTCATGAAGGGCCTCACCACGCTTGGCAATATCTTCCTTCTTAATTCCAAGTGCGTTTGCCAGCTCCTCCTGTTTTTCAGCTCCCTGTGGAACAAACTCATGGAGAGGAGGATCGAGAAGCCTGAATGTAACCGGAAGCCCGTCCATGGCAGCCATAGTTTCTTTCATGTCTTTCTTCACATATGAGAACAGTTCATCAAGAGCTTTACGGCGTTCAGTTTCATTTGCACTGAGGATCATCTTGCGAAGGAGGAACAATGGAGCTTCTGAACCTTTGCCATAAAACATATGTTCGGTTCGGAACAAGCCAATACCCTCTGCACCGTAATTACGGGCAATAACAGCGTCTTCAGGAGTCTCAGCATTTGTACGTACGCCCATCTTGCGATACTTGTCAACAATTGTCATGAATTCCTTAAAACGCGGGTTTTCGGTTGCGTCCATCAGGGTAACTGCTCCGGTATATACATTTCCTTTTGTACCATTAAGTGTAAGAACATCACCCTCTTTAATAACTATGTCTGAACCTGTGATTTTAGCTATCTTTTTAGAAGAATCAACATGAAGGGCTCCCGCACCGACAATACAGCATTTACCCCATCCGCGTGCCACTAGTGCAGCATGAGATGTCATGCCACCGCGTGCAGTAAGGATACCTTCAGCAGCACGCATGCCTTCAACATCTTCCGGATTGGTTTCTTCGCGGAGAAGAATAACTTTTTCACCCTTACGGAACCAAGCAACAGCATCTTCAGCATTAAAAACAACTTTTCCGACTGCTGCACCCGGACCTGCAGGCAAGCCTTTTACAACAGCTTTGACCTTCTTTTCAGCAGCAGGATCACAAATAGGATGCAGAAGTTCATCGAGCTGGGCAGGATCGACACGCATAACAACTGTTTTTTCATCGATCAGTTTTTCGTGAATCATATCCATTGCCATGTTGAGAGCAGCTGTTCCGGTCCTTTTGCCTGTGCGGCATTGCAACATATAAAGAGTACCCTCTTGTATTGTAAACTCTATGTCGAGCATATCGTGAAATGACTTCTCAAGGATGTTCCGGATATCACAGAGCTCTTTATAAGTACCCGGCATTGCTTCCTGCATACTGTGAAGATGCTGGTTCTGATCATTTTTTGTATCATCATTGAGCGGACTCGGGGTTCGGATACCTGCTACAACATCTTCTCCCTGTGCATTTACGAGCCATTCACCATAAAACAGGTTTTCACCGGTTGCCTGGTTACGGGTAAATGCAACACCTGTTGCAGATGTATCGCCCATATTGCCAAACACCATAGCCTGTACGTTAACTGCGGTTCCCCAATCGTCGGGTATACCTTCTATACGGCGATATGAAACAGCTTTTTTACCATTCCAGCTTTTGAAAACTGCTTTAATACTGCCTTCAAGTTGTTCTTTTGCATCATCAGGGAAAGGTTTTCCAAGAGCATTTTTTACTATCTTCTTAAATTCTTCCGAGAGAACCTTAAGTTCATCAGCCACGATTTCTGTATCAGATTTGTAGCCTTTCTGTTTCTTAAACTCATTAAGTTTTTCGTCAAGTTGTTTACGTATTCCTTTACCTTCACCGAGATCAATACCTTCAGCTTTCTCCATAACGACATCGGCGTACATCATAATAAGACGACGATAAGAATCCCATACAAAACGGGGATTGTTGGTCTTTTTAAGAAAACCGGGGATCGTTGCTGAACAGAGTCCGATATTGAGTACGGTATCCATCATACCTGGCATAGAGCTACGTGCACCGGAACGGCACGAAACCAGTAATGCATTTTCAGCATCACCATATTTCATTTTCATTGTCTCTTCGGTCTTCTTCATTGCTGCCCAAACTTCCGGCATCAGCTCAGGAGGAAGAATACAATCGTTCTTATAATACTCATTGCATGCTTCAGTTGTGATTGTGAATCCGGCAGGAACCGGCAACCCAAGCAGACACATCTCTGCTAGGTTGGCTCCTTTACCTCCAAGAAGGTTTTTCATATCGGTTTTACCCTCTGCAGTTTTTTTCCCAAAGGAGTAGACTCTTTTAATGTGTGACATAGTTTTATTGATTTGAGATAAAATTAAAATATTGATTTTGCAAAATAAGGTGCAAAGTTAATATTAAAATTGAATTTCTGAAAAGCGAAGGATTGATGTCAGAACTCATTTATTAAATAATTGATAAAGGTTGGTGCTAACCACCACGTTCCCGCTTTTTGCCCCGCAGAGGGGCTAATTTACTTCTTAATTATCTTATAACCAATGCTTTCTATTCCTGATTTGATTTTCTCCAGATCGAATGAACTGCCTTTTATAATTACGGTACCCGATGACAGGTCGACAGTTGCCTCTTCAACACCTTCTGAAGATTTAATAATGTTTTCAACATTGACTTTGCAATGGTTACAGGTCATCCCTCCTATATGAAGAGTCTGCAGGTTTTCAGATGAGTAAACTGGTTTAATTGTCTCCAGAAGATGAATTTTTCTTGTGTAAAGATACTTCTGTATATATCCATTGATAATTAAAAGTGTCAGAACCAAAGATGAACCGGTCTTGAGCCATACCGGTAAGATCCCTGAGTGATCGTGACCCATATGATTAAAATGTTCGGATACTCTGAACCATTCCTGTGGAAGAAAGTAATCAATAAAAAGACCTGATAGCAGCGCGCCAGTGATGATAGCTCCCAGATATCCGATTAACGATTTTTTCCCGAGAATTTTCCCGATCATTGTAATTGTAGCTGCATTAGTGGCGGGACCTGCCATCAGCAATACAAGCGCAGCGCCGGGGGAAAGACCTTTTAACATCAAAACTGCTGCAACAGGTACAGATGCCGTAGCACAAATGTATACTGGGATAGATATTATCAGAATTAATAGCATTCCGACGAAATCATTGGGGATCTTATCAGCAAAAAAGTCGTTCGGGACAAACACTGAAATAAGGGCGGCGATCAGGAGGCCAATTATCAGCCAATTTGAGATATCCTGCAAGAATTCAATGAATGAGTACCTGAACATCTCTTTGATCCGCAGAAAGAATCCATTAGGCAATTCCTCACCATTTTCATTATTCCCGGAATTAGTATCGCCGGTTTCAGGATCGACCCTTTTGGTTATTAAACCTCCGAAAAGACCGGTAACAAAAGCTACTATAGGACGGATAACAGCAAATGGCAGACCTAGCATCGAATATGTAACAAAGATTGAATCAACCCCGGTCTGTGGTGTTGAAATCAGAAATGAAACAGTTGACGCTTTTGATGCTCCGTGTTTATAAAAGGATATTCCGGTAGGTATAACACCGCATGAGCATAAGGGGAGGGGAACACCAAGCAGAGAGGCATTGAAAATTGACCGGAAATTATTTTGCCCCATATATTTTCTTACCTTTTTCTTAGGAAACAAAAGATGCAACAGCCCGGCAAAAACAAAGCCAAGTATAAGATATGGAGCCATCTCCGTGAGTATTATGAACAGTTCTTTCCAAAAACCTTTAATATAATCCATGCTATATTAAATTAGACCAAATAAAAACAATGCAAATATAACCAGCCTTTTTTAATTATGTTCACAATAAAATGTGATTTATGCCCTGGGGTGGAACATTATCAGCGTATCGCGTAAGAAACTCCTGTCAATATGAGTATAGATTTCGGTAGTAAGTATTGATTCATGCCCGAGCATTTCCTGGACTGCCCTGAGATCTGCGCCTGCCTCAATCATATGAGTTGCGAACGAGTGCCTGAAGGTATGAGGACTTATATTTTTTCTGATTCCGGCTTTGGCTGCAAGGTCTTTGATTATCGTAAAGATCATTGCTCTGGTAAGCCGGCTGCCACGACGGTTAAGAAAAAGGATATTCTGGTCATAGATCACAGGAAGACTATTTCTGTCCTGTTTATAAATATCTATCTCCTTGAGTGCTTTCCTGCTCACAGGTACAAGTCTTTGTTTATTCCCTTTCCCTGTAACAATAACAAATTCTTCACCATAATGTATATCCGTTAGACGCAGATTTACCAGTTCCGAGACTCTTAATCCGCATCCATACAGAGTTTCAATAATTGCTTTATTCCTGTGGCCTTCCGGTTTACTGAGATCGATAGCGTCAATAATTTTGTCAATTTCAGATATCGACAATACTTCAGGAAGCTTAAGACCGATTTTGGGTGATTCAATAAGTGAAGCAGGATTCTCTTCAATTTCACCTTCTATCAGGAGAAACCTGAAAAATGCTCTTATCCCGGACAGTACTCTTGATTGTGTTCTGGTATTCTTATTGTTTTCGCTGTACCAGACCAGAAAAGTTTTAAGATCGGAATATCTTACTCTGTCTGGTGAAATATCATTTCCTGTTTCAATAAAATATTTTTCAAGTTTAAAAACATCATTCTGATATGCTTCGATGCTGTTGTCTGACAATGATTTCTCCAGCCGAAGATAGGTTTCAAAATTTCTGATTGATTGTTTCCAGGTGAGGCTCATTTGATGATTTCTGACAGACTGATTAATTGATAAAAGTAGTTAAAAGAATAATGCCAGCAAGACGCTAAGGCACGAAGTTTAACCAGGAAAAAAGTCGTTACTCAAAATTTTTTTGACTATTTTTACCCTGATATATAACAACCGGAAATTTTACCTTTGTGATCCTTAGCGATATCCTTAGTGTACCTTTGTGGTAAAAAGACCTGATTCATTTAACCACAAAGGATCACCAGGTAAGTCTCAAAGTAACACAAAGGAAAAAATCAAACAGTGTCTCCTTATGCAAATAGAAATTATAAACGGTCCGAATTTGAATCTGCTTGGAAAGCGGGAACCTGAAAAATACGGAATCTCATCTTTTGAAGATTACCTTCAGATACTTAAGACACATTATCCGGACATCAGATTCAATTATTATCAGTCAAACACTGAAGGTGATATAATAAATGAAATCCAGAGCTCCGGTTTTTCATTTGACGGAATAATATTGAACGCTGGCGGTTATACACATACATCTGTAGCGATTACTGATGCAATTGCTGCAGTAAGCGCACCTGTAGTTGAAGTTCATATTACTAATATTTCAGCTCGTGAGGAATTCCGTCATACCAGTCTTATTGGCAGGAATTGTGCCGGCAGCATTTCCGGGTTTGGCCTTGATAGTTACAGACTTGCAGTTGAATCGTTAATTGAAATAAACAAATCAAAGAAAAAGTAATTTATGAACTCTAAAAGAACCAAGATAGTTGCCACTATTTCCGATAAAAATTGTGAATCAGGATTCATCAGGGAATTGTATGATGCCGGAATGGATGTTATAAGGATTAATTCGGCACATCTGGATATTGATGGAGCACTTCGGATAATTAAGAATACACGGGAAGTCTCCGACAAAATTGCTATACTTCTCGATACAAAGGGCCCTGAAATACGTACTACTGTATGTGATGTCCCGATAAAATTAAAAAAAGGGGCCACTATTAATATCATTGGAGATCCCGGTAAAAAGAGTTCAGCTGAAGCTATTTATGTCAGTTATGTTAATTTTTCTTCAGATATTCCTCTTGGATCACTTATTCTGATGGATGACGGGGAATTGGAACTAAGGGTTTTAAGAAAGAAAGGTGATGCACTGGAATGTAGCATTGAAAACGATGGGATCCTCCAATCAAGAAAAAGCGTGAACGTCCCAAGTGTTAAGATAACACTCCCGTCGCTTACTGACAAGGACAAGGCTTTTCTCGAAATGGCTGCTAAGAACGATGTTGACTTCATTGCTCATTCTTTTGTCCGGTCAAAGCAGGATGTTCTCGATGTTCAGAAAGTTCTTGATTCTTTTAACAGCAACATTAAAATAATAGCCAAGATTGAAAATCAGGAGGGTGTTGAAAATCTGGATGATATCCTTGAAAACGTATATGGTATTATGGTTGCCAGGGGAGATCTTGCCATTGAGATTCCATATGAAAAAATTCCCGTTATCCAGAAGATGATAATTACGAAATGTATCATAAGCAGGAAACCGGTTATTGTTGCAACACAAATGCTTCATTCGATGATTACCAATCCACGGCCGACCAGGGCAGAAGTCAGTGATATTGCCAGCGCTATTTATTCACAGACTGATGCAATTATGCTGAGTGGTGAAACGGCAAATGGTAAATATCCTGTTGAAGCTGTAAAAACTATGACCAAGGTGGCTCTTGAGATAGAGAAGAACAAGGAGAAATTTCTCGACATTCCTTATCTGAATGTTACAGGAGAAATATCAGCTTATCTGGCAAAAGTTGCTGTCAAGACTGCCTTCCGGATAGGAGCCCGTGGAATCATAGCCGATACAACAGGAGGAAGAACTATTAAGGATATGGCTTCGTACAGGGGTATAAATCTGATACTTGCACAATGTTACTCGGAAGATACAATGAGAGAACTTGCGTTGTCGTATGGTGTTTATGCAAGTTACCAGGAACGAAAAAAATCGGTCGATGAGTTTATTCACATCGCGTTGAAAAATCTTACAAAAGCACATAATCTTAAAAGTGAAGACATTGTGGTTGTGCTTGCCGGAAACTTTTCCGGAGGATCAGGTTTTTCTTTTATCGAGGTAGGATCGGTACAGTATCTTAAAGATAGGGTGAGTATAAAAGATTAATGAATATTTGGTCTGATTTTTGATGCATTAATCAGGCCTGAAGCTGATGTATTATACTAAAAACCAAAAACTGTTTCAGTGAAAAATCTTATGATAAAGAAATTTTTTCTGCTGGTATTAGTATCATTTTCTTTTGCCAACCTGAAGGCCACTCATAACAGAGCCGGAGAAATCACGTATATACAGCTGTCGGACCTCACTTATGAGATCACAATAACCACATATACCTATACATTAAGTCTTGCCGACAGACCAACTCTCGATGTCGAGTGGGGAGATAATTCTACATCAACTGCTCCCAGAATATCCAAGCTAACTCTTCCGAACTATTACAGGAGGAATATTTATAAAATAGTCCACACCTATCCTGGTCCGGGTATATACAAGATCGTGGTTCAGGATCCAAACAGGAATGCAGGAGTGAAAAATATTCCCAATTCAGTAAATGTAGTTTTTTCTATCTCAACAATTCTTACGGTTAATCCGGCTATGGGACGAGACAGCTCACCGATACTGCTTAACCCGCCTTATGATAAGGCGGCGTATCATTACTTATTTATTCATAATCCTT
>Ga0209746_1001063_pt1 | contig 13495 bp, 14 predicted proteins | sample BarGraNGADG00211_3_FD_184496 | JGI IMG/M metagenome (GOLD analysis project Ga0209746, IMG submission 184496) | Arctic peat soil microbial communities from Barrow, Alaska - Barrow Graham LP Ref core NGADG0011-211 (SPAdes) (version 2) | ecosystem: Environmental > Terrestrial > Soil > Wetlands >...
CCAAGGGGACATTCTCTCGTGAGTTCTGATGGGGACATTTCTAAAGAGTTTTGACAACAAAGTTCTGCGCGGAGTTGACGACCTTCGATATTCAACTTTTACGATTGGTTGCCAGCGAATCGTCTATGGACTTTGAAACCAACCTCAATTAAATAATGGTTATGTTCCACGCTTCAACCATACTCTCAAGGCTTCTGCGCTTGGGCGCGGCCCCGCTGAAATGCCCGACGGTTTGCCGGCCGGTTTGTCCGCGACCAATTAAAAGCTGAAACAACATGGGCCTGAAAAACAAACTCAACCTTTTTTTCGCCGCCGTCTTTTTCGCCGCCGCCGGGGCGCGGGCGCAGTCCGCCGCCACGGTGACCATTCAGGCCGACCAGCCCGGCGCGGCCATCAGCTCGAATCTTTTCGGGATTTTTTTTGAAGAGATCAACTTCGCCGGCGAAGGCGGGATTTATGCCGAGCTGGTTCGCAACCGCTCGTTTGACAACTCGGCCAGTGCGGATTATTGGACGCTCATGGCGCAAGGCACCGCCGCCGGACAGATGAGTGTGGATACATCGCAGCCGCTCAATACGAACAATCTTCGTTCGCTGAAACTGACGATGCAGTCTGGCAGCGGCAGCGTCGGGGCGGGCAACAGCGGTTTCTGGGGAATGTCGTTGCAATCCGGTGCAACTTACGATTTGAATTTTTACGCGGCCGGCTCCAATGGTTTCACCGGGCCGGTCAGCGCGCGGTTGGAAAGTTCCAATGGCAGCAGCGTTCACGCGCAGACTTCGTTCAACGGACTGACGACGAACTGGCAGCACTTCGCCGCGTCCCTCGTATCAAGCGGCACGGACACGAATGCGCGGATCGTCTTGAGCATTTCCAACGCCGGCGCCATCTGGCTTGATATGGTTTCACTGTTTCCCCGCGCCACGTTTCACAATCGCACTAACGGAATGAAGCTGGAGCTGGCGAACATGCTGGCGGCGATGCACCCGTCGTTCCTGCGCTATCCCGGCTGAAATTTTATTGAAAGCTACAATGTCACCAACGCCGTTCGATGGAAGAAGACCATCGGCAATGTTGCGTCGCGGCCCGGTCACCTGAATGACTCCTGGGGTTATTGGTCAACCGATGGTTACGGCTTGGACGAGTTCTTCCGGCAGTGCGAAGACATGGGCATGGAGCCGCTCTATGGAATCAATTGCGGCTTGATGCTTGGCTATAACGGCAGCACCAACAACACTGTTCCGCTGGCCGAAATGGGGCCATGGGTGCAGGACGCGCTGGACTTGATTGAATACGCCAACGGTGACACCAACACCACTTGGGGCGCGCAGCGCGCGGCCAACGGTCATCCCGCGCCCTACAATCTGAAATACCTGGAGATCGGCAACGAGAACGGCGGCGCTTACTACGACGCGCGTTACACTTTGTTTTATGATGCCATCAAAGCGCAATATCCAAACATCCATTTGATTTCACCCGTCTGGGGAAGTCCCTCCAGCCCCACGAGCCGGCCGGCGGAGATCCGGGACGAACATTATTATTCCAGTCCGGCCACGTTCATTTCCTACGCGACGAAATATGACAGTTACAGCCGCAGCGGGCCGAAAGTTTTTGTCGGCGAATATGCCGTGACGTCAGGTTACGGCACCTATGGCAACCTTGCCGCCGCGCTTGGCGAAGCGGCGTTCATGACCGGCATGGAACGGAACTCCGATGTCGTCGAGCTTGCCTCCTACGCGCCGCTGTTCGCGAACGTGAACGGCATCCAGTGGCATCCCGACCTGATTTACTACGACAGTTCCCGCTGCTTCGGCACGCCGTCGTATTATGTCCAGCAACTGTTCGGGCAAAATCGCGGCGATGTGGTTCTGCCCACCACCGTGGTTATCGCGGGCACGGCCACGAACCAGAATCAGGGAGCCATCGGGCTGGGCACTTGGAACACGGCCTCTTCCTACACCAATCTCGTCGTCACCAGTAACGGCGTGACGTTTTACCGGAGTGACTTTGTCAGTTCTGGCACGAACGGCTGGAATGTTTTCAAGGGCGTCTGGAACACCAACGCTGGCGTGTATCAGCAAACCTCGGCTTCCACCACTGATTGCCGGACGTGGGCCGGCAACACCAACTGGAGCAACTACACCTATAGCTTAAGGGCGCGCAAGGACAGCGGCAGTGAAGGCTTCCTCATCATCTTTGACTGGCGCGACAGCAATAATTATTTGTGGTGGAACATCGGTGGTTGGGGTAACACCCAGCACGGCATCGAGTTTTCCGTAAACGGATCGAAGGCCACCCTCACCACGGCGAGTGGGAGCGTGACCAATGGCGGCTGGTATGACATCAGCATTCAGCTCAGCAGCAGCAACATTCTCTGCTATCTCAACGGCACCCTGATCCATAACATTCCTAATCCGACGAGTTCTGCCTCCATTCAGGTCTCTTCAGCTTTGGCCCGGTCATCAGGGCAGATCATCATCAAGGCCGTCAATCCTTACAGCACGCCGCTGGCGACAACATTCAACCTCACCGGCATCAATGCCATTGCGCCCAACGGCACGCTCATTCAACTGACCTCCGGCAGTCCGTCCGATGAAAACTCCATCACCGCGCCGAAGTATGTTTATCCGGTGACGAATTCAATCGCCGGTTCAGGAACCAATTTCACCCTCACGCTTCTAGGCAATTCACTTTCCATTCTCCGGCTCAACGCGAGCGGCATCAACTCCTACACCAACCTGCTGTTGCAGTTCACTTCGCCCCTCAACCGCGGCCAGATGGTCGCGTCCACGGTCTGGGGACAGCAGTCCGGCAATTGGATCAATCTCACCACCAATGCCAATCACACCATCACTTACACCTCGGCGACCACGAACATCGCCGTCGTGGACATCAATGGTAACGTGACGGGTGTGGGTTCGGGCACGACAAGCATCATCGCCACTTACGCGAGTCTGGGTTTGTCCGCCACGCAATCCGTTCAAGTAGTCTCTGTTCCGAGCACGCTGGTCCATCGTTATGGCTTCAACGAGACTTCGGGGACGAACTGTTCTGACTCGGTCGGCGGTCCGGCTTGGAACGGCACGTTGCCAAGAGGCGGCACTTTCGGCAGCGGCCAACTGACATTGGCCTCAAACAGCCAGCAATATGTTCAACTGCCGGCGGGAATAATCAGTAATTACACGATTGTAACCATTGATGCATGGGCCAGTTTCGGAACGCTCCCCGGGGCCTGCTTCTTCTATGGTTTTGGGAATACGAACGGCACGGACGGAATTGATTACATCTTCTGCCAGCCCCGAAACGGACGCATTGCCATCACCGCTACTAACTACTCGGGTGAACAAAATAGTGTTCCCAATCCCTCCGGCAACTGGAGTGGTCTGGCCAGCTTGCATATAACCTCGGTCTATAATCCGCCGGCCGGCTACCTCGCGCTCTATACCAACGGTGTCCTGGTGTCGCAGAACAACGCGGTGACGGTGCCGTTTACTTCGGTGAACGCCATTGTGAACTATATCGGCAGGTCGCTTTACAGTGGCGATTCCTATTTTGACGTCAGCCTTGATGAGTTTCGCATCTACAACGGCGCGTTGTCTGCGATCGAAATCGCGGCCTCGCAGGCGCTGGGCCCGGACCAGTTGTTAAGCACCAACCGCCCCGTCATCAACGCCGCCGCATCCGGCGGCAACCTGACGTTGTCATGGCCGCTGGCGTCGGCAGACTACACGCTTTTGACGCGGACGAATTTGGTCGCCGGGGCATGGACAGCCGTTCCGTCCCCGGCTCCACAAATAGTCGGCGGCCAATGGCAGTTCACCATCCCCATTTCCGGCAACGCCCAGTATTACCGGTTGCAAAAATAAACTGCCGGAATGCGCCGATTTTCTTCCGATGAAAAAATGCGCAGTTTCATCAAGGCCATCGCTTCATCCGGGCAACATCGTTGCAGTTGTGTTAAAGTGGTTGTGCCGTCCATTTGATTTTATGATCAGGTTTGTTTTGTTAATGCGTTTCCCGTTCAAGCGGTTGTTCGCGGCCGGTGCGGTGATTTTCCTGGGCTGCGGGCTAATTCCCCAAGCCGTCGCCGTGCCACCCGCCGAAAATCAATGACAACCTTGATCAAAACGACGTTCAGCCGCCCGGCTGGTCCGGTATTTTTTTCAACGTGCTTATTGCTTTCTGCGCCCGGCTTTTCATAATGCGCTAGTTTGAACCATTGAGATGAGCAACTCGACTGACACCGCCGCGCCGTGGAATATTGATTCGGCGCGCAACCTCTACAACATCCAGCGCTGGGGCGCGAAGTATTTTGACATCAACGACGCCGGCCACGTCGTCGCCAAACCATTGCAAGACGCGGGCGCAACCGTGGACATCACGGATGTGATCGAGGAGGCGAAATCGCGCGGGCTGAAATTTCCATTGCTCATCCGGTTCCAGGATATTCTTCGCCACCGCGTCGAGGCCATCAACAAGGCGTTCCAAAATTCCATCATGGAATTCGGTTATCAGGGAAAATATCGCGGCGTATTTCCGATCAAGGTGAATCAGCTTCGCGAAGTCGTGGAGGAAATTCTCGATGCGGGCAAGCCGTATGATTTTGGTCTGGAAGTCGGCAGCAAGCCGGAATTGTTCGCCGGCCTCGCCATGCAAAACCAGTTGGGCAGCCTCATCATCTGCAACGGTTACAAGGATGCGGAGTTCATCAAGATGGCGTTGCTCGGCATCAAGCTGGGCAAGACGGTCATCATGGTCGTCGAAAAACTGGAGGAGTTGAAACAGATCATTTCGATTTCCAAATCGCTCGGCGTGGAACCGCACATCGGCATCCGCGCGCGGCTGTTGAGCAAGGGCGCGGGCAAGTGGGCGGAGAGCGGCGGCGAAAATGCGAAGTTCGGTTTGAACACGGCGGAACTGCTGGCGGCGACGGAAATGTTGACGGCGGAAAATCTCGGTCATTGTTTGAAGCTGCTGCATTTCCACATCGGCTCGCAGGTGCCGGACATTTTGACGGTGAAAAAAGCGGTGCAGGAAGCCACGCGGTTTTACGCGAAGCTGCACAAGATGGGTTTCGCCATCGAATACATGGACGTGGGCGGCGGCCTGGGCGTGGATTACGACGGTTCGCGCAGCGCGTTTGACAGCTCGACGAATTACTCGTTGCAGGAATACACGAACGACATCGTTTATTACATCGCCGACGTGTGCAACGCGGAGAAAGTTCCGCATCCCACGATTGTCAGCGAGGGCGGCCGCGCGATTGTCGCGCACCACAGCGTGTTGATCGTGGAGGTGTTTGGCGCGATTGAAAAAATCCGGCCCGGCGATTTTTTGAAATACGGCGAGAACGAACATCCGCTCGTCCGCGAACTGCTCGACATCAAAAAAAATCTCATGAAGCTCAACAAGCTCGAAGCCTGCCACGACGCGCAGGAACGCAAGGAGGACGCGCAGCAAATGTTTGCGCTCGGCCTGCTGGATCTGCCGGACAAGGCGAAGATCGAAAATCTTTATTGGGAGATCAGCCAGGCCGTCGTGACGAGTTTCAAAGGCCACGCGTATATTCCGGAGGAAATCCGCAAGCTCGATGACACGCTCGCCGATCAATACCTCTGCAATTTCTCCGTCTTTCAATCGCTGCTCGACCACTGGGCGCTCGGACAATTATTTCCCATCATGCCGGTTGGCCGGCTCAACGAACAGCCCACGCGCGAGACCACGCTCGTGGACATCACCTGCGATTCCGACGGCGCGATCAACAAGTTCATTGACTTGCGCGACGTGCGCGACACGCTGCCGCTGCACCAGCTCAACACCAATGGCGACGGCAAGCTGGAGCCTTATTACCTCGGCTTTTTCCTGATGGGCGCGTATCAGGACATCATGGGCGACCTGCACAATCTGTTTGGCCGCGTCAACGAAGTCCACGTCTTCCTCGAACCCGACGAACCCGCCGGTTACTACATCGAGGAAATCATCGAAGGCGACACCGTCATCCATTCGCTCACCGCCGTGCAATACGACGAGAACGAACTCAAACGCCAGATGAAGGCGCAGATGGACGAAGCCATCAAGTCCGACCGCATGAAACCGTCCGAAGCCATGCGCCTGCTGGATGATTACGAACGCGGGCTGAAGGCTTACACTTATTTGAGTTTTTGAAAAACATTTAGAATGCTATTTTTCCTGCTGCCCATCGCTTTCCTGGTGCGGCAAATATTTTTGACCGAAATCCCGCCTTGTTTAGCTTTTCATCTTCAGAAAGAGTAATAACAGCGAGTTTCCAATAGCGACGCACCAAATTATTGACCGATTTTTCATTGAGCTTCTTTTCCCGATATAACGCCAAAATTTTCCGGGCAAACGCGCGGCGTGGTGTTCCATGCTCGACCCGAAGATAGTCCTTTGGTTTTAGATTTGGGCTTTTCTTTTTTAATTTTCTTGCAGCCTTTGACCACAAGCAAATATTTCTGACGTGAAGAGGTGAAAAAACTCCTTTGCCACCTTCGTGCTGCCTTGCATATGAATCTGTAAAAAGTTCCAGCAACCTGATGGCAAAGTTTTCCGTCAGTCCTGCTTTAAGCATTTCATCAACGTGCCGACAACCAAGTTCCAACTGTGGAATGGTAATTAAATTTCTGGATAAGGTTTCTTTCATGCGATGTGGCTTTTTCAGACGCTGCCGACGTGGCGTGTTTCCTCCTTCTCGGCAGACAGGCAAAATACTCCTGCCGTTGAAATTGTCACCTGCAAATATAGATGCTGAGTTGAATTTATTTTCCCATTCGTCATTCTTCCTTCATCATTTCCCTGCTGACGCCACGCTTGCGGGAAAATCCCGACCGCGCTAGATTCACGCCATGAGCAAAGCTCAAATCCTTGAAGAACTGCCCAGGCTGACCGTCAGCGACCGCTACCAGCTCTTCGCCCGGCTCGCCGAACTTCACGAGGCCGACCTGCTCGACGGCGGCTCACCGACCCCGGCCGAACGGCAGGCGCTCGACGAGGCTCTCGCGGAATTCGAGCGCGACCCCAGCCCCGGCGAGCCTTGGCGCAAAGTCTTCAAGCAAATCCGCGAATCCCGGCGGTGAACTGGAATGTCACCATCCGGCCCAAGGCCAAGGCCGACCTTCGCCGCGCGCACGACTGGTATGAAGAACGATGCGCCGGACTGGGCGATGAATTTCTCGCCGACCACGCCGAAGCCCTCCTGCGTCTGGAGGCCGATCCCGAACGCTTCCCGCTTTACTACCATGGTTTTCGCCGCGTCCTCACCCACCGTTTTCCCTACAAAATCTTTTTCCGCATCGTCGGGCGGGACATCATTATCTTTCGCATCCTGCACGGCGCGCAAGACCACCCGCGCGAACTCCGCCGCTGAAACTCCGCCGCTTCAAGGATTTTCAAGAACTGGCTGTGCGCGCGTTAAATTTGTTTCATCATTCATCATTCTTCCTTCATAATTTCCCCCGATGCCTGACGCGCCGCCCAATCCGCAACTGCTCCGTTCGCTCGGCAAGCTCGCGCGCGGACTCTCCGCCTTGTTTTGGGGCCTGCCCGCCGCGCTGCTCGTCTCCGCCGAGACCGCCCGCGCCGAGTGGCTCAAGCCGCTTGGTTTTTTGCCCGCGCTCGCCGTCAACGCCCTGCTCGTCTATGGCCTCTGGCAGATGGGCGATTTCCAAAAACAGGAACGGCCCTGGCGCAACGCCCTCGACCGCGCCCAACTGCTCGCGCTTGTCATCTTTGGCCTTTGCCCGTTCATCTACTGGCACAACAAAATGCCCGAACAAGTTTTCTTCAGCGCCGCCGTCGCCGTGCTCGAACTTTCCGCCGTGCTGTTTTTATTCAACTTAAATCTGGTTCTCAAACGTCTCGGCGCGATGCTGCCCGACGAAACCTTGCGCAGCGAAACCCGCCAGTTCACCGCACTCAACCGCTGGCTGCTCGTCGCGCTGCTGTTCTTCGCCATCGCCTTTGTCGCGCTCATCCAACTGCCGCATCCGTCGTTGCCCGTCGGCCGGCTGCTCATCTGGCTGAACCGCGCGAGCAATCTGCTGCTCATCTTTTTCATCCTGCTCCCGCTCGCGATGACGATGGCGCTCATCTGGAAAACCAAGGAAGTCATCCTCGACGCCGTCTTCGGCTCGCGGCAGTGATTTTAATTCTTAATCATAATCGTAATCTTAATCTATTTTGCCGAACGATTAAGATTAAGAGCAAGCTTACGATTACGACCGAAGACCAAACCACAGCTTGCCCGCAGCTCACAATTTTTGCTACCGTCCCCGTCCTTTTCACATGAAACAAAACGCCCTGTCCGCCCTGGGTCGCCGCACTGCGCCGCCCGCCATCTCGTGGCTGATGAAAACCGCGCTCGCGCGGCCCAAGCTAATTTCGCTCGCCGCCGGATTCACGGACAACTCAACTTTGCCCGTCGAGATTTCGCGCAAGCTCCTCAATGACATTTTGCGTTCACCCAAGACCGGGCAGCCCGCGCTGCAATACGGCTTCACCGCCGGCGAAAATAATCTGCGCCAGCTTACCGCGAAGCATCTGCAAAAACTCGACGGCGGCCACGACCGCGCCCATTCGCCCGAACGCGTCATCATCACCGGCGGCTCGCAGCAGTTGCTTTACATGACGCTCGAGGCGCTCTGCGACGAAGGCGACATCATCCTCGTCGAAAACCCGACCTATTTTGTTTTCTTGAGCATCCTTCAAAGTCGCGGCCTCAAGGCGCGCGGCGTGAAGCTCGAACGTGACGGCCTTGATCTGGTTCACCTCGAAAAAGTTTTAACGCAACTGAAAAAAACCGGCGAACTCCGCCGCGTGAAGGCGCTTTACCTCATCACCTATTTTCAAAACCCGACCGGCGCGACCACCAGCCTCGCGAAAAAATCCGCCGCGCTCGCGCTCCTGAAAAAATTCGAGCGCGCCGCCGGCCATCCGATTTATCTGCTCGAAGACGCCGCATATCGCGAACTGTCTTTTCCTGGTAGGGCTGACCTGCCGGTCAGCCAGGAGCAGCGCATCCCTACCATTCCACCGACCGCGCTCACGCTGCCTGGCGCGGCGGAACGCGTGATTTACACCGGCACTTACAGCAAGCCGTTCGCGCCCGGCGCGCGCCTCGGCTTCGGCATTTTGCCCGAACCGCTCTTCACGGCCGTCCAGCGCATCAAGGGCAACCACGATTTCGGCACGGCGAACCTGCTGCAACAACTCCTCGCCCGCGCGCTGGCGACCGGACTCTACGACCGGCACGTCGCGAAGGTGCAAAAAAATTACGCCCGCAAGGCGCGTGTGATGAAGCAGGCGCTCGCGGAACATTTTCCGGCGAACGTGGAGATCTGGGAATCCGGCGGCGGACTTTATTTCTGGGCGCGCCTGCCGAAGGGAATTTCCGCCGGCGTGAAATCAAAAGTGTTCCAGACCGCGCTGAAGAACGACGTGCTCTACGTTCCCGGCGAACTGTGCTACGCCGACGATCCGTCGCGCGCCAAGCCGGACAACGAAATGCGCATCAGCTTCGGCAGCGCAAGCGAGGAAAATATCCGCAAAGGAATTGCGCGGCTCGGCAAGGTGTTGAAGAAATTCATCCGGTAAGGCGTCGTTGCCGCAATTGAATAATTTACCCTGCGACGAACATTTGTGGAGTTGCGACGACCTTCCGGCGACCTGCGACGCTGAAAACCGGGTTGCGACGGCCATTACAGGAAGGAAAAGTCGGGTAATTCGCCCCGTGCGGGCGTTTTTCGCTTCCCGACACCTGTTTTTCGTTCCGTGCGGGGCAACTGCCGCTCCGTGCGGCCATTTTTCAATCCGTGCGGACGATTTGGCCGTCCGTGCGCGCGTTTTCCGGTTCGTGCGGAGGATTTGGCGCTCCGTGTGGGCCAACTACCGGTTCGTGGGGCGATTTTCCCTTCCGTGCGGCCATTATTCGATTTGTGCGGGACTTGTCCGGCAGCGCGAGCGTGGAAAACATCCGCAAAGGAATTGCGCGGCTCGTGCGGTGTTGAAGAAATTCGTTTGAAATTTCGCGATTTCCAGTTTTGGGAGCGCACGCGTCCCGCGTGCCGGTTCGGGCGTCGCGCCCGAACCTTCGTTCCTCAAATTTTCTTTTTTGTCGCGCGGCAAAATTTGTTGGACGATGTTTTCGGCGCGACGCCGAAAACTGCACGCCGGAGGCGTGCGCTCCCCAAACCAAATAAGATTGCGCGAAGGATTTTGCGCTGGCTGGCGTGTTTCTGTATAAAGAACACAAATCAAACCAGCCAACTTATTAAAAAATCCATCTGTCTCGCCGCCAGCCTGCTCGCGCTCAACCTCACGCCGGTCTTCGGCCAGCCGACGCCGCCCCTGCCCGTCCAAACTAAACCGAGATACGCGCCACCAGGTGTTCCTCCACAGCCGTCAGACAATTTTCAGCAGCGATTGCATGAAATCCTCAACCGCGCCAACCCTCCGCAAAACGAAGCGCCCGCCATGACCAAGTTCAATCTCGATTTTCCCGGCGGCACGCCGAAGGAACTCGTCGCCGCGATTGAAAAGGCGATGGGCAAGCCGCTGAATGCCATCATCCCGACTGAAGATGCAGACGTGCAGTTGCCGCCGCTCAAAATGAATAATGTGGATGTTCCTCAATTATTCAATGCCTTGGTGAACATGAGCTACAAGTATGCGCCCAATAATCGGTTTGGTGCTGGTGGCCCCAACATGGGGCGCGACGTTGTAAGCAGTTATGGTTTTGAAACAAGAGACGCGCAATCAGGACAATTATCAGACGATACGATCTGGTATTTCTTCGTCTATAAAGCGTCAACGCCACAGCCTCCACCACCTGTGGAAAAAGTCTGCCTGTTTTATTCGTTGTCGCCTTATCTGGATCGCGGCTTCACGGTGGATGACATCACCACAGCCATTCAAACCGGCTGGAAAATGGCGGGCGTGACGCCGACACCGGAATTGAGCTACCACAAGGAAACCAAAATGCTGATCGCCTACGGCGAGCCGGCCAAGTTGAACACCATCCAAAGCGTCTTGCAAACCCTGCCACAGGTAAAAGAAGAGTTTTGGAGACAGGCGAATGACCGTATTCGTGAATTACAAAAGCAAGTTGACCTATTGAACAAGCAACTCAATCCGCCGCCGGGAGATTCTAATCCAATCTTACGGCAACTGTTTGAAAAACGGCAGTCAGAAATGAACGTATCCACCAACACGCCCGCAGAAAAGTCTGGCAAATAAACTTCAGCCGGTGGTTAATGCGACAGCTTGGAAGAAAACATTCAAACCTCCAGACCGCGTTCCGAGTCGGCGGACAAGGCCGCGCGCGAAACGCCGGAATTGGCAGCGTTGACCCGCGCGATGGCGGGAGGCGACGAAACGGCTTATCGCATTTTTTACGACGCCTATTTTGACCGGCTGCTGCGTTACCTGCTCGTCGTCACTGGCGGCAACGAGGAGGCGGCGCGCGAGGCGTTGCAACTGGCGCTCGTCCGCGTGGTGCGCCATGTGAAGGTGTTTGAGACGGAAGCAATTTTTTGAAGCTGGCTCACGGTGCTGGCGCGCAGCGCGCTCGCGGATGAATCGCGCAAACGACGACGGTATTTCGCCTTTTTGGAAAAGTTCACGCGGCATCAGGAAACCGGGCCGTCCGTGATGGACAACGGCGAGGCGGATGAACAGTTGCGCGCGTTGCTGGCAAGAAAATTGATTGCGCTGCCGGATGACGAGCGGCAACTGGTCGAACAGAAATATATTTTGCGCCAGTCCGTCCGCGAGATTGCGGACGGACAGCAGACGACGGAAAAGGCCGTGGAATCAAAGTTGTCCCGCGTCCGCCGCAAGCTGAAAGACGCCGTTCTGGCCGAACTGAAAAATGAACAACCGCACTGACCAAGAAAGCCTGCTGGCCGAGGTTCTCGCCGAGGCATCGCCGACGGATTTCCGCGAAGCGATGCTGGCGGAAACGCTGCGCCTTGCGCGGCGGCGGCGGCAATTCCGTCAGGTGCGGCAAGCCGCCGGCGTTCTGGCCGTGACAGGTCTGCTGGCGGTTTTGGTCGCTCAACAATTTTCAAGGCAGCCGGACGTTTCAATGCCGCTGGCAAAAAAAATCGTGAAGCAAAGTTACGAACTTGTCCGCACGCAACCGCTGCCAGCCGGCGCGCTCATCAGCACGCGAAAATTTTCCGAAGCTCAATTTGCCGCGGCGGTTTCCACCGTCGTTGCAGTGGCCACGGTCAGCGGCGGTTTCCGTCAAATCAACGACAACGAACTTTTGGCCCTGCTGGCGGACAAGCCGGCGGTTTTGATCCGCACCGGCCCGAACTCGGAGGAACTGGTCTTTGCCAACCCGGAAGATCAAAAGAAATTCTTGTTTTATTAACCCGGCGGCCAGGCCAGGTGGCATCCGCCGAGAATGTGGACGTGTAGGTGCTCCGGAAGGCGGCGGCACTGCCAATCACGTTCCGTGACCGAAGCAGTTCCGGCGGCGGTGGCGGCTTTGACCGCGTAGGCGGCGGCGTGACGGGCGTGACCGGGCATGTGGGCGGTTCCGGCGGCGTGACCGGCGGCACGGGCGGCGGCGCGGGCCGCACCTTCATCGGCGGCGCGGGCGGCGGCGTGGGCGGCAACTGCGGCGGCGCGCGCCTGGCCACACCTTATCTCGCCACGCGCCCAGGCGCGCCCGGCTTCAATGGCTTTGCGCGGCCGGTCGTCTTGCGGGGAGTTCTCCTCGAAGTATTGGAGCACGTGCTCGGCGCAGTCGGCGGCCCAAAGCGCAAGCGACCTTTGATCCTGCTTGTCGAACCGTTTGGCGTGTTCAACCTTCATCGTTCACAAACAAGGCGAAATTATTTTGGCTTTGCGCCCGAACAAAATTTCTGTCCGGCGCGAATTCAACCCGGTGGCCAGGCCAGGTGGCGTCCGCCGAGAATGTGGACGTGCAGGTGCGGCACGGTTTCGCCGCCGTCCGCGCCGTTGTTGATGACGAGCCGGTAGCCGCCTTTTTTCAAGCCCACCTTGTCCGCAACTTCGGCGGCCTTGAGCAACAGTTGTCCGAGCAGATTCTGGTCGGCGGTCGGCGCCTCGGCGATGCGCGGAATCAGTTTCTTCGGAAAAATCAAAACGTGCGTCGGCGCCTGCGGATTGATGTCGCGGATGGCGAGCACGGAATCGTCTTCATAAACAATCGCCGCCGGAATTTCGCGGGCGATGATTTTTTCAAAAAGGGTTTTGCTCATGGATTTCTAAAATTGTAGCAGTGGACGTGAGTCCGCTCTAATTCAAAATAATGAGCCGACTCACGTCGGCTGCCACTGAAATTTCATTCCACAACGAGGGCGCACTTGTGCTGCTCCGGCTCGGCGGTGAGGCAGCCGCGCAGGTATTCGACAATCTGGTCCTGGATGAGTTCGCAGCGGGCGCTCCAGCGGCGCGCGCCGGCGAGTTGCTTGGCGCAGCCGCGCAGGCCGCGAAAACGCAGGACGCG
>Ga0209746_1001064_pt1 | contig 13481 bp, 12 predicted proteins | sample BarGraNGADG00211_3_FD_184496 | JGI IMG/M metagenome (GOLD analysis project Ga0209746, IMG submission 184496) | Arctic peat soil microbial communities from Barrow, Alaska - Barrow Graham LP Ref core NGADG0011-211 (SPAdes) (version 2) | ecosystem: Environmental > Terrestrial > Soil > Wetlands >...
TTTCATCTTCTTTGAACTCTGGATCAGTACAGACGCCATATACTTCCGAGGTCGAGGGAAATACAACCCGTTTATGATATTTGACACACTTCTTGATGATATCTACATTCATTTCAAAATCAAGATTGTAAACGGCAATCGGATCTTCCACGTAAAGCTTCGGAGTGGCAATAGCCACAAGCGGCATGATAACATCGCATTTTTTGACTTGAAGCTCAATCCACTCCCGATTGATGGCAATATCTCCTTCCATGAAATGAAAACGTGGATTATTCAAAGCCTTGCCGAGCCGGTCTGTGCCTAAATCCATGCCATATACTATCCAATCTTTTTTCTCGGCCAGAATCCTGTTAATCAGATGATGACCGATAAATCCATCTACTCCCAGTATCAATATCTTCATGTTAGCTTTGTCATCCCCCCTTGCCGGAAATATTTAAATATTTGTGAATCTGTAAAGCACTTTCCTTGTATTTCGATTTCCAGAAGTTTTATAGCATTTTTCCCTGTTTGCACAAGTACATCTTGAGAACTGATTTCCACATCTCCGACAGCCGTGCCTTTATTCAATTCCTGAGGCTCAGCCCACCAGATAATTATCTTCTCATTATTTTCCATTAAAGCAAACGCACCCGGATATGGTCTTGTGACACCACGAATCAAATTGTAAATTTCACCGGCAGATTTTTTCCAATCAATGCGGCCATCCTCCGGACGCCTTCCGCCATAATAGCTACCCGCTTTCAAATCTCGCTTTTGCCGGGGAATTTGACCTCCCTTAATCAAAGGCAGTAATTCATCTAAAAGCTCTTTAGCGACCCGGCAGAGCTTATCATACAAAGTTTTTGCGGTATCCGATAAGTCTATTACTACAACTTTTTGACCGACGATATCTCCGGCATCAGGTTTATCGATCATATAATGCAGCGTAACACCAGTTCGCTTTTCACCATTAATTATCACCCAGTTTACCGGACATCGTCCCCGATAATCCGGTAAAAAAGACCCGTGCAAATTAAATGCTCCAATCCTGGGCAGATCAAGGATTTCGCGGCAGATCATCTTCCGGTAATAAAAAGAAAAGATTATATCGGGATTAAATGCTGCTATTTTTGCAATCCACTTTGGTGAATTGACTTCTTCAGTTGTATATACTGTAATGTTTTTCTGGTGAGCCCAATTTTTTACTGAACCAAACCAGCAATTTTCGTCCGGATCATCCTCATGAGCAAAGATAGCCTCAATATCAAATCCATGATTGAATAGCGCGTCCAACCCGGCAATACCCATATTATGATATGCAAATACAACTGCCTTCATCTTAATATCTCTGACTGATTATTTGCGAAGTATTCTGCACTTATCCGGTATGTATCTTTTCGATCACGTACTCCGGTCTTTTGCGCACTTCCCGGTAAATTCTGCCGATATATTCACCTATCACACCTAAGGCAAAAAATTGCAGACCGACGAAGACAAACAGTACCGCGAACAGGGTAAATATTCCTTCTGCCGCCCAACGCGCTCCGTAAACCAATCTTGCTATTGCCAGGAAAGTGCCGAAACAAATACCCAGTAGAGACATTAAAACACCGCCGTACATAATCAGTTTCATCGGCAGATCCGAAAAAGACGCGACTAAATCAAATTGCAGGTTAATCAATTTTCTTAAAGGATAATTGGATTTACCGCCATACCTCTCTTCATGGGCAACTTCAATTTCCGTAACACGCTTGGCAAATACCATGGCCAGGGCCGGGATAAAAGTGGCGTGTTCATGACACTGAATCATGCGCTCAACCACCGGACGTCTGTAGCATCTCAACATACAGCCCCAATCCCGCATATTGACTCCAGTAATTTTTCGCGCGACTATATTAATTATTTTCGAAGGCAAAATGCGGAAAAAGGAATCCTTCCTGCCCTTGCGGATAGTACCGACAACATCATAATTGCCCTCTTCCATCACTTTTACCAAATTAGTGATTTCTTCGGGGGGATTCTGCAAATCAGCATCCATCGTAATGACAATATCGGCCTGAGTAATGGAAAAGCCGGCCATGATTGCCGCATGCTGGCCGTAATTGCGGGTCAGCTCCACTACCTTCACCTGAGTGTTTTGGGCAAACCCTTTGAGAATTTCGAGTGAATTATCACGGCTGCCGTCATCGATAAATATTATCTCGAAACTTTTTCCCAAACCCTGCATTACCGGCATAATCCGCTGCATCAATAGGGGCAGGTTTGCTTCCTCATTATAAACCGGAATGACCACCGCCAATTGCACATTACCCATGTTTCATGATCTCCTTTATTGCTGAACAAACGTATTGCACGTCTTCTTCTAACATATCCGGAAATAAAGGCAAAGACAGTATCTTGTCCGCCGCACGGCTGGTTTCTTTAAGAGTGCCGGCAGTCGCTGCAAATTTTTCCCTTACATAACTTAAGGTGTGAGCCGCAGGAAAATGCAAACCATATCCGATGTTATATTCCGCAAGCTTGTTCATGAATTCGTTGCGAGCCAACGTCAAATTCTTAATCACAAATAAATGCCAGGCATGAGTATGATCATAGCCAGGAAGCTTTGGCAATTCTATGCCGGATATTCCTTTTAGCCCTTCTAAATAAAGGTTGGCTAACTTTGAACGGCGAGTGTTAAATTCCTGTAGACGTTCTAATTGCACTATTCCCAATGCTGCCAGCATATCCGGTAAATTATATTTATAGCCTGGCTGGGCTATATCATAACTTGGATTTCCGCCCTTGCCGTATCTTTTCCAGGCATCGCGCTCTATGCCGTGAAATCTCAACATGCGCAACTTCTTTTCCAGTACCGCATCGTTTAATGTTATCATTCCTCCTTCACCGGTTGTAATGTTTTTAATCGGGTGAAAGGAGAAAATAGCGATATGGCCAAAACCACCGGCGTGAATTCCTTTATAATAAGTGCCGACGGCGTGTGCCGCATCTTCGATTACTTTCAGATTATACTTTTGAGCAATCTGATTAATTTTTTCCATATCTGCCGGAGCTCCGGCAAAGTGAACAGGAATGATTGCTTTTGTTTTGGATGTAATTTTTTCTTCAATCAAATCAGCATTTATATTAAGGGTTCCATAATCTATATCGGCAAAAACAGGCGTAGCGCCCAGTAGTGCAATCATATTAATCGTGGATGCAAAAGTCATTGAAGGAGTGATGACTTCATCACCCTTGCCAATACCCAGAGCTGTCAGGGTCAGGTGCATACCGGCTGTGGCGGAATTTAGCGCTATAGCTTGCCCCGCTGTGGTCAGCTGACAAAAGCTATCTTCAAATTCTTTGCACAGCGCTCCTGTTGTTATCCAGCCGGACTTAAGACATGTTACGACTTTATTTATTTCGCCCTCCCCGATGGATGGCCTGCTAAATGGCAGGAATTCTTTTCTTATATTCATTGATGGTCCGCTTTCCAAATCATGAATTGCTAATGTGCAACAGGTAGAACGCCTTATTATCCCACAGTACATCGACATGGCGTACTTTTGTCCTTATTTCGTCTAATTTATTCCTGTGTTGCGTTATACAATAAACATCTTTTCTTTGCGCGCACAACTGAAAAAATTCTTCACGCGTCAAAAAATATCTCTTTTTTTCAGCCGGTGGAAGTTTTGTTGTACCTTCCGAGAGCTCGCCAAAATCCTCCACAACAGGCGTTCGAATCTTGTTATAAAAATCAATCCCGTAAAAATTTACCCGGTATTGATACAAATCCTGATCTTTCGGCACATAACGTGAGATCGCATCTTTGGCTACCAGTGAACTGCGATATGGCGCTAAAAAATCTTTCACCGGAAAAAGACTGCCCGCTAATAATATGACGCACAAAGCGTAAAGGCTTAAAAACCAGCCACGGTGGAATTTCCGTTCAATCATCTCCGGCAGAAAGGCCATAAAAATAACTGCCAGAAGCGGCAATACAATATACAGCCACCATTTATCGGAAGTCATCACGACCAGACCTTTCGCTGGATCAGAATATTTATTCAATATTGGCGGAATGAGGAGAGCAATAAATATTATTGAAGTCTGAAAAATAACTGCAAGGCGATAAAATATTTTTTTCTTCCTGGAAATATCTATCGCATTTTCCTCATAGTGACGAAAAATACTTCCCGCGAATAATGCTATAGGTAAAAACACCGGAGATATATAAGTGGCAAGCTTTGAAGAGGATAAAGTATAAAACAGGAAAATAAACAATATCCAAATCAGCAGGAGCCTGTTTTCATCTTTGGCGAATAGCGCTTCCCTGATAGATTTCCCCGGCCAGGCCTTGATTAAATAAACAGACCAGGGCATTATTCCGCCGATAATAAGCGGCAAATAATAATAAAATGGTTCTGTCTTGCCATGCATCTTGGTGGTAAAACGCAGCAAATGCTCACGCACAAAGAAAAACCAGAGAAAGTCTGAATTTTCTTTCTGCGCCAGAATCAACCACGGACAAACAACGAGCAAAAATATTAATATTCCTATCGGTGAAAAAAGCTTCCACAACTCACGCCACCTGCCGATCCAGATTAACCACAAAACCAAAATAGCAAAAGGAAATACAACGCCGATAACTCCTTTTGTTAAAAAAGCCAGAGCACAGGAAAAATAAAAAAGATAAAAAAGATATTTCTGTTTTTGCTTTTTTAATGCCAGATAGCCCAGCCAAATTGAAAGACAAATAAAAAAAGTCAGGGGAGTGTCTAAAATATTGAGCCGCCCCAAAGTAAAAGGAAACGCGGAAATAGTTAGAACTGCCGCGGCATAAAGTCCTGTCTTTTCATCCCGGATATTCTTGCCGATAAAATACGCAAGGAGAATACAACCCCAGGCGCAAAGACCGACAAACAGACGGGCGGAAAAATCATTTTCCCCGAATATTTTAAACGACAGCGCTGTTGCCCAGTAAACCAACGGCGGCTTTTCCAGGTAAATTATATGTTTAAGTTGCGGCGTAACATAATTACCGGATTGATTCATGGCGCTGGGGATTAAACTATAGCGAGCTTCATCCGGTTCCATTTGCGGCAAGACACCGAGCAAACCGATATAAAGGATTAATGGTATTAAAAACAGGACATATCTTTTTTGCATAAATATACTTTATACTTTTTCACTTCTGAATTAGTTCGATTTTCTTTCGATCAAAAATATATTTTACGATCATTGTCGACAATATACCGATGCCCGCTCCGGCGATTACGTCGCTCAAATAATGAGACGTTATTAATATCCGGCTAATTCCTATGGAAACAGCCGCGACGAAAGCGAGGATACTTAAGCGCGGGAATAATATACTTACTGCGGCAGCCAGGGAAAATGCAGTGATAGTATGGCCGGAAGGAAATGAGGTTAATTCATAACCTACACCGAAATAATTAAACCCAAAAAAACCTTTTTCTAACATACTTGGTCTGTATCTGCCGACAAGCCACTTAATTGGTATACTAATCAGCCCTGATGTCGATAGAGATATAAAGATAAATAGAATCCTCTTAGACCATAATTTATTTTTAGCCAGAAACCAGAAATATATAAATGCTGGTACCAGTATCATGTAATACCACCTTGATTCTCCCCAGATGGTGACAATTTCCGCGATATCAAGAACTGATCGCCCCAATCCCTTACAATAAAGGCTCAGAGGTATATCCCAATAAAAATAGGCTATAACAGAAAGTAGTAAGCAGAGGAAAAGTATGATAATCGTTATCCACTTTTTGTTCATTGTTTTGTGCCTCTATAATTACGACACCATATATATTCGACAGTGTCAACTTTTGCGCAATTGAGCAGCAGATCAATCTTTCCGGCTTTTTCAATCCTGTCGCAATTGACATATTTCTCGATACTCAATTCATGAAAATGAGTGTTCAGAAAAAGAAGATCATAACCTTGCGGGAAGTGTTTTTCCCATACATCAAATTGATCTTTTCTATTATCAATTACGAATACTTCATTCATATAGGGCAAGCTGTAATACATGGTCCGGCTGCCCATTGTCCAGTTGCTCACCGCGATTGCCTTGTGAGCGGCTGATTTATCATTTTTCATTATTTTGTCTGCCTGCCCGGCAATTTGTTGAAATCCATAAATATCGCGAAATGGTGATTTATAATCAGGATACGTAAAGAATTTCCCGGCAACTTCAGTATAGGCAAATAACATTAAGACCAAACTTAATCCTATCGAAAAATAAAGATAGTATCTCTTCCATTTTTCCTTCGAGAGATAAAGGGTGTAGCTGCCGATAGGGATAAACAGCACATAGAAAATACCGGGCCAGTGAGGAAGCGTCCTTTCAGATAGCGACGTGATCAGGAAAAAAACAATTATCGTGGCACCGAATAAAACAGACAGGCGCAAATAATCGTTCCCGGAACGTAATACCCGGAAGAAACCATAAAAAGCAATTATAAATAAAAAAGGACTGTAAGCGCCAAACTGTGCCGCCAGGGATTCAATAAAATTTTTAAAGCTTGTGGCTAAAGATCCGAAGATATGAGAACCCTGATAGCGGAAACTGATAAAGCCGTGATTAATGTTCCAGTAAATTACAGGCGTTATCATTATTAAAGCGATAAGTGCCGCCAAAAACATATAGCGGGAAAAGATTATATCGTATCTTCTTTTCAGCAGAAAAAATACGATGAGCGGCGGCACCAGTAAAATTGAAGTGTACTTAGCCAATCCCATTAAACCGAGCAAAATTCCCAGTAAAATAAAATCCAGCGGCTTTTTTTCACGGGCTATTTTTTCAACAATAAAAATGAGAAGGAAAACAAATAACAGCAAAAGAGAATCGGGCAATAGCATCAGTCCCATAACATTAAGGATGAAGGAACAGTTTAATGCCAGAACTGCCAATAACGACATCTGTGAGGATTGCGTCACTCTCAATACAAACAAGTATGCGCAGTAAGAAGTGGCAGCAAACAGTAAAACAGCCGGCAGTCGGGCTAAAAATTCATTTGTGCCCAGAAGATAAAAAAATGGCGCGTGCACCCAGCCGACTAGCGGTGGATGATCAACATAGCTCCAATCAAGAAACTTTGCGTATAATACATAATGAGCTTCATCAACTCCCAGTCCGAAAAAAGGCGAAACCGCGAGGCGAATCAAAGTAAAAAAGCCTATCAGTAAGAAAATTTTCTTATTTTCTTTCAGCATTAATCTTCTCCAGATCAGGAAGAATCGCCGTAAATACGTGATCAGGTTTAATCACCTGGAGACAGACATTGTCCATACACGCGGTCTTGCGATGATTGGAGGCGCTGACACAAGGAGAACAGGCTAACCCTGCATAAATCGGTGTGGTCTTTCCCAGTGATCCATAAAGTGCCGGTGTTTCCGGTCCAAAGATAACAAATGTGGGCATATCAGTTATCGCGGCAAAATGCGCCGGGCCTGAATCGTTGGTAACCATGAACTCGGAAATGCTGTAAAGCAAAGGAAGCTGGGCGAAGGTTACCTTTCCCGCAAAATTTACGCATCTGTCATTTTGCACATTTTCCTTGAGCCGCTGCGCCTCTTCTCTTTCATGCGGATCACCCGTGATCAGCACTACCGCCTGAGAGCACTTATCCAAAATCATTTTAATTAATCGCACATAATTCGGCTGCGGCCAGCGTCGCTGGATAAGAAGCTCGCTGGCGTTGGGATTAATTAAAATAATTTTATTTTTCTCCGGGTTGAATTCACTTGTACAATTAATCACTATATCACGAATAGTTTTTTTCTGTTCACTTACGATATTGACTTTGGCTAAAGAGATTTCTTCATTACTGATAAGCGTCTTCGAATAGGGAATTTCTTCTTTTGATGACAACAAAGCATTGATCAGGGCAATAAAATTTTTCGCGATATGGATATGTGGATTATAGGCGACTTTATGCGATAAAAAATTCCCGCGATAAAGGCCTTCGTTATAATAAGCATGGAAGCCTATCTTATATGGCGCGCCGCTGAATCCGGCAAGAAGAGCTGTGAAGCGCGAAAACAGCTCCAGATCAATTACAGCGTCAATTTTTCTTTTTCTCGTCCAGAAAAAGAACTTGAACGTATCAATAACAAACGCAGACAGGTTATGCTCACGGATGGTATAGATATTTTCATTGGGAATTGTGCCTAATAAATCCAGACTGACTTTATTTTTCTTGAAAATGGCAAAATAAAGTTCGGCGCCTGTTTCCTTCTTAAGCTTCCTCATCGCCGGGTCGACCAAAATGGCGCTGCCCATTTCTGATAATTCGATAAAAAGAACATTCTTCGGAGGCTTCATATCGTTCTTGATCAGTAATCTGACCAATCGCTGAAATATTGAGCCCAGAAAACAAAGAGGAACGCCAATATAATAATCAATCTGGCGCATTGTATCAACTTTCATTTTTAATATCCGTATCCTTTCTATAATAAGCAGGTCAGGAAAATTGTGAAAGGAATATAGGCAAAATAATGACGACTGTCAATAAAACATTGCAAGACGAAACCTGTTTCGTTTTATTTACATATTATACCCGCAAACATTTGCTGAGGCTTCAGGTTTTACTTGTTAAAATTAATAAATACATGTTAATTATTAACAAAAAAAGTAGATTAGAGCATGCACAAAATCATCAGCCGATATATATTTAAAGAAATCGCTTTCTCTTTTATCATTATCTTATTTGTCTTAACCTTTGTCCTGCTTATGGGGAAAATTCTCCAGATCATGGATTTAATTGTTAATAAGGGTATCAGTATTTTTACCATTGCCAAGCTTATTAGTTTTCTTTTACCGGCTTTTATGTTGTTCACCGTTCCCATTGCTCTTCTGATAGCTATTCTTATTGCCATGGGCAGGCTATCCGCTGATAATGAAATAACCGTCCTCAAAGCTTCCGGCGTCAGTCTGACGCAAATTTATTATCCCGTCGCTATCGCTTCATTGATAACTTTTATTATAACTATTATCGTCAGTTATTTGCTTGTACCGCAAAGCAATTTTGCCACCAAGCGTTTACTTTTCACCATAGCCCAGCAAAATGCCAGCATTGGCATTAAAGAAAAAGTATTCAACGCTGATTTCAAAGGCATCCTTCTTTACGCAGAGAAAATTCCTCCCAAAGGCGATTTTTTGGAAAACGTGATGATTTCCGATAGCCACATTAAGGGAGAACAAAACACCATATTAGCAAAAAAAGCTTATCTTTTTGCCGACGCGGATTCAATGACTGTCATGCTGCGTCTTGAAAATGGTTCTATTCACAGCGTTAGTCCAGATTTGAAAAATTACCGTAAAATTGATTTTAAAATCTACGACATTAATCTTGACCTATCGTCTGCTATTTCCGGTATAAGCGAAAATTCCAAAACCAGTGTTGAAATGACTATGGGCGAACTGCTGGAGAAAATGAGAAAACCCGGCTTGGACAAGGCGGCAATCAGGGAATTGGCCATCGAAGTGCATAAGAAATTTTCTATCCCTCTCTCCTGTATTTTCTTCGGTCTTTTGGCTTTGCCCCTCGGGATAAAAAGCCATCGCGCTGTAAAATCGCGTGGCGTTGCTGTTGCTATAATTGTTGTATCTATATATTACTTATTGCGCATTGGCGGTGAAGCTTTTGTCGAAACAGGCTACCTTTCTCCTGAAGTCGGCGTCTGGACTCCGAATATTATCTTTGTATTGTTCAGTATATACCTTTTTTACATGGCCGACAGAGAAATCTCTCTTCTGCATATGCTGAAGGTTTTCTTCTGGCGGAAATTCCGAACAAATTGAGGGTTTTATATTGAAACTTCTGGATAGATATATTTTAAAAGAGTTTTTGAGATTTTTTATAGTTATCTGCATAACGTTTATAGCTCTTTATCTGATCGTCGACTTTTTCAGCAAAGTCAGGATGTTTCTCAGTAATAATGCTTCAATTCTGCAAATAGCAACATTTTTCTTGTATTCAATTCCAATGATAATTTCTCTTATTCTGCCTCCTGCTGTGCTGCTGGCCACCTTAATGGCTTACGGATCACTTTCCAAATTCAGCGAAATTACGGCAATGAAAGCTAATGGTATCAGCCTTTATCGCATTACCCTCCCGGCCTTGATTTTCGCCGCTGTAATGGCTGTTGTTTTGTTTTATTTTACTGAGCTGATCACACCCGCCTCAATACAAAAAACCGAATATATGGAAAAGATTGACATTCAAAAGCAACAAACTCTCGGATATTTTAAACAAAATGAAATCTGGTATCGCGGTGATAACGCAATATACAATTTTAAAATGTTTGACGTAAGCAATGATACTTTGCGCGGTATTACCATAAATTATTTGAATAATGATTTCACCTTAAGAATGCGCATTGACGCGCAAAGAGCTGAATGGAAAGAAAATAACTGGGTTTTTTATGATTTACTCACTACCCGGTTTGATAGTAACAACTCTCCTGTTTTGGAGTGGTCTAAAGAAAAAATTATTAATATTCCTGAAAAACCAATTGACTTTAAAATCGTGCAAAAAGATGCGGAGAAAATGGGTTACTTCGAGTTGAGAAAATATGTCAGTAAAATTCAGAAAGAAGGATACGATGTCACCAGGTATCTTGTTTATTTACAGGGCAAGATTGCTTTTCCCTTTGTAATCATAATATTGATTTTTATCGGCGTATCATTTTCTTTGCGCTCGGAAAGAAGCGGCGGCATCATGCAAAGCGTGGGAATAGGTATTTTTATCGGATTTTCTTACTTTGGGATCCATGCCTTAAGCATGTCTTTGGGGCTTTCGGGGAGAATGCCAGCACTCCTGGCCGCCTGGGGAGCGAATATATTATTCAGTATTGCTGCCGCAATCTTGTTCTACAGAATGCGCACCTAAAACTATTTAATTCAAATTCTAATACCATTTCGCTTTCAAAGGATAACGAGGCGGCAAGGAGGAGGCTCCGCAGGCGTATTACTAATACGTCGAGGAAGCCGACGACGCTGCCAACAAAGTTAGCCAAAGAAAGCGATATTGGTATAAATTAATATCTGTAGTATTCCGGCTTAAATGGGCCTTCAGGAGATATACCGAGATAATCAGACTGTTTCTTAGTCAGCCTGGTTATTTTTGCGCCCAATCTATCCAGATGCAGGCGGGCAACTTCCTCATCAAGTATCTTAGGTAAGGTATAAACGCCTATTTCATATTTTTTTGTGCCCAATTCAATCTGCGCCAGGCACTGATTAGTGAAGCTATTGCTCATGACAAAGCTGGGATGACCTGTAGCGCAGCCTAAATTAACCAGACGGCCTTCGGCTAATACTAATATAGAGCGTCCTGATTTGAGCGTCCATTTATCGAACTGCGGTTTAATATTTTCTTTTTTACAGAACTTGCTGTTTTCCAGATAGTGCATATCAATTTCACTGTCAAAATGGCCGATATTGCAGACGATGGCTTCGTCCTTCATCATTTCCATGTGCTTTCCGATGATCACATCACAGCATCCGCTGGCTGTAACAAAAATATCACCGATCGGCGCTACTTCATCCAGAGTTTTAACTTCATATCCTTCCATCGCCGCTTGTAGAGCGCAAATGGGATCAATTTCCGTAATGATGACACGGGCGCCAAAACCACGCATTGATTGAGCGCTACCCTTGCCTACATCTCCGTAACCGCACAAGACAACAACTTTCCCGGCAATCATGATATCCGTTGCCCGTTTAATGCCGTCAGCCAGAGATTCGCGGCATCCGTAAAGATTATCAAATTTTGATTTTGTTACGGAATCATTAACGTTTATCGCCGGAAATAAAAGCTCGCCTGCCGCCTGCATTTGATAAAGACGATGTACACCGGTTGTAGTTTCTTCGGATACACCGTGAATGTTAGCGGCCACTTTTTGCCAGCGTTTCGGATTGTGTTTAAAAGATTGTTCTAATCTTGATACAATAATTTTGAATTCTTTATTATCGATTTTTTGTTTCAGCAATTGGGGATTGTTTTCAATTTTCACGCCGTGATGAATAAACAGTGTTGCGTCTCCACCATCATCGACAATCAAATCGGGACCAGAACCATCCGGCCAGGTCAACGCCTGCTCCGTGCACCACCAGTATTCTTCCAAAGTTTCGCCCTTCCAGGCAAAGACTGCGGCAGTACCTGCTTTGGCAATTGCCGCCGCTGCGTGATCCTGAGTCGAGAAAATATTACATGATGCCCAACGAAGATCAGCTCCCAACTCTTTTAGTGTTTCTATCAGCATGGCCGTCTGGATTGTCATGTGCAGAGAGCCCATTATTTTTAATCCTTTCAGTGGCTTTTTACGGCCGTATTTTTTCCGCAAATCCATGAGACCGGGCATCTCGTTTTCCGCTAACTTCATTTCTTTCCTACCCCAAGAAGCCAGCGAAAGATCGGCAACTTTATATTTTAAAGCCTTGTCAATTTCCAGAAAAGCCATTTTTCCTCCATTTATTTTGATGTGGCTAACTAACACACATGCGTACCTATATTCAATACATTTTACTGTTTAAGTATTGAGTTTATAGCAGTTATTAACTGATAAAACCAACCACCGATTCAAACCACCGAGAAATGCATTACCAAAGAATTTTGAGCAATGAACCTCCCCGCAGCAAGCTGCGGGGTATCTCAAGGTTGGTAGCAGCTCTAAAAACGAAGCAAGCTTCGGGGAATATAACCCGGAGAGATTTAATGTGATTTTTTTATCTTATTCTTGGAATCAACGAAAACACTTTTGGGCTTCCATTTTTTTGCTTCCTGATCATTATCGACAATCACATAAGTAGCAATGATGATTAAATCTCCCTTGGCCACCTTGCGAGCAGCGGCACCATTGAGACAAATCGTTCCGGAGTTACGCTTCCCTTTAATTATGTATGTTGAAAATCTTTCCCCATTATCAATGTCGTATATTTCCACTTGTTCATAGGGAATCATTGCTGCTTCTTCCATTAGTTTTTCATCTATGGAAATACTGCCCTCATAGTGTAAATCAGCATCGGTTACGGTGGCGCGGTGAATTTTTGATTTTAACATAAATCTTTGCATGGTTATATGTTCTCCTCATCAAAATATTACGCTTTTAGTTCTTCGCCAAAAACGTGATTATCAATAAGCCGCGTTGCGCCAACTTTGACGGCCAACGCTATAACTGCCTGACTTTTAATCTCACCAACATCGTCAAGTGTTGTCGTATCGCATATTTTAATGTAATCAATATCGGTAAAATCAGCGCTTTTAATTAATTTTTCTACTTCTCTTATTATTACTTTTGCTTTTCTTTCGCCTGCCGAATAAATATTTTGCGCCAGTTTAAGTCCGCCAATTAAAGTCAGTGCAGATGACCTTTCATTTTCTTTAAGATAGACATTGCGGGAACTCATGGCCAAGCCGTCTGCTTCACGCACAGTGGCCAGACCGATGATGTGGAGATCAAGATTAAGATCGGTAACCATACGT
>Ga0209746_1001065_pt1 | contig 13458 bp, 12 predicted proteins | sample BarGraNGADG00211_3_FD_184496 | JGI IMG/M metagenome (GOLD analysis project Ga0209746, IMG submission 184496) | Arctic peat soil microbial communities from Barrow, Alaska - Barrow Graham LP Ref core NGADG0011-211 (SPAdes) (version 2) | ecosystem: Environmental > Terrestrial > Soil > Wetlands >...
TCGTTCACGATCTGCCGCGCCACCTGACTGCCGGACTTGTAGTCGCGGGCAGTATCCGAGAACGAGCCAAAGAGCACGTCCTACAGTGCGCCGTCGCGGTTATACTTTGCGGCGTCCTGGTAGACGAGCCCAGAGCCCGAGATCATCACGACGCCGAGTCGCCCGTCCACGTTCGCCCAGTTGCCGTGGATGCGGATGAGGCCCTCCGTCCCGAGCCCGACGATAGTCTTGGACCCCGACTGGTAGTATAGCTTGCGCACGTTGCCGGTGAACTCGTCGTTCTCGATCCCAACGGGCACTCCCTGTTCACGCGATACGGTCACGTCCTTGATCGCCGTAACGCGGTCCGAATAGACGACGGTGCGTTCCCCGACGGACGCGAAGCGCAGTTCCTGCTTGAGCGCGCCATCGTTGAGCATCAACGTGCCGCTAGTATCGAAGCCGTTTGGTGTCCTGCGCCAGCTCTGGCGTTCGACTTTCCACTTGCCCGGAGGGGTCTTCAGAACGATCGTGCCGACCAGGCCATCGGTCAGCGGGGTCGTGAAGTAGGGGTTCGCCTCATGGCCGGGTCCAATCGGCGTCACGAGGCCCATCACCTTGTATTTCCACGAGAACGACGCGAACTTGCTCTGCGTTCGATGGGACATCATCCCGACATACGGGTAATCCTTCACGCCATACAGCTCGGATTTCTGGCGGATGGTGCTCTCGGCTTCTCCGAAGCCGAGCAGCTTGTGCAGCAGATAGGCGTAGCAGATTCGCTCGGCGGTGATGGTTTCCCTGGCGAAACCAATTCGGGACGACGGCCCCGCGAACTTGCCGCCGTGAGTCATCTGCTGGCCGCGCATATACTGCGCGACGGTTTTCTCCATCCCCAGAGCGAGCGGGTCCTTGAGGTAGGTTGATAGAAAGGCGAGGTAGTGGATGTGCGCGTCGCCGTTGAGCGCCCAGTCCATGCCTTGAGTATACGCCCAATAGCCGCTGGGAAGCATGATCGTCTGAAGCAGGTTCCATGTGTCCATCAGGTGGTGTCCGGCCGCGTCGGGGATGGGCCTGCCGCCATAGGCAAAGAAGAGCGCCCCTTCACCGACCTCCGCCGGACTCACCATCGTGTAAGACGGGTGAAAGAACCCGTGGTTTTCGGCCGAGAAGTCGGGGTGGTAGTTGACGGTGGATACCCACTCGTTGACCGGTCGTCCATCCACAATCGTGGAGTCGTTCTTGTCGGCGGCTACCGAAACCGTGTTCATCATATACTCGATGCACTTGGCGCGCCACTTGTCGGCGTTCGGATGATCGGGGAACAGGTTTGCAGCAGCCGAAATGCAGGTCAGATCCCAGCCGTTCTCCTCGGCCTTGGTGTCGCTCCATTCGTTGCCGGGCGGCCTTTGGTTCAGGAATCGGTTGGCTTCGTATTCGGTTACGCGCTGGACCGCCGCGCGCGTGTCCGCGTCGAGGTCGTCCCAGATCACCCAGGCGGCCATGCACATCGTGCCGGTCCACATGCCGGATTGCCAGCCGTTGCCCCACTGCTTGCCGTCCCCGCTGACCTGCTTGCCCGTGAGGTGAGTGGACACGATAAAGCGTACCCCTGAGCTCACGCGCCTGATATAGGCTGCGCGCTGGCGGGCGTTGAGGGCGTCCGTCTTTTTCGCGGCCACGGCATACGCGAGGGCGGTGTTCGCTACGGCCCGGATGCCCTCGTTGCTATTGCTGACCCCATTGCCCCAGTAGCCCGCGTTTGGATCGAAAGCCGAGGTGTGCCACTTGCTTTCGGCGAACTGGCAATACTGCGTCAGCATGGTCGCATACAGGCCCATCAGATCGTCGTTCGAGATCGACGGCCTAACGGTGTAGACGCCGGCGCACGCGCTCACGGCGAGAGTTAGGAGAATGATCGTAACCAGGAGCTTCATGTTCTGCCTTTCAAGGGTGCTGCTGAGTTTCACTTATTCTGATGGTCCGGGATTTGCAATCCCGGACCATCGACTATCGAGGTATCAGCGCGTTCCCGGCCAGGCTGTGTGCTGGAAGAAGTGCCAGCCGCCCAGGCGCTCGGGGTCGCCGGGGTCCTCGGCAAGCAACTCGCGATAGTTCGCCGATGCTTTCTTGAACGCGTTCGCGTATTGCGCGATGATCTCCGGCCGATAGTGCTTGAACCACGGAATGTGATACACGTGCTTGCCGATGCTCTCGGCAACCGGCAAACTGCCCTCCGGCTGGCGCACGTCGCGCGTGGAGTTGGCGATCCGGGTCGGTTTGCCGTGGCCGTAGATATCGCAGGTGTTGAGCAGCGGGTGCAGGTGCAGGGCCGAGTTGCAGCCAGGGCTGCACGGGCAGCCTTCCGCCGCCACAGCCTGGCAGAACCGGGTTACCGATAGCCCTTCGAGTTCCTCGGGAGCGTAGCGGCCGTGCGCGGCATACCATCCGCCCATAGTGCTCCCCGATCCGGCGTCGGGCCGGTGCGCTTTGACTCCGGGAACGCCTTCAAGCAGGTCCCAGAAGTAGTTCATCGCCTTCTGAATCTCGGCCATGCGCTCATCGTAATACTTGAGCTGGACTCTGCCGACCGCCGAGCTGAGCTGGTGCATCCTATACTTGTAGCCGCCCATCGGCAGGCCCTTGAACGGCTTGAGCTCGGGTGTCTGTATTGCGTCGCCGAACCGCTCGTAGAGGCCGAAGACCGCCGCGCGCTCGTAGATTTCGAGATCGTCGGTGACAAGCATCCCCGCCTCGCCGATCGCAAACGACTTGCCCGACATGCAGCTCATCGCGCCGACATCCCCGATCGCCCCCACCAGGCGGCCCTTGTAGAGCGCGCCCTGAGCGTGCGAGACATCCTCGATCACCTTGATCTTGTGCCTGCGCGCGATCTCCATAATAGGGTCCATATCGCACGGATGGCCGAGGTAGTGGACGACCATAATCGCTTTCGTGCGGTCGGTGATTCTGTGTTCGATGTCATTGGGGTCGATGCACAGCGACACGGGGTCGGATTCCGCGAAGACCACCGTCGCGCCAAGGGAGAACGCGGGCAGCGCGGATGCCCAATAGGTCACGGACGGGCAGATCACCTCATCGCCCACTCCGACTTTGCAGCCTAACATCGCGGAGTGGATGGCGGCGGTGCCGTTGCACATCCCGAGGGCATACTTGGTCCCCTGCCACTCGGCGTATTCCTTCTCGAACTGCATCGTGACGTCCGACCCGGACATCCCCCCTCGGCGCAGCACTTCGAGCACGGCCTGCTCGTCCTCATCGGTTATGATCGGCCACTTAAAGAGTTCAGCCGGGCTGTCGGTCACGGACTTCGGTCCACCAAATAAAGCTAGGTCTGACATGTGAGATACCTCCGGTAGGGCCGTATTCGTCATTGATCGGCCCATCAGATTGTATCACAGCTAACGTCAGGCTGCCAGTTTGCGCAGGCAATGATAGGGGAAGCTCGATCAATTTGGATACACCGAGATGTCGGATTGGGATCGAAAGCGAAGCAGAGGCTCCAACTGCCCTTGGAGGTTCAGTTCCGTGGCGCTGATCCCTGTCACGACAACGAACTGTCCAGCCTGTGGAAGCTGCACCGGGGTTAGCCCCGCTGCCATGCACTTCAGATACTGCCTGTTCCCGTCGGTTATGATGAAAGATTTGGTGGAAGTATCCACCGAGTCCACTCGCCCCCACGTGCGCACCAACAAGGCGATAGTGGATAGGCCGATAAGCTGCACCCACTTGTATTCACTGTGGTGCAGCACGGGATTGTAGACCCAGCGCCACGCCCAGCCGCCGCCGACGTTAGTGAAACTCATGCCAAGGGGTCGGATATCGACACCCCCTGAGACGTGCGACACAGAGGTGGCTGCGATCTCGACCTCACCGTTGTGCCTCGTTAGTACCCCGGTCACGGTGACCGCCTCACCTCTTGCCGCTGTCTGGCCAGTCACCTTGATGCCGCTGGTGCGGTTCGGTTCCTCGATGTAGAAGCAGTCGCCAAGCTCACTTGATCCTGCCGTGACGACTACATTCGCCAGTTGGACAGCCGCCCCGGAGACTTCAGCCGGCACTGCCAGCGTGCAGAGGACGCCTATGACAACTAAGCAGAAGACGACTGTGTGCAATCTCATCTCTGTCCCTTCGTTGACTGGATATTAACTCTTGGCTTGCTTACTCGTTATACCCCTCAAAGAGACTGTTGTCAAGCCCTCCGGGCGAATATGTTCCTATCAGCCACTGATCGGCCTATCAGATGAAAACGCCCTCGAGATCGTTCGCCGTGGCGCTAGTCGCGATAAGCAGAGCTTGGGTGAACACAATGGCTAAGATGAGACGCAGTGCTTGCTTCATCAACTTCTCTCCTTAGGGGACTCTACCTGGATAGGCGCGGGCAATCGGGCTGTTCAGAGCTGATATTGTGTGGTAAGATGCAATCAACTCTGATCCGGGAGGCTGCTTATGAAAGACAGCAAAGATCACGAAAGCGGATTCACCATCACCAGTCGTGACCTGTTGAAGGGCGCGGCGTATACCACGCTGGGCGTTGCGATGGGCCTCGACCCTCTGCGCGCAATCGCCGAGGCTGCGAGCAAACCGATCACGACCGTGGTGATCGTACGGTCCAAGGATGTCCTCGACAAAGACGGCAACGTGAGCAAGCCCGTGCTCGAGAAGATGCTCGATAATGGCGTGGCGCGACTCTCCGGCAAGAAGCCGGTCGGTGACGCGTGGAAGACCTACATCAAGCCCGAGGACGCGGTGGGTATCAAGATGAGCCACGTGTCCGTTCCGACGCACACCGAGCTTACCGACCTCATCAGCCGGCGCGTGACCGCTATCGGTGTCAAGACAGCAGAGGTGTGGGATCGGGACGTCAAGAAGCCGGAGGGATTCACCGCCATCATCAACGCGCCCGGCCTGAAGACGCACGGGCTTTCGGGAATCGCGGCCTCGATCAAGAACTATGCCGGCTGCTACCCCAAGCCCAGCCAGTTCCACGGCGACTCGTGCGCGAACCTGGCCGAGATGTGGCAGGCCCCGTCGCTGGTGGGCAAGACAAAGCTCATCATCATCGACGCGCTCAAGATCCTCTACAACTGCGGCCCGCAGTTCGACCCGCGCTATATCTGGGATTACAAGGGCCTGATACTCGGCACGGACCCCGTGGCGGTCGATGCCGTGTGCCTGAGCCTTATCGTGAAGAAGCGCAACGAGGTCCAGCCGCCGCAGTGGATCATCAGCCCACCGCCAAAGCACATCGAGGTGGCTGATACGAAGTATAAGCTGGGGACGAGCGATCTGAGCAAGATCAGGATTGTCGAGATGGAAGTATAGGTGTTCGGTGTCAGGTGTTGGGTGTTGGGGCTGGCGATGATGGCTGCTTGCGCAAGCTGCGAGGCCGAGGCATGGTATAGCTCGATGCTGCCGGATGCGGTCGGAACTTGGCGCGCGTCGGGGCCGGTGAAGCTCGTGACCAAGTCGAACATATTCGACTACATGGACGGCGCGGGCGAGCTTTACCTCGCTTATGACTTCCGCGGTCTGGGCGTTAGGGAGTATACGAAGGCGTCTCAACCCAAGATCACCGCCGAAGTCTATAGACTGGGCAACTCATCCGACGCCTACGGGGTCTATTCGCACGAGCGCGGCGGTGGCGGCGGGGATGGGATCGGTCAGGATCGGGATTACGGCGTTGGGCTGCTGCGGTTCTGGAAGAACACCTGCTTCGTGCGTATAGTGGCGGACAAGGAGACCGAGGAATCGAAGGCGGCAGTGCTCGCCATTGGGCGGCTCATATCGCGGAATATATCGGGAACCGGCAAGCGGCCCAGTATGCTCGGCATGCTGCCGAAAAGCGGCCTGATCCCGGACAGCGTGCATTACTTCCACAAGCACACCGTGCTCAATTTCCACTTCTACCTCGCGGACGGAAACATCCTCAACCTGAGTGACAAGACCGAGGCGCTGCTCGCGCAGTACAAGATCGACTCATCCAAACCAAGGCTTCTGATCGTGCGCTACCAGTCAACCAAGGACGCGGCGGCGGCCTACGAGCACTTCGCGAGGACCTACTTTACGGACAAGCCCGCGTCGAAGGCCTCCTCGCGCATCGAGGCAGTCGAACACGGCGAGTTCACCGGCACACGGCGCAGCCGGAACGTCTTGCGATTTGTGTTTGAGGCTAAGACGCGCGAACAGTGTGCCAGGCTGCTCCAATAGCCCGGCAATTGAGAGGAGAGAACCCATGCTCAAGAAACCAATAGCTCTGCAAACGTTTACCGTTCGCGATGATCTCGCGAAGGACTTCAAAGGCACCATGGAGCAGATCGCGAAGATCGGCTACGCCGGAATCGAGATCGGCGGCGACATGGGCGGCATGACCCAAGTCGAGTTCAAGAACTTCCTGGACAGCCTCGGGCTCAAGGCTATGTCGTGGCACGCGCCGCCCGACCAGTTGTCCGGAAACACCCAGGCCGTCATCGATTACGCGAAGGTGTTCGACCTGAAGTTCGTGTGCTGCCAGTTTTATTCCGGCCAGCGGGCGGGCGACTACTTTGAGATGGCAAAGACCCTGGAAAAGGCGGGCGCAAAGCTCAAGGATGTGGGAATCCGGCTCTGCTACCACAACCACGCGCACGAGTTCACCAAGTTCGACGGCCACTACGCAATCGACATCATCCTGGCTAACTCGAAGCGCGATTGCCTTGCGTGGGAGCTTGACACGTTCTGGGTCAAGACCGGTGGCGAGGAGCCGCAGGACTACATCCGCAGATACGCCGGGCGCGTTCCGCTGCTGCATCTCAAGGACAGAACCTCGGGCGCAAACCCCACCTTTGCCGAGGTCGGCGAGGGCGTGCTCAACTGGACCGAGATCTTCTCTGCTGCGGATGAGGCGGCTACCGAGTGGTATATAGTCGAGCAGGACACCTGCCAGCGCCCGCCGCTCGAGAGCGCGCGTATAAGTCTGGAAAATCTCAAGAAGATGGGCGTGGCCTGACCGCACGGGTGCCTTATGCTGTCAAACCCATCCCTTCCGATGGAACCACAGCAGCAGGCCGGCAGTGATCGCGCCCATCGCAATCAGGATATTGCGAAAGGCGTTGAGGGATCTCAGCCAGGGAATGTGGACGAAGTTCATGCCGTAGAAGCCGGTGATCAGCGACAGGGTCATGAGGATCGTCGCGAAGACAGTCAGGACCTTCATCACCTCGTTGAGCCGGTTCGAGACCGTCGAAAGGTATATGTCCAGATTGCCGCTGAGTACCTCGCGAACGTTGTCGAGTATATCGAACAGACGGATCATGCGGTTGTAGACGTCCTGAAAGTAGACCCGGTTTTCGCCCTCGATAAATGGGAAGTCGCGGCGGGAGAGATCGTTGAGGATGTCGCGCTGCGGGCCGAGCAGCTTGCGCAACTCGAAGCCTCGGCGTTTGAGAGCAAGGTTGTGTTTCAGCGACGCCCTGTCGCCGCGTTCGAGCATGATGTTCTCAAGCTTATCCGCGTCATCATCGAGTTTGTCCACCACGGGGTAGTAGGTTTCCACGAGGTCCTCGGCCAGCAGGTAGACAGCATACATCGGCCCGCGAGCGCAGAGGTTGGGCGCATTCGTGTACTCTTCGAGCGCGTTGTCCACGGCGTCGCTGTTCTCGTCTTTGACCGCCGTGATGACGAACTTCCCGCCAACGAAGAGATGGAGTTCCACGGGCTTGATGCCGTGGTTGCCACGCGTGGGCTTGACAATCGTCATGTTGACGTAGAAATGGTTCGGGAACTGAATCAGGTGCGGCCTGCGGTAGCCGTCCAGCACCGACTCCAGCGCGAGAGTGTGCAGGCCGAACACCTGGCTCAGAAGGTCCATATCGTCCTGGGTAACGGAGCGCACATCCACCCACAGCAGGCTGGATTCGACCTCGACGAGAGATTGCCAGTTGTCGAGCGAAACGTCTTGCGTTGTCTCATGTTCGCTGAAAAGATAAGTCTTGATCATGATCTCACCTGGGGACTAGTTCGGCATCGACCGGCGCGCAATCCTGCATGGCCGGAAGGAAAGGCCGTATGGCAGCGTGAAATGACACGTGACACAATCTGCGTCAAGAAGATATGAGCGCTTCCGGGTAAGGAGGACGACATGACCGACGACCAAGCAACGGGTCAGTCTCGCGGTGTTTCCAGGAGGGACTTCCTGCGCGCGAGTGGGATGGCCGTCGCCGGAGCGGCGCTTGCGCCCCGGCTGATCGCCGCGCAAAAGACAGGCATAGCCAAGGTGAAGAGCCTGCCCACACCAGGACGCACTCCCAAAGGATCGATTCCGCACCGTCAGTTCTGGCTCGACGAAGCCGGCCCGCCCGGCGCTCGAAGCATTCACCACGTCTACGCGCCGGTGGAGAAGGTGAAGTGCCACTTTGAGGATGGCGGAGCCGCCCTTCCCAACACGAGCATCTCCGACTTGATCGTGCTCGATGACGGCTCCTATCGGGCTTATGCGACTGCCTATTCGGTGGACGAAAAAACGATGCGCGTAGCAGTTTGGGAATCCGGCGACGCCATCAACTGGTCGGCGCGCCGTTTTGGCCAGGCGCCGGTTGACGGCCGCGATACCAATCTGATCCAGTTCGACAACCTGCCCGGCGACCAATCCTCCGTGGCCGGGCCGCAGGTGATGAGATTGCCAGATGGCCGTTGGCGCATGTATTTCTGGAAGCACGGAGACGGGCACCTTCGCTATCTGATCGCGGAGAGCAAAGACGGCCTGCGATGGCGGGTCCTGGATGTCAATAGGCCCGCCCTCTACCATCCGTCCGACGGCGGACTGTGGAAGCTGGCGGAAGGGCTCGACCTCCACGAGACGGTCAAGTTGGACCTGCCCCCTGACCAGGTGCTTGCCAGAAAACGCCTCTGGAGCAACGACTCCGCGAACGTCTGTTATAACGACCAACTGGGCCGGTTCGAGTGCTATTCGGTGTGGCTGCACCCGGCGATTGCCGCCAGGCGGGTCGATGTTGACAATGCGCCCGGCATACACAGGATCATCCAGCGCAGACTCAGCGCGGACGGCATCGATTGGAGCGATCCGGAGCTGGTCATGTTGCCCGACGGTCGCGATCCGTGGGACCTGCAGTTCTACTTTTTGGGCGTTCAATGGATCGAGGACTTCATGATCGGCAGTGTAGGATACTACCGGGTGGAGGACGGGCAGCAGACGATGGACACCGATCTCTGCTTCTCCAGAGATGGCCGCTAGTGGCAGAGGCCCATACGCGGAGGATGGATACCGCGCTCAACCAACGACCCGGGCAGCATCGACATCGCGGGCATCTACGCATGGAACCGATGGCTCGATGTCGGCGACAAGTGGATGACCCTATACACCGCCACCCCTAAGCCGCACAACACCAGGGTATTCGAGACTTCAATCATGGGAGCGACGTTCGCCGTCAACAGATTCGTGGGTCTGGCCGCGGGCTCAACCCCTGGAGGCTTCATGACGGAGCCGTTCTTCCCCTCCCAAGCCGACATCGTTCTCGACGCGAACGTTCGCGGGTGGCTTCGCGCGGAGCTCTGCGACGGGTTTGGAGGGAAGCTCCCCGGCTTCCATCTCATGGACTCAGTGCCGGTGCGCGGCGATTCCGGGTCCCATGTTCTGCGATGGAAGAGCGCCGCCGCCGCCGATCATCGCTTTGAGTGCGTGCGACTGAGGTTCGAGTTCGCCGATGCCGAGGTCTACAGCGTGGCTTTCTGAGCGCGCTTCGCCAACGTTCGTTGAACGGAGATAATCCAATGGAGTTCACCAATCTTATCGCGGCCAGATATAGCGTGAGAGCCTACAAGCCCGAGCCTGTCGAGGACGACAAGCTTCGCGCGGTGCTCGACGCCGCGCGACTTGCGCCCACGGCCTGCAACAGGCAGCCGATCCGATTCGTTGTCATCCACACGGCTGGCAGGCAGCAAGAGCTGAAGCGGGTCTACGGGGCGGAGTGGTTCACCGCGGCCCCGATCGTGATCTGTGTCTGCGCGCTGCCCTCGGAAGCATGGGTGCGAAAGCTCGATTCAAAAAACCACTGCGAGATAGACGCCGCCATCGCGATGGACCACCTTATTCTCGCGGCGACCGATGCCGGACTCGGCACGTGCTGGATATGCGCGTTTGACCCTATCGCCGCGCGCGAGGTGCTCGGGCTGCCGGATGGGGTCGAGCCGATCGCGTTCACGCCTCTCGGATATGCAGCAGATTCGCCGTCCGAAAAGAAGCGCAAGCCGATGGAAGAACTGGTCATTTACGAGAGGTGGTAGGGAACAACTTCGAGCGGATGAGCTTCCATGCGGCCAGGCGGTAGGTCAGTGCAGTCGAGAGGCAGCCGAGGCCATATTTGACGCTTCTGCGGAAGTTGATGGACGAAGCCTCGGCGAAGTACTTGGCGGGACAACTCACTTCCCCAATCGTGAATTTGAACCAGATAATCTGCGCCAGCATCTGGTTATCGAAGACGAAATCGTCCGAGTTCGCATCGAGCGGCAGCTTCTCGAGGATTTCGCGGGAAAACGCGCGGTAGCCGGTGTGATACTCTGATAGCTTGGCGCCCATCAGCACGTTTTCGGTGAGCGTGAGGAAACGATTGGCGACGTATCTCCACGCCGGCATCCCCTCGGTTAGCGCGCGACCTCCCAGAATCCTCGATCCTATAACGCAGTGGTAGAGGCCATGGCCGACAAGGCTGGCCATCGCCGGCAGCAGCTTGGGCGTGTATTGATAGTCCGGGTGGACCATAACCACTACATCCGCGCCCTGTTCGAGGGCGAGCTTATAGCAAGTCTTCTGGTTCGCGCCGTAGCCCATGTTCGCCGGATGGCGGTGGGCTATGGTATTCGGCAGCGTCTGGGCGATCGCCAGGGTCTCATCGTGGCTGGCATCGTCCACCACGATCACAAGGTCAACCACCCCCTGCTCCATCACCTCGTCGTAGGTCTTGCGCAGGGTCCCAGCCGCGTTATACGCCGGCATAACAACGACAACTTTCTTGTCGGAAAACATGGAGCTTACCTCGCCTGTCCGGGCGCAGGTTCTCGGTCATCTAGTCATTCCTGGGCACGCGCAAATGGCAGGGCAACCCCCGCTGTGTTGATTATACCACGGGTCGATACAATCAGTGATCGTCTAGATTGGAGCAGCAGTCGAGGCGGAGTCACGAGTGAGGAGTCCTGAGTGCTTGCTCAAAGGGGCCGACGCGTGGATCGGCCCCCGGATTCGCCGTGGAGTTAAGCATCGGCCACGAACTGGGCCACCATATCCCCAACCTCGGTGGTCGAGTAGCCCATCTTGCCCGCGCTCATGCTCTTGAGCTTGCTGCCGGTGGCATAGGCAATGGCCTTGTCCACCAGATCGGCAGCCTTGGTCTCGCCGAGAGTGTCGAGCAGCATCTGCAGCGCGCCGATTGCGGCAAGCGGATTGATCACGTTCATGCCGGTATACTTCGGCGCGGAGCCACCGATGGGCTCGAACATCGAGACACCGTTCGGGTTGATGTTCCCGCCCGCGGCTATGCCCATGCCGCCCTGAGTCATCGCACCGAGGTCGGTGATAATATCGCCGAATATGTTGTCCGTGACGATAACATCGAACCACTCCGGGTTCTTGACCATCCACATAGTGGTCGCGTCAACGTGCGCGTAGTCCGGCTTGATGTCCGGGTACTCTTTCGCGACCTCGTAGAAGGCCCTCTCCCAAAGGTCCCAAGCGAACGTAAGAACGTTGGTCTTCCCGCACAACGTGAGCTTCTTGTCGCGGTTGCGCTTGCGGCAGAACTCGAACGCGTAGCGGATGCAGCGCTCGACGCCCTTGCGGGTGTTGATCGACTCCTGCACCGCTACCTCGTCAGGCGTACCCTTCTTAAGCACTCCGCCCGCGCCGACATAAAGCCCCTCGGTATTCTCGCGGACCACGACGTAGTCGATGTCCTCCGGGCCTTTGTCCTTGAGCGGAGTCTCGACGCCCGGATAGAGCTTCACCGGGCGAAGGTTGATATACTGATCGAGGCCGAATCGCAGCCCCAACAAAATGCCCTTCTCGAGTATGCCCGGCTTCACGTCAGGATGACCTATCGCGCCGAGGTAGATGGCGTCGTATTTCTTCATCTCCTCGATCGCGGACTCGGGCAGAATCTCTCCTGTTCGCAGGTATCGGTCGCCGCCGAAGTCGTAATCCACCGTCTCGTATTTGAACCCGGTCTTTTGGCTTGCCGCCTCCAGTACCTTGAGTCCCTCCTTGACGACTTCCGGACCAGTTCCGTCGCCGCCGATAACCGCTATCTTGTGCATGGTTGTCTGTCTCCTCCTGAGGTATTCCACACTGATATGTAGCTATGTGCCACGTTGATTGTTCGAGCCTGCGTGAGACTTATCCTCCTTGGCCAGGACTACGTAATAGCTCATGGTTCGCGAGGGCATTGTCATTCTGACCATGGCGAAAACTCACGGACACCGGCGCCTTACTCATCATTTCTTAGCTGCTAGTGGAGGGATTCAAGAGGTGGGTGGAGAAAGAAATGTGTAGCAAGCATGCACATAGTTGATTTGGAGAGAGGCGCATTGGCAAAAACTGCTCTACTCATTGAGATGATCAACCTGCTCCGGGGACGACCGGGAATCGCCGTAGATGAGCTCGCGTCAAGCCTGGGCAGGTCCGAGCGGACCATATATCGCTGGCTCAACGAGCTCTCGGAGGATATCGGCGCCGAGGTCTACTTCACGGCAGGCGGTTACTATCTGGCCGAAGAGACAGCATCAGGCATGCTCCGGCTCACCCCCGAGGAGCTTCTGGCCCTGCGGATCGGGCTTAAATCCCTTCCGTTCGCTGAAGGATCGCCTCTGCGCGACCCGGCAGAGTCCGCATGGCTCAAGATCAGAGACGCGTCGCCGAGCAAGGACCTGCAGACCGCGCGGGAACTGTCGGACAGCTACGCCGTCCACGTGACAGCGCCGAAAGGATTCACCAAACCCGGTATCCCCAAGGTCATCGAGAACGCCATTTCCCATCGCCACCGTCTGAAAATCACCTACAGGTCCCAGAAGAGCAATCAGGTCAAGGACTACACCGTTGACCCCTACGCGCTGGTCTTCCGGCGGCACAGTTGGTATCTGCTCGCCCACTGCCAGGAGCACAATCGGGTCGTGCAGTTCAAGCTGGTGAGGTTCCGCGAAGCCACCGATACGGGGGTCGAGTTCGAGTTGCCCGCCGATTTCTCCATCGAAGACTACTTTGCGTTGAGCTGGGAGGCCTGGGCAGGTGGAGAGCCGACCGATGTGCGCGTAAGGTTCAGCCCGAAAGTGGCCGTTATGGTCGCGGAGACCCGCCGGCATCCCACACAAAAAGTCCATCCCCAGATCGACGGCGGGATCATATTTGAGGCAACCGTAGCGGGCATCGAGGAGATCGCGATCTGGATAATGGGGTTCGGCAAAGAGGCCGAAGTG
>Ga0209746_1001066_pt1 | contig 13448 bp, 14 predicted proteins | sample BarGraNGADG00211_3_FD_184496 | JGI IMG/M metagenome (GOLD analysis project Ga0209746, IMG submission 184496) | Arctic peat soil microbial communities from Barrow, Alaska - Barrow Graham LP Ref core NGADG0011-211 (SPAdes) (version 2) | ecosystem: Environmental > Terrestrial > Soil > Wetlands >...
AGATCCCGAAACCGCGCCCGCCGATGAAATCACGCGCCACATCTGGAGGGGTCGGTTCTTTTGTGACCGTGCCGTTCGTCAGATTAACACGCAGAATTCTTCCACCATAGCCATTCATGTCCGCCTCCTTATGCCGCCACTGCTTCTTTTTCGGCGATCCAGAGCGCGCTGGTGCCGCACACGGCTACACAATCACCGCACAGGTCGCATTTCCAGGCTGTGTCCGCCAGTTTCGAGCGGATGAACATCACCTCCTCCGGGCACTCCGGGACGCAGGCTTCGCACAGGTTGCATTCGGCAAAGTCCACGTAATACGCTCCTTGCTCATCCTGCTTGATGGCCTCGGTCGGGCATACCGCCGCGCAGTCGCCGCACTGTGTACAGACTTTCACGTTATACACGCCCGGCGCGGGGAATTGGGGTTCGATGACCAACGCTGCCTTTTTGGGGTTGTTCTCGCCAAACAAGTTGAGCGAGCACGCCACCCGGCAGGCATTGCATCCAGAGCACTTGGAATTATCCACATACAGCCGCATAAGCTACTCCTTTCGATTTAGGCTCTTTGGGAATTCCCATGATAAGGAGATGGGAGTATTCCAATTTACCCCATCACCACGGCAATTCCCAGAGAACCTCGATGTAGTTATCCTAATTATATAGTTTAATGACCGTACTTGGCAAAGGAAAGAGACATCCTTCCTCTTTTCTCATGCAGGCCTTCCTATTCTATACCACTTGCGGGTGAGAATCATCTATAATATGCGGGTATGGACAATAACCTTCTCTCCCGTATTGGAACGTTTTTTAACCTGGTTGGATGCGGACTCCTCATCCTCTTTGTCGGGTCAGTATTTGCCAGGGAACTCAGCATCCTCTATCTCCTTCTCACGGCAGCCGCCCTGTTTCTCGGATTTGTGTTCCACCGCGCCGCGCCGCGCCCGGAACCTACACGGTTCTCTGGAATCCGAAACGCAAGACAGCGCTCCCGCCAACGCCGTGAAGAAAAACAAAACAAGAAAACCCAGGATAAATGACCAAACTCATCCCGCTTTCCGAAGCCGTTTCCCAATTTGTCCACGACGGGGACACCGTCTACGCAGCCGGGTTTACCCACCTGATTCCATTTGCCGCTGGGCACGAGATTATCCGCCAGCGCAGGCGGAACCTGACACTTGCCCGCGCCACCCCGGACCTGATCTACGACCAGATGGTTGCTGCCGGGTGCGCCCGGAAGGTGATCTTCTCCTACATGGGTAATCCGGGTGTCGGGTCACTGCGCATTGTACGTGCCGAACTCGAAGCCGGCCGGCTGGAATGGGAAGAATACTCCCACTTCGGCATGATCTCGCGCCTGCAGGCCGGGGCAGCCGGTCTCCCGTTCATGCCCATGAACCAGACTGGCGCGGTAGATTTGGAACGCGCCAACCCGATGATCAAGCGTATCACTGACCCGTATTCGGGCCGTGAAATGATCGTCGTCCCGGCGCTGAACCCGGACGTTGCCATCGTCCACGTCCAGCGCGCGGACAAGGATGGGAACGCCCATCTGTGGGGTATCGTCGGTGAGCAGAAGGAAGTGGCTTTCGCATCGAAACGCGTCATCCTGACCGCGGAAGAAATCGTAGATGAAGCAGTCATCCGGTCCGACCCGAACCGGACGCTCATCCCCGGCTTTATCGTCAGCGCAGTGTGCCAGGTCCCCGGCGCGGCACACCCGTCCTATGCCCAGGGATACTACGACCGCGATAATGATTTCTATCTGAAGTGGGACAAGATCAGCGAGAACGCCGAAACGGTCAAGGCATATCTGGATGAATGGGTGTTTGGTGTGAAAGACCGCCTCGAATACTGGCAGAAACTCGGCGCGGAAACATATAAACGCTTAAAGGTCAAGGCACGCTATAGCGAGAAGATCAATTACGGAAGTTATTAGTGGACAGGTATCATTGAGCATACCTTACTTTACCCTCGGCGAGTCCGGCTTGCCGTTGCTCTTCCTCCACGCCAACGGCTATCCGCCGGAATGTTACCGTCCCCTGATCACCAGACTGTCCGAACATTACCATGTTACTTCCATGCGCCAGCGCCCGCTCTGGCCGAATTCCAGGCCGGAGGAAATTGAGGACTGGACTCCGCTGACGGATGACTTCCTGCGCTTTCTGGACGAGCATCAAACCGGAGCCTCGATCGCCGTCGGCCATTCCCTCGGAGGGATCGTCGCTCTGAGGGCTGCGCTCCGCCAGCCGGATCGCTTTCGGGCGCTGGTCTTGATTGACCCGGTGCTCTTCCCGCCATACTTCATCCGCTCCTGGCAGGTTATCCGCGCCCTGAGATTGGGCTACCAATTGCACCCCCTTGTCCTGGCAGCCAAGGCAGCCAGGGATCGCCGCCACCAGTTTGACGATCTGGACAGGCTTTTCAAAGGTTACCGGCGCAAATCGGTTTTCAGGTATATGGGTGACTCTGCCCTGCGAGCCTACGTTGAGGGGATTGCCTGCCCGGGAGAGCACGGCTATAAGTTATGCTATAGTGCCGATTGGGAAATGCGCATTTACGTAACCAGCGTGTGGTCCGACATGGACATCTGGCGCGGCCTGCCAGCCCTGAATATTCCACTCTTGATTGTTCGCGGAGCAGAAACGGATACCTTCTGGGCCTCCACCGCGCGCCGCGTGCAGCGGAAAGTCCCCTCGGCCCAGGTTGTGACCATACCACAAGCCACCCACCTCGTCCCACTCGAATGCCCGGACGAGGTTTACCAGGCGATACAGGAATTTTTTCAGGAGAATTTATGACCGACCTGACATCTGCTGAACTTATGATTGTCAATGCTGCCCGAATGCTTAAAGACGGTGACGTGGTCTTCGTGGGTGTGGGACAGCCCAACCTGGCCTGCAACCTCGCCAAGCGGACGCACGCCCCAAACCTGGTTATGATCTACGAAGCTGGTGTGATCGGCGCCGAACCGGCCCGCCTGCCGCTCTCCATCGGCGACCCGACGCTGGTCAGCGGGGCACTTTCGGTGGTCAGCATGTACGATATTTTTACCAACTACCTGCAACGCGGCAACGTGGACGTGGGTTTCCTGGGCGGAGCACAGATTGACAAGTACGGTAATATCAACGCCACCATCATCGGCAGTGACTACGCCCATCCTAAAGTACGTCTGCCCGGATCCGGCGGCGCGCAGGAAATTGCCGCCTGGGCCAACCGCTGCTACATTATGACCCCCCACCAGAAGCGCCGTTTCCCTGAAAAGGTGGACTTCATCACCTCCGCCGGCTACCTGGACGGCAAAGGCGGGCGCGAGAAAGCCGGACTGCGCGGCAAGGGTCCCGTTGGTGTAGTGACGGACATCGGTTTCATGGAACCCGACGAGACCGGTGAGCTGGTATTGACGGCCCTTCACCCCGGCAAGACAGCGGAGGAGGCCGTCAACAACACCGGCTGGACACTGAAGGTGGCCACCCAGCTCCGCATAACGGAGCCGGTCACGGAGAAGGAACTCAGGATTTTGCGCGAGGAGTTGGATCCATCCGGGATTTATCTAAAGGGTGGATAACAAAAGCGAGACCGTCAGAAATGAGCGAGAGAATATCACTCGCTCATTTTTATGGCCAACCTGCGCTTACAACCCTTACTGCCTTCCGTCGTATATGGATATGATCTAATTGTTTGGAGAGTACCCTATGACTACTACTACTCGCAACCCACTCCGCCGGTCCCGGCATAACTGCGTCGTGGCGGGTGTCTGCGGCGGCCTGGCGGAATTCTTTGGCGTCAACGCATTCTGGTTCCGGTTGACTTTTCTAATCGCCATGATCCCCGGTGGCGTCCCCGGTTTCCTCACCTATTTGCTTTTCTGGTTGATTGTACCCAAAGCAAACGACTGAGGAACAGCGGCTGCCAAGCCATAATTTGCTTGTCCGTTCTACCGGTTATGAACAAAACCGGGATGGGTTACTATTGTTTCTCTGGGAATCGCCGTGGCGGTGGGGGAAATAGGGGATAAAAGAATCGTTTTTATTTCTTCTTTGCAGACTATAATAATGCTAGTATGTCCAAGATCAAAGTTGTCTTCTTCGACCTGGGCTCCACCCTCGTTTATTCAAAAGTCCCCTGGCCGCCCATTTACGAGCAGGCGGACTGGGCGCTGGTTGAGGTTCTCTGCCGCGCCGGTATCGAGATTGATCCGGTCGCTTTCTACACCGAGTTCGGCGGTTTCATCCGCTCCTATTATGACAAACACACAGAAGACAACCTCGAACAGACAACATTCACCGTCCTGCGCGACGTGATGTCCCGGAAAGGCTTCCGGAGCGTCCCCGACCCGGTCCTGCATGCCGCGCTGGAGGCGATGTATGCCGTCACCCAGCAGAACTGGTATCTCGAAGAGGATGCCATTTCGACCCTCGAAACACTCAAATCTCGCGGCTACCGCCTGGGCCTGATCTCCAACACCTCGGACGACAATAACGTTCAAGGAATTGTGGACCGCTGGGGACTTCGTCCGTTTTTCGAGACCATCGTCACCTCCGCGGCGCTGGGCATCCGCAAACCGGACGTGCGTATCTTCCAGGTCGCGCTGGATCGCTTCCGGGTCCAGCCCGAAGCTGCGGCAATGGTTGGCGATACGCTTGATGCAGACGTGCTGGGCGCCAACCAGTCAGGCATCTACAGCATCTGGGTCACGCGCCGGGTCCAGATCCCGGAAGAAGGTGAACTGGCAATCCAGCCGCAGGCGGTCGTCACAGCACTCTCCCAAATTCCAGACCTGCTTGCCGAAGTCGAAAACGATCGCGCCAAAGGGCTTGCCTAAGGCGCGGAGTATTTATCAACTGAAATCATCGTTTCAAAGGCTGTAACCACGCACAAGAAAATTCAGGGCTGCCATCTGGCAGCCCTGAATTTATTCCATTGGATACTTTACCCGGTAATATCGAAAATCACACATCTCCCCACCCCGCCAATCGTCTGGTTGCGGGCCCAGCGGATTTACAGTATAACTCCTTCGAAAAGGATTTTATTCAGGCAGTAGAAGTAAGGGGTTAATTCCGGTAGACCATATTCGGTCAGGATATTCAGATAAGAGTAACTGTGCTTGTTCAGGGCAACCACATCCGGTCTGAGGTCCGGGAATTCGCTTATAATTTGCATATCAATCGCGAAAGGAAACCATCATGCCAAGCAAAGTTTACTTCGGTAACGCCCACCAATCCCGCCTGGAAGCAAAAGAGACCTTACCGGCAAAACTCGACCTGATCCTCGAAAATCTTCAAATCCGCCAGCGCGTCAAAGACGAGATGGTGGTCATCAAAATGCACACCGGCAATAACATCGGCTATTCGACCATCCACCCGGTCTTCGTGCGGCGCGTCGTGCAGGCTGTCAAGGACGGAGGCGGCAAACCCTTCGTCGCAGATGTGAACTGGGACGTAGCCGGAGCCGAGACACGCGGCTACACTCAGGAGACCATCGGCTGCCCGATCTATCCCGCCGCCGGCCCGGACGAGAAATACTATTACGAGTACGAAAAGCCTTTTAAAAGTATCCAAAAATGGAAACTGGCCGGGATGATCCATGACGCCACGTTTCTCATTAACTTCTCCCACGTTAAAGGGCACCCCTCTTGCGGTTTCGGCGCGGCCTTCAAAAACCTGGCGCTGGGCTGCATGGCCGGTGAAACCCGCGGCGATATGCACCATGCGATGCACTTCGATCAGTACTGGTTCCCCGAAAAATGCGCGGATGCCGGGATGATCCAAAAAATCGCCGCATCCTGTCCATTCGAAGCCATCGTCGAAGACAAAAAACTGCCCGGCCAGATGCACCTGCATATGGAACAGTGCAACCAGTGCGGACGCTGTCTCAAAGTTGCTCCGCCAGGAAGCCTGAAGATTGACGCATCCAACTTCTACACCTTTCAGGAAGCCTGCGCCATCTCGACCAGCATAACGCTTTCCACCTTCGACCCAAAGAAAGTCACCCACCTCTCCCTGGCGACGCACATGACCCCGGTCTGCGATTGCTTCGGGTTCACCTCCATGCCCATCCTGCCCGATGTGGGCATCTTCGGGTCCGACGATATCATCGCCATCGAACGCGCCGTGCTGGATGCCACAGCCGGGATGCGTCTCATCGAGGAGAACCTGCCGCTGACGATGGAAGTCCACTCCCGCGCAGGCCACCCCTTCCGGCAGTTACACGGTCCGCTCAAAGACCCGTATCTGGTCACCGAATACGGAGAAAAACTCGGGCTCGGCAGCCGCGACTACGAACTGGTGGATATCCTCCCACTGGAAAAGGTCGAACGCTCCGCCCTGCAATATATACCGTCAAAGTAAATTGAAAGGACAGCCCCGTCTCGTAGACACGGGGCTGTTTGGTTTATAATCATCTCCATGACCGACCTGTTTGACCACGCTATGCAGCAGCGCATGAAGGACGAAGCCCCGCTGGCCGCCCGATTGCGCCCCCGCACCCTCGATGAGTACGTCGGTCAGGAACATATCGTCGGCCCGGGCAAACTTCTGCGCCGCGCCATCGAAGCCGACCGGCTTTTCTCGTCCATCATCCTGTGGGGTCCGCCTGGCACCGGCAAGACCACCCTGGCACAGGTTATCGCCAACCGCACCCAATCTCATTTCGAAACGCTCTCAGCCGTCCTGGCGGGCAAAGCCGAACTCAAGGAAGTCATCGAAGCCGCCCTAGAACGCCGCCGGTTACATCAGAAAAAGACCACCCTTTTCATAGACGAGGTCCATCGCTGGAATAAGGCTCAACAGGACGCCCTCCTGCCGCATGTCGAGAACGGTACCGTGCTGCTCATCGGCGCCACCACCGAAAACCCATATTTTGAAGTCATCGGCGCGCTGGTCTCCCGCAGCCGCGTCTTCCAACTGCTCCCGTTGACCGGCGAACAGACCGGTAAAATTCTGGACAAGGCCCTTGCCGACCCGGATCGCGGTTACGGCAACCGCCACGTTATTCTGGACCCGGAGGCCCGCGCCCACTTAATTGACGTTTCCGGTGGCGACGCGCGTAATGCGTTGAACGCCCTCGAACTGGCGGTCGAATCCACGCCCCCCGAAGCAGATGGCGTTATCCACATCACCCTGGACATCGCCCAGGAATCCATCCAGCGCCGCGCTGTGCTTTATGACAAGGACGGCGACGCCCACTACGACACGATCAGCGCCTTCATCAAATCCGTCCGTGGCTCTGACCCAGACGCGGCCCTTTACTGGCTGGCGAAAATGCTCTACGCCGGGGAAGACCCGCGCTTCATCCTGCGCCGTCTCATCATTCTGGCCGGGGAAGATATCGGTCTGGCCGACCCGATGGGACTGGTGGTCGCCGCGTCCGCCATGCAAGCCTTTGCCTTTATCGGCCTGCCGGAGGGAGTTTACCCCATCGTCGAAGCGACGCTATACCTGGCGACTGCTCCCAAGTCTAATACAGCCACATCTTATTTTAAAGCCTTCGAGCGCATCGAACAGGAAGGTGTGGGTGACGTGCCAGATCATCTGAAAGACAACAACCGGGACGCGGCTGCCCTGGGTCACGGCAAGGGATACGTCTATCCGCACATGTCCGAAGACCACTTCACTCCCCAGCAATACCTGCCGAAAGAGCTACTAGGGACGTATTTCTATAAACCTTCCAGTGTGGGTTACGAAGTCGCAGTCGCGGACCGGCTGTCACGCTGGCGCGAGGCCCAGCGCAAGGCGCTCGGCATCACCCGACTCGAAGAAATCCCCGACCTGACTCAGGAACAGATTGACGAGATGAAGCGGAAAATAAAATAAAAAAGTTCTGAAGAAAGAAAAACTCCCCGGCTTGATAAAACATAGCGGGGAGTAGCGATACAAAGAGTTTTTCCGAGAATCACCGTGGTGATCGGATAAATATGTGGTGTTGGGCGGGCTTCGCCCGCCCAACACCACCATATCTTTCTCTCAGTCACGGAAATTCCCAATGACCCTACAAAGAGATACCGATGTCTGCTGGAGTATAATTCAGGCAATGGAACCTCGTCCCAATTCTTCCTTTCGTCCCTACATCGCCTCGACCATCAGCCTCTTTATCATCGGCTGGGGGTGCGCGGCGTTGGCCGTCTTTACGCTCTCCCCCACCGTCTGGGCACGCTGGTTGCTCTTCTTTGGAGGCACACTCGGCCTCACCAGCCTGGCTCTGCCCGCCACATGGTTCCTGAACCTGCGTTTTCCGTCCAAGCCGCCCGCCGGTGCCGCCGTCATTGTGCGGCAGGCCGTCTGGGTCGGCGTGTACGGGTCCTTGCTGACCTGGCTCCAGCAGGAGCGCCTGGTTACATTGTGGACCGGTCTCGGTCTGGCCGCTGGTCTGGTTGCGATCGAATACCTCGTTCGCATGAGAGAGAATGTCCGCTGGCAACCTACCCCCCATTTGCCATCAAGTACCAGTGAAAAGTCTCCAGTGGATAGTGACCAGTCGAAAGAATGAATCTGCGCGGGCTTCCCTCGGTTGAAAAACTTCTCCAAACCCAATTGGCGGCTGAACTCATCGCGAGTTACGGCCGCCCGTTAACGTTACAGGCCATCCGTAGCGCCCTGGACGAGGTGCGGAGGCGCGTTTCGAAAAGCAGCGAGGCCACCTTGCCCGACCGGGAAATCCTCCTCACCCAGGCCGCCTCCCTGTTGCAACTATGGACAGCCCCGACGCTGCTGCCCGTTATCAACGCCAGTGGTGTCATCCTGCACACCAACCTGGGTCGCGCCCCGCTTTCCAACGCCGCCATTCAGTCCATGGTTGCTGTCTCGCGCGGCTACTCGAATCTCGAAATCAACCTGGAAACCGGCAAACGCGGTAGCCGCCTGATCCACGCCGAGACATTGCTCCAGAGATTGACCGGTGCGGAGGCTGCGGTGGTGGTCAATAATAATGCTGCGGCCGTTCTGCTGATCTTATCTGCCCTTGCGAACAAGAAACGCGTGATCGTTTCCCGTTCGCAACTTGTCGAAATCGGCGGTGGGTTTCGCATCCCCGATGTGATGAGACAGTCTGGGGCAAAACTGGTCGAAGTCGGCGCCACCAACCGCGTCCACCTTTCAGATTACGAAGAGGCCCTGTCCGTGCCAACCGCACTGGTAATGCACGCTCACCACTCAAACTTCAAAATGATCGGCTTTACTAAAGAGCCTGAGCGAAAAGAAATCGCGGACCTCGCGCACAAATTCGGGGTTATATTCGCAGACGACCTCGGATCCGGGACGCTGCTGGCAACTGAACGCTACGGGTTGGCTCACGAGCCGACGGTTCAAGAATCGCTCGCAGCCGGTGCAGACCTGGTCTGTTTTTCCGGAGATAAGTTACTCGGCGGCCCGCAGGCAGGCATCCTCCTCGGCAAAGCCGACCTGCTGGTAAGAATCAAGAAGCACCCGCTTGCGCGTGCCGTGCGCGCCGATAAACTCTGCCTGGCCGCGTTGACGGCCACTCTGCTACACTATATCAAAGATGAGGCCGAGCGTGAGATCCCCATCTGGCGCATGATTTCAGCATCGCCAAAGCAGGTGAAGGCGCGTGCTGAATACTGGGCTGCCGAACTTGGGCAGGGTGAGGTGCTGGCAAGCGAATCCACCGTCGGCGGCGGGAGCCTGCCCGGCGAATCCCTGCCTACCTGGGTCCTTGCGCTGACCGTCAAAAGTTCCGACAAGTTTTTGGAAAAACTGCGCCGGGAACAGCCGCCGATCATTGCCCGCACCGGAAATGACCGTATCCTGCTCGATCCACGCACGGTCCTGCCCGAGCAGGAAGAAGCATTACTTGTCAATCTGGCAAATGACCTTCAATCTCAAAAGTGCAATCCTTGAGAAATCCTTTCCATACTGGTTGATAGGCCTATGACTTTACATGCCGACCTTACGCGCGTCCTGAAAAATACCAGCCGGACGTTTTTTATTCCGATTGCCCGTCTGCCTGCCAGGCTGCAAGAAACGGTTGCCTGTGCCTATCTGTGCATGCGGGCCATTGACGAGATCGAAGACCACCCTGACCTGGATGACACCACCAAAGCGGCATTGCTGCACGGGCTGGGTCCAATTCTGCAGGCGCATTTAGGCGTGGGGAATGCGCATACCTGTCTCGCTGAATTGGATTTCTTTTTCTCCCCTTATCGTTCCATCCTTCCAGAAGTCACTTTGCGGATTGGTGACTGGCTCTCGAGTGCGCCCAGCGAAATAGCCCCGCGCGTCTGGGACGCGACGATAGCGATGGCAGAACGCATGGCCTATTGGGCAGAGAACCATTGGCAGATTCAAACTGAAGCCGACTTGGATGGGTACACATTCAGCGTGGCAGGAGCGGTTGGATTGCTGATTTGCGATATTTGGGGTTGGTTCGACGGGACAGCGATTGACCGGATGTGCGCGGTCCAATTCGGGCGCGGCCTGCAGGCGGTCAACATCCTGCGCAACCGCAAAGAAGATGCAGACCGCGGTGTGAATTTCTTCCCTGCCGGTTGGACAGATAAGCATATGTTCACGTATGCCAGGAAGAACATTGACCTCGCCAAAGCGGGTGTCATGTCCATGCCAAAAAGTTCTTTTAAGTATTTTGTAGAAATCCCCTTACTCCTTGCAGAGGCCACCCTGAATGCAATTGAAAACGGGGTGGGGAAACTTTCACGTGAGCAGGTCATGCAAATTGTGGGGCAGCCCACTTAAACGCAAAGATCGCAAAAGGGTGCATGCTGCGAGAAAAGAAAATAGCAAATGGCCGAAAAAATCATTGAGGTTGAGTTTCTTTAATGAGGATACGCGCAGCCAAAGCCCCATGGTACATCCTGGCACTGATGGCGGGCGGAGCTATCCTGCGCATCGCACATCTCTTCTACATTCCTTTCGATGCTCCGTTCCATCTGGGCGGTCTATTCTACGAATTTTCCCGCCAAATCATCCAGAATCATTTCGCCCTGCCCGAAACTATCCCGTATTACTCGCTTGGAGGCATCCCTTTCGCCTACCCGCCGCTCGGTTTCTACCTCCAGGCGATCGTGATGAAGCTGTTCACTCCACCGCCTTTCGTGACCGTCAATCTGCTGCCCCCGCTGATCGCCGCATTTACTCTACCAGTCTTCTACTGGATGATCAAAGCGCAGACCGACGACCACCATCTTAGGGCCGCGGCGCTGTTCGCCTTCGCCTTGATGCCGAGCGCCTTCGTTAACCAGATTGAGGGAGCCGGGCTGGCCGAAGCCTGCGGGACCCTGGTACTGCTCCTCTACCTGGGCTGGTTGTTTCGCTTCGAAAAGCACCCCCATCCTGTTCCCGCCCTCTGGGCTGGACTCTTCCTCGGGCTGAGTGTCCTCTCCAGTCCTGGCAGTGCCTATGGCGGTGTGATTATCTCCGTTCTTTTTTTCTTTAAATTCCTCTGGCAGGACCTGAAAAGGCATTCTTTCAAAAGTTCCGCTTGGTTACTGCTGACAGGACTGACCGGTCTGCTTGTCTCCTCGCCTTACTGGCTGACGATCATCCGGCACCACGAATTCGGTGGTTTCACCACTACCTTTCTAACACAGCAAGATGCCTCTTCATTGCTCAACCAGATCCGATACACGATCACCTTCAAACCCGCGGACATGATCACTTTCGTGTCTGACGAGGGCATCTATGGTTTCCTGTTTGACTGGTTGGTCTTCGCCGGGCTGATATGGGCCGTGTTGAACAAACAGGTCTTCCAGGTAGTGATCTTTTTTGCTGTCTGGCTAATTCCGCGCGAAGGTTGCTGGCTGGTTGCCATTCCGGCCGCCTGGCTGGCAGCCTCAGGAATTGTCCATCTGGTCTGGCCGCTGCTTCAAAAGGCCTTCTCGACCAGGGGCGCAATCAACAGACCGCCGCTGGCTCCAGGGTTGCTGGCATTGATACTGGTGCTGCTGATTGTGGCCGGTGCCATGAACACGCTGCACGATTTGCAGAATCAGCCGGAATTGCAGATCAGCGCCGCGGCGACTGAGACCCTGCGTCAGGAACAGCAGCGTATTCCTGCCGATACACACGTACTTATCGCTGGCAACGGCGCCCTGCGTGAGTGGGCACCGGCGTTGTTGGAACGTGAAGTGTTAAATTGCGAGTTCGGGCTGGAATGGCAACCTGACGAGTTAAAGCAGGTCTATCTCATCAACGAGGCACTCGACACGAACGACCTTGCCACGGCAATGGCAGTTGTCCAGGGCTACAGCGGGGATTCCCGCCTCTGGCTGATAGGGGATCCAGACCATGTCGCAAACCTCGCCGCGGATGCCGGCCCAACGCTTGAAATCTCCATCCAGAACCAGACGCCAGAACTTGTTTTTGCGATTATTCAAACGAAGTAGCATTCCTGGAAAGACCGACTCTCAAGGAGCAATCTACCATGAAATCGGACCTCGACGCTCTCATGCAAACGAAAAAACTCGATGCTATCCTCGTCATAGGCAATGCCACCCACAACCCGCCCATGGTTTACCTGACCGGCGTTGGGCACGTTACCGGAGCAACCCTTATCAAGAAGCGCGGCAGCGAACCTGTGCTCTTCTGCAATGATATGGAGCGCGAAGAGGCCGCCAAATCGGGACTGAAGGTCATCCCATACAGCACCTACAATTACGACGCCCTTTTGAAGGAAGCGCAGGGTGATCCGGCACTGGCCTCGGCGATCCGATATAAACGCATGTTCTCCGATCAGGACGTGCACGGACGGGTCGGCATCTACGGCAACACGGATTTGGGTTCGGCCTTCGCCATCTTTGCCCATTTGCAAAAACTCATGCCTGAGTTCGAACTGGTTGGCGAGACGCGTGACAACTCTCTCTTCATGTACACCATGGAGACGAAAGACGAGGCCGAAGTTGCCCGTATCCGTAAAATGGGCAAAGTCACCACCACGGTCGTAGGGCGCGTCGCCGAGTACCTCACCAGCCGCGAAGTCCGGAAAGACGAAGTCCTTTTAGAAGACGGTTCCCCGTTGACCATCGCGGATGTCAAATCCCGGATCGACCTGTGGCTGGCCGAACTGGGTGCGGAGAACCCCGAAGGGACGATCTTCGCCATCGGGCGGGATGCGGGCATTCCCCATTCCGTCGGCACACCGACCGACCTGTTACGCATGGGCCAGACCATCGTCTTCGACATCTACCCGTGCGAGGCGGGCGGCGGCTACTTCTACGATTTAACCCGCACCTGGAGCCTGGGCTACGCAACCCCCGAGGCGCAGAAACTCTATGATGAGGTAAAAGCCGTTTTTGATAAAGTGCAGGAGAATCTCGACCTGAACGCGCCATTCAAAGACTATCAGCGGTTGGTGTGCGAAGAGTTCGAGAAGAACGGACACAAGACCCCGCTCAACACACAAGCGCCGGTGGAAGGCTACGTCCACTCGCTGGGTCACGGCGTTGGGCTGAACGTCCACGAACGGCCGTGGTCCGGCCTGACCGC